>JAEEGG010002982.1_pt1 | contig 42829 bp, 40 predicted proteins | sample 9134161 | NCBI WGS metagenome assembly JAEEGG01 (sample SAMN16246543, study PRJNA631951) | gut metagenome | biome: gut microbiome; feature: rumen; material: CR-attached | host: Bos | place: Iran: Karaj | collected 2018-10 | reverse complement strand
GATGGATTGTCATTTGTGCCCTGGTCGTTAATTTTGCGGTTTATGTTTATTTATACGTTAGATACGTTGATGCTGTTCCAATCTATGAATTACAGCATGTGACCCAAACGCTTCTGATGGTATATTCTTCCTTTGTGATGGTATTTTCCATGATCTTTTATTACGAGCTCTATATTTATTCCAGCGAATCTGAGGTGGGTAATCTGGAACAGAAGAACAGGCAGCTTACGGTGGACGCGAAGGAAGACGTTCTGACGAATCTTTTGAACAGGAGAGGTTTTTTACCCGTGGTAAAAGAAGTGATGAATGATGAAAGAAAACATCATTTTTGTATTGCTTTTTGTGATCTTGACAATTTTAAGCGCATTAACGATACCTACGGACATGATTGTGGAGACGAGGTTTTGCGACACATTACGAAGCTTTTAAAACGGGAAATGCCTGGCTGCGAAATCTGCAGATGGGGCGGCGAGGAATTTATTATTTTAATGCGGGATTTTGATCTGGAAGTCGCCAAGGCGAAGATGGAATACATAAGAAAGCTTGTCGAGGAGACGCCGACCATTTTCTTTAATAAGCATGTCAACGTGACGATGACCATTGGCGTGGAAGAGAATAAGGAAATCTATCATGAACCGGAAGAGATCATCAAGGTGACCGATGAGAGAATGTATTATGGGAAAATGCACGGGAAGAACATTGTGATCTATGAAGACATGAAGGATGACGCGCAGGAAGGAAGAGAATGAAAGTGATAAAGAAAATGGCGAAAGCGTTCATTGTGGCGTTTTCCATTTATTCTAAAATACCGATGCCGAGATTTACTTGGGAATCCGATGACATGAAATATCATCTCTGTTTCTTTCCATGGGTGGGTGCGGTACTTGGCGGCGCGGAAGCACTATGGTATTCCCTTTGCACGCAAAAGGAGCTTAGTTCCTTTGCCTTTGCTTTGGTGGCCATTGTCATTCCCATTCTGATTACGGGTGGCTTTCATCTGGATGGATTTATGGACACCTGCGATGCCCTGCATTCCTATCAGGACCGCGAGAAGAAGCTGGAAATATTAAAGGATCCTCATATCGGCGCCTTCGCAGTGATCTGTCTGGCTGCCTATCTTCTTCTCATGGCAGGGGCACTAACCGTTCTCTATGATGCCGCAGCAAGCGGGGCGGTATGGTTTTTAGAGGGTGGACATGGCATCGCCGTGTTATGCATGGGCTGTTTTTTGGCACGTGCCCTCAGCGGGATCAGTGTCGTTACCATGCCGGGTGCCAAGAAAAAGGGGATGCTGCAAACCTTTTCTGATACGGCAGGAAAGAAGACGGTGCTTGTGATTTTGGTGCTACAGACGGTGCTTTTGGTAATCGGAATGCTATTGCTAAATCCCGTGCTTGGCTGTATCACGCTGCTTTCTGCGGCATTTACTTATGTATATTATTGGCATGTCAGCAAAAAGCAATTCGGAGGAATTACGGGCGATCTTGCAGGATATTTTGTATCCCTGACGGAGCTGGTCATCATAGGGATGGCAGCGATCGTTACGGTTTTATGTATGTAAGAAAAAATGCATATAAAGAGATATGCACGTCAATGCCGGAATTACGTGGATATTGGGCGAACATAAGAGCTGGGATTATGAAAATGCAGGGACTTGGTGAACACGGAAATAAACGATTGATGGAGATACGCTATGAGAGTAATTATTGTACGGCATGGAGAGCCAAATTACGAGAAGGATTGTTTGACGGAGCGTGGGATCGAGCAAGCGAAGGCCGCGGCAAAACGTCTTCAGGAGGAGGGCATCAGGGAAATCTATTCATCACCCATGGGGCGGGCGAGACAGACGGCTGCGGAGACGGCAAGCTTATTGGGAATGAAGGACGTCAAGATTTTGGATTTCATGCATGAGGTTCCCTGGGGGAAGGAAGGCGGCAGCATGTTTGCTGAAGGGCATCCATGGAATATTGCAGACGAACTGGTAAGACAGGGCTGGGATTTGAACCGTACGGATTGGCCGTCACATCCTTATTTCATCGAAAATAAGGTAACAAAGGCCGTGAGAGACATAGCGCCGCAGACGGATGCTTGGCTTGCAACGCTTGGCTATCGGCGCGAGGGACTATATTATCGTTGCGAGCGGGAAACGGATGAGCAATATACCGTTGCGCTGTTTTGTCATGGAGGATCCTCCACGGCCATGCTGGCGCAGATTTTGAATTTGCCCTTCCCGTACCTTTGTGCGACGCTTCACCTTTATTTTACGGGGATTGCAACTCTTCGGTTTGATCGAAATCCGGGAAGCATTTGTATACCCAGCATGGAGCTGATGGGCGATGATAAGCATGTTTGGGAAAGAAACAAATAGGTACAGAGGAAACTAAAAATGGAATTATATCTTGGAGGACGGGCGCAGGGCAAGCTTGCGCTGGCATTACAAAGATATCCTCATGCAAAGGTGTTTGATGAGACCTGCCGTGAGGTAAACCTGTCGGATGCGGACATGGTGATTTGGAATCATCTTCACCTTTTTGTCAAGGCGTGGCTGTCTCAGGAGAAGGAACCGACGCAAATATGGGAGATGGTTGCAGACCTTCTTGATCAACACCCAGACATGGTTGTGATCTGTGATGAGATTGGGAATGGCATCGTGCCCATGGATCAGGAGGAGCGGCGCTATCGTGAGGAGACGGGGCGACTGTTATGTAAGATCGCGGCGCGTGCGGACAAGGTAGAACGCATCCTTTGCGGAATCCCTCAGCGAATCAAGTGATTGGGTAAGCAGGATGCATATTTATTTACAAGAGGCATGAAGGAAAACGGCATGGAAAAGCAAGTGCGACTTTATTTAATCAGGCATGGTAAAACACCTGGGAACGAAGAAAAGCGATATGTTGGAAGGACGGACGAAGGCCTTTCGGAGCTCGGACGAAGAGAGCTTTTGCAAAAACAATTTCCTGAGGCGGAGCTACTCTTTTCCAGCCCGATGCTACGATGTCTTCAGAGCTGCGAATGTCTTTATCCAAATCAGAACGTCAAGGTCATTCCCGATTTTCGGGAGATTGATTTTGGTACCTTCGAAGGGAAAAATTATCTGGAGCTTTCGGGCAATCAGGAATACCAGGCGTGGATTGACAGCGGTGGCACTTTACCATTTCCGAAGGGAGAGGACCGGCAGTCTTTTATTCAAAGGAGCCTGGCAGGCTTTCAGACATTACTTCAGGAGCTTCGGGTTAGTAAAAATTCTGAAATCAAGGCAGCAACCGTCGTACATGGTGGCACAATCATGGCAATTCTCTCCACGCATTTTGGCGGAGATTATTATGATTATCAGATACCGAATGGCGAGGGCTTTTGCGTAACCATGAAACTAGATGACAAGAACGCTCAAATCCTAACCGTGGACAGGATTTTTGCAAAAAGGTCATAGGCGGAGGACAAGATGCCAACTTACTGTTATCATATCATTGCGTTCTTTGCAGGATTTGTGTTGGATTGCATTTTAGGAGATCCTTATTGCTTTCCGCACCCTGTCAGGCTCATTGGAAAATTGATTAGCTCTTTAGAAAATAAATACTTAGGACCGAAGCCGCCAAGGAATGAAATGCCAGAGACGACCGATGAAGCGACTGATGAGACGCCGCAGAAGGAGATGACGGAAACTGCTTCAGAGGAGGCCATACCCCCAACGGCTTCGGAGGAAGTGACAAAAAAGGAAACGGAGCCGAGTGCGCTGTCGCCGGAGGCCAAGAAAAAGCGAGAGCAGGGACGGACGACGGTCCTGATTGTATTGCTTTGTACCGTGGCAGTTACGGACATAATCTTTTGGGGAAGCTATTACCTTCACCCTATTTTAGGCTGCGTGACAGAAACCATTCTGACCTATCAGATTCTTGCGGCTAAGTGCCTGTGCGTTGAAAGCATGAAGGTCTACAAGGCCTTAAAGACGGGACCCATTGAGAATGCCAGAAAGGCAGTCTCAATGATTGTTGGAAGGGATACGGATCAGCTGGATGAGGCAGGCGTGACGAGGGCGGCCGTTGAGACCGTTGCGGAAAATACCTCTGACGGCGTTATTGCACCGATGCTTTATCTTGCAATCGGCGGGCCGATTCTTGGCATGCTTTACAAAGCCATCAATACCATGGATTCCATGATTGGCTATAAGAATGAAAGATATCTGGATTTCGGTAGAGCAGCGGCAAAGCTGGATGACGTTGTCAATTTTCTGCCCTCCAGAATCAGTGCATGGCTGATGATCTTTGCCTGTCCCTTTTTGGGGGATCACTTCATTGCCTCAGAAGGAAAACGGATCTACCTGCGCGATCGCAGAAAGCATGCGAGTCCGAATTCCGCGCAGACCGAGAGCGTTTGTGCGGGAGCGCTTGGTATCCAGCTGGCAGGAGACGCAAGCTACTTCGGAAAGCTTGTTCACAAACCGACTATCGGCGACGGCAGACGAAAGGTCAATCCGGAGGACATTCGCCTGACCAATCGTCTCATGTACGGAGCCACCATCCTGTGTCTCCTTCTTTGCATTGCCCTCATGGCTCTAGCCTGCTATTTCTTTTTTGGAGGCAACGAATACTGGCACCTGCTGATGCTAAAATAACATTTTGAACCATCCATCAACTTTGTATAAAGTATCTGTCACGCATGAAAACGATAAACATATCGTATGATTAAAAAGGTGCACTTAAAACTACAAGCTTATCGGAAAATAGTTTTCGACAGTTTGGGTGTAGCGGCTAACTATTTTGAATTCAATGGAAAGCCGGCAACAGACTCGAGGGGAAGGTTGGGAGCATCTTTCTAGGTCTAAAGCCTACTAGAAAGATGCTCCCAACCTAGCCCCGAGTTCTGCTTAATCATTTTTGGAAAAGGAGAGAAAAGCTATGCCATGTACTACTGTATTGGTCGGTAAGAAGGCCAGTCATGACAATACGACAATGATTGCGAGGACGGACGACGGACATTTTGACGTCAAAAAAATGATCGTCGTGGAACCGAACAAACAGCCGAAAAAATATAAGAGCGTGATATCTCATTTGGAGGTGGAGCTCCCTGAAAATCCCATGCGTTATACGGCTTGTCCGAACGTTGACAAGAAGGAGGGCATCTGGGCGGCAACGGGAATCAATGCCGCCAACGTCGGCATGACGGCAACGGAGACGATCACCTCCAACCCAAGAGTTCTTGCGGCAGACCCCTTGGTGGAATACAAAAAGGCAAAGTCGAGAAAGGAAAAGGACACCCCTGGCGGAATCGGCGAGGAAGACATTGTCGTTCTGGTGCTTCCTTACGTTCACAGCGCGAGGGAGGGAGTATTACGATTGGCCTCTCTCTTGGAAACCTATGGCACCTATGAATCCAATGGCATTGCGTTTAACGATGAAAATGAAATATGGTGGATGGAAACCATCGGAGGCCATCACTGGATGGCAAAGCGCGTGCCTGATGAGGTTTGTGTGATCATGCCCAATCAGTTTGGCATGGATTCCTTTGACCTTACGGATGCGTTTGGTGCTAAGAAAAATCACATGTGCTCTGCAGATCTCAGGGAATTTATTCAGGAAAATCATCTGGATCTAAATCAGGCAGCGGCATGGAATCCAAGAGACATTTTTGGTTCCCATGATGACAGCGATCATATTTACAATACGCCGAGAGCCTGGTTTATGGGGAGATACTTAACGCCCTACAGCCATCGCTGGGAGGGAGAGAATGCGGAATTTACGCCGGAGAGTGATAACATTCCCTGGAGCCTTGTGCCGGATCGCAAGCTGGCCGTGGAGGACGTAAAGTACCTGCTTTCCGGACATTATCAGGGGACCGATTTTGACCCTTATAAGGCGCAGGATACGGGAAAGCGCGGCATGTATCGCTCCATCGGCATCAACCGCACGGGTGTCACAAGTATTTGTCAGATCCGAAGTGACGTGCCAGATGCGATCAAGGGTCTGGAATGGATTTGCTTTGGCTCGACGGCCTTTGATTCCCTGCTGCCCGTATACCCGAATGTACCAAAGCTTCCGGGATACCTAAGCAATGTGACGATGGATGCATCTACGGAGAATTTCTATTGGGCGAGCAGAATGATTTCAGCCTATGCAGATGCACATTTTGCATACTGCGCACAGCCCATCGAAAGATACCAAGAATCCATGTTTGTCAAGGGGCGTCAGCTTGTTTTGGAATATGACAAAAAGATGAAGGAGACGGGAGATTTCTCCTTGACGAGTGAAGCAAACGAAAAGCTTTGTCAGATGGCAAAGGAGCGGACGACGGATTGCCTGAATAAGGTCCTGCAAATCGCGAGTGAGCACATGAAAAACGGATTTAACCGTGCAGATCATTAACCCTCCTAAGGAAGCAATGTCATGAAGTTACGGATTAAGCAAGAACTCGGGGCTAGGTTTGGATTGTCTTTCTGGTAGACTTTTTACCCAGAAAGACAATCCAAACCTTCCCCTCGAGGCAAGGGAGAAACCTCGTGCCATTGTTTTATGAGAGATTGATGGGTTGCGGGCATGACGAAAGATAAGAATGGTTAGGGAGAACAGAGGATGCACGGCGGAGATATTTATCGCAATAAAGTACATACGGATTTTTCCGTGAATATCAATCCCTTGGGAATTCCGGAGCAGGTACGGGAGAAATTGGCGGAGGCCATTGGGCAGGTGCAGGCCTATCCTGATGAAAGGTGTGAAGAGCTTCGGGAAAGGTTGGCAGCGAGATATGAATTGCAAAAGGAAAACATGCTTTGCGGGAATGGGGCATCAGAGCTGCTTCTTGCAATCAGCCGTTGGAAAAGACCGCACAAAGCATTGCTGCTGGCACCTGGTTTTTCGGGATATCGCAGGGCGCTTCGGGCAGGAGATTGCAGGATCACGCATTTCTATCTGAGAAAGGATGAGGAGTTCGCTTTGTCAGCGGAAAGGGCGAAGGAGCTTGCAGAAAAGCTTCGAAGCGGCGGTTTTGATCTTTTTATTTTGACTAATCCCTCCAATCCCACGGGAAAATTGACGGAGCTGGAAACGGTTCGCATGCTGGCGAAAACCTGCGAAGAGGCGGGAACGGTCATGGTAGTGGATGAGTGCTTCATGGAACTGACCGCGGAGCCGGAAAGCTATTCCATGACAAAGGCTTTTTTGGAGTATTCCAACATTCTCGTGCTTAGGGCCTTTACCAAGACCTTTGCGATCCCGGGGATTCGATTGGGGTATCTTCTTTGCAAGGACGAAGCGGTGGCAAAGAAGATTGCCCTGCAGCTACCGGAATGGAATGTTTCCCTCCCTGCTCAGGCGGCAGGTATTGCAGCCTTGGAGCAGGAGGGGTATCTTGAGGCAAGCAGAGTTTTTGTCAAGTCGCAGCGGGCCTTTTTGGAAAAGGGTTTGCAAAAGCTCGGTGCCAAGGTGTACCAGTCAGACGCGAATTTCCTCTTGTTTCAGTGGAAGGATGAAGAGCTTTATGAGAAGCTGTTAAAGCAGGGGTATCTCATCCGTGACTGTCAGGACTATGAGGGTCTTGGCAAAGGGTATTATCGAATTGCCGTAAAGAACCGCATGGAAAATGAAATGCTGTTACAGACAATAGAGACAATGCAGGGCAGTCAAAAACGATAGCATGGCGGTATGCCAAAAAGAAATATGTTTTATTTGAAAAAGATGAGCTGTCAGGATACGGAACGAGGAAGAGTATTCGAAAGGAAGGATACAACAGGAATGGATCATAGGAAAATCATAGAATATGTCCTTCCGGGTGAGATCGAAAAACGAAGCTTTGAGATCATCGGCGAGGAATTGAAGGAGCGAGGCATAGTCCTTCCGAAGGAGCAGGAGGCCGTGACAAAACGGGTGATTCATACCAGTGCGGATTTTGACTATGCGCAGACGCTTGTCTACTCCAAGGATGCCGTGGCGATTGCAAGGGAACTGTTAATGCAGGGCGCGGATATCGTGACGGATACGAACATGGCGAAGGCCGGAATCAATAAGACGGCGCTGGCAAAGCTTGGCGGACAAGTCCATTGCTTCATGGCAGATGAGGACGTGGCGCAGGAAGCAAAGGAGCGGCAGGTGACGCGTGCAACCATTTCCATGGAACGGGCTGCATCACTTTCTAAGCCAGTTATTTTTGCCATCGGAAATGCTCCGACGGCATTGATTTCTTTATACGAGCTGATGGAGAAAGGGGTCTTCGTTCCGAGGTTTGTCATCGGCGTTCCCGTAGGCTTTGTGAACGTGGTACAGGCCAAGGAACTGTTCCTTGATTCGGACGTTCCACATATCATTAATCGTGGAAGAAAGGGCGGCAGCAATGTGGCAGCAGCCATTTGTAATGCCTTACTTTATGGAGTGGATCAAAAGGGATGAAAACGAGAGAACAGGCGCTGAAATACGGATTGTCTTTTCCAAATACCTATCAGGACGCACCATTTCATGATCCAAATTGGCAGCTGGTAAGATATGCAGGAAATAAGAAGGCATTTCTTTGGACCTATGAGAAGGACGGGATCCTTTGCCTGAATGTCAAGGTGGATCCTGAGAAGGCTTATTTTTGGCGGAGGATCCATGCCTCCGTGCTGCCTGGATATCATCAGAATAAGGATCATTGGAACACCATTCTCTTGGATGGAAGCATTCCGGACAGGGACGTCAAAATGATGATCGCGGAGAGCTATGATCTCATCAGTGACAGTCCATCCAGGCGCATTTATGAAGCAGTAAAAAAGATTCCCTATGGACGTGTTGCCACCTATGCGCAGGTTGCTGAGCTTGCAGGTGACAGGAAGATGGCGCGTGCCGTTGGCAATGCCCTGCACAGAAATCCTGACCCGGATCATATTCCCTGTTTTCGCGTAGTGAATTCCAAAGGGGAGCTTGCTGGTGAGTTTGCCTTTGGCGGGAGCGGAGAACAGGCAAAGCTCCTGCGGGCGGAAGGAGTAGAAGTTACGGAAGGCAGGGTAAATTTAGAGAAGTTTCAGTGGAGGACACAGGAACGTGTTTGAACAGGATTATATCATGCGACTAATCAAGGAAATGGTCAGGGCGCTCGTCAAGCTTTTGTTTGGCATAGATACGCAGCTTCCAACGGCGGAATTACTGCAGGATGCAGAGCAGAAGCAGACGATGGCGGAATTGTATGACCTTGTGGATGCGGGAGAAATCTGTGAAGCAGAAAACCGTGTGATCGAATGGTCAGAAAACGGCAAGAGGAGTGATCTGGAGATTGCCGTTTTGTTTTATTCTTACTTAAATGAAAAGTCAGATGCATTTTTGGAGGAACATAGGTATAGTCGTGAGGAAATCATGGAAGGCTTGAAAGACATTGCATCCCGGCATGGCTTGGAGGGGATGGCGAACCTGTTTCTGCAATAGCTCTTGCAGAATGGGGATGAAGGCAAAAGGTGGTTATGATGACGGAGAAGGGAATTCGGATTGGCTTTACGACGGGGAGCTGTGCAGCGGCGGCTGCAAAGGCGGCGACATACATGCTCCTTACGGGAAATATAAAAAACGAGATTACAATCGAGACACCTAAGGGCATTCCATATCATGCCCAGATCGTGGAGATCGCAAGACGGGAGGATCTGGTTCGATGTGCCGTGATCAAGGACGGCGGATCGGATCCGGACGTAACGACGGGGTGTCATGTCTTCGCAGAGGTTACCTACTGCGGAGAGGGTACCATGTCTAAAGCACGTGAGAAGGCAGCATGCGAGGACGTTACCATGTCCAAAAACCGTGAGAAGGAAGCATGCGAGGACATGCAATTTAGAAAAGCTCATGGCACAGGGAATGCATGGGTGGAGATTGACGGCGGAGAAGGTGTCGGGAGAGTGACGCTTCCTGGGTTGGATCAGCCTGTGGGGAATGCCGCGATCAATCATGTACCAAGAGAGATGATTGAGAAGGAAGTGTTAGAGGTATGCCATGTCTGTGATTATCATGGAGGACTCAACATTGTCATTTCCGTACCGGAAGGAAGGGAGCTTGCGGAAAAGACCTTTAATCCGCGGCTTGGCATTATTGGAGGCATTTCCATTCTTGGGACAAGCGGTATCGTAGAGCCCATGAGCTCTAAGGCGCTTCTGGATACCATCCGCGTGGAACTAAATCAAAAAAGAGCCTTGGGACAAGCATTTGTAGCGGTTTCTCCAGGGAACTATGGCTTGGAGTTCATGAAGCAGACCTATGATTATGATCTGGATAAAAGCGTAAAGTGCTCTAATTTCATTGGAGATACGATTGACATGGCAAAGGAGCTTGGCTTTTCGGGAATGCTTTTGACGGGGCATATTGGAAAGCTGATCAAGGTTTCCGGAGGCATCATGAATACACACTCCAAGGAAGGCGACTGTCGAATGGAGCTTCTTGCGGCAGCAGGACTGCAGGCAGGCTGTGATAGCGATACGGCAAGAGCCGTCTTAGAAACTGCAGTTACGGAGGAAGGCATTCGGATTTTGATGGATGCAGGATGTCTTGAAAAGGCAATGAAGTATGTCATGGACAGGATTCTGTTTTTCCTTCGAAAACGCGGGGGAGACCAATTCCAGATGGAATGTATGACCTACTGTAATCAAAATGGCCTGTTGGCGAAAAGCGATGGCGCAGAAAAGCTGTTGGAGGTTCTAAAGGCATGGCGTTAGATTGCAAAGGCCGGCGCAAGTAAGACGAAATAATGGGTTGATGAAATCGGATGAAGGAAATCAAAAAGAAACAGTTTATGGGAGAAAAATCCCTTCGAAGCTATGTGATACCAATGGGTACGGAAGAAATAGGAGATTGGGCCTTTGCTGGCTGTAGGGAGCTGGTAAGCGTAGCCATTCCGGCGACCGTGGTACGGCTTGGAAGAAGTATATTTGATGGCTGTGAGAAGCTAAGGCGGATTTCCTGGTATCAGGAAAGCGGGGATGAAGAGGATCCCTTGGCACGACTTATGGCAATGGCGCTTCGCTATTTTCGAACGGACGAAAGGATCATAACCCTTCGGAAGGAAGGACGGGACCCCTGGCTGCAATTTTGGGATGAAGCCTGCATGTGCTATCTGGAAAGCTCGGATGAACTTGGATTTCAGCCATTTTGGGCTGGCGGAGAAGAGGATTACGAGGACGAAAAACTGAAGCTGGAAGCATATTGCAGGGATAGGCGTTTGCGAAAGGCGGAGGTTTTGCTGACGAGGCTTCTTTTCAGTGAAAATAGCGAGAATAAGTCTCGCTATTTAAGTTTGCTGAAAGACAATGACATGGCGTTTGCACTGCTCATGGAGAAATGGAATTCTTGGAAACAGGTGATGGAAGTCTATGAGCAGGCCGGGCTTTTGTCACAGGAGAATATTTGTAAGGCATTGGATCAGCTGCCCAAGGATCGGGTAGAGTTAAGGGCGCTTTTGCTTCAAAAAACGCAGGCGCAAGGGATGGCGGCATGGACGCTATAACGAAGCCTGTCCCGTGCCAAATTAAAAATGCCGCGAGATGGCTTACGTGCCATGAAGGTCAGTAGAATTCTACGGTTCCGTCCTCAATTCGATAGATGGCACCGATGACGCGCAGGCCCTCTTCCTCATCCTTTTGGATTTCCAAGCTGGATTCAATGGTGCGGACGCTTTGCTCGACATTGAGAAGGGCGGCTTTATAATCGTCCTTTTCCTTTCCGATGGCACGCTTGATCTCATCGGTGATATATTTGATAAAACCACTGGGATCATGGTTGATGGCAGCATGAACGGCACCGCAGCCCGTATGACCAAGGACAACAACCAGCTTCGTTCCAAGGTGACCGGCGGCATACTCGATGCTTCCGAGCTGATGATCGTCAATGACGTTGCCTGCAACGCGGATCGTAAATAGATCACCGATGGCTGCATGGAAAATTCTCTCAGGGATCACGCGGGAATCCGAGCAGGTAATGATAATGGCATAGGGCTCCTGCCCGTTTTTGGCAAAATGCTCCAAGGTCTTCGAGGATACGTCCGAATGAAAGGTATCTGCCGATACGTATAGGGCATTTCCTTCTTTTAATTTTTTCAGTGCTTCGCTTGCTGAGAGCATGATCATTACCTCCTTGAGCATTTCGTTACCACTATTTAACCACAAAATCCACATTCCATCAATGCCTAAACTACACTTTCCCTTGTGAAGAACCTTTTTAGATGTTATAATTATGTTTGGAAATTACGCAGTAATTTCCAAATCCCGAATGAAATGAGGGATGTGCCGAAGGGCACACCAATCCCGAATGAAATGAGGGACGTGCCGAAGGGCACGCCAATCCCGAATGAAATGAGGGACGTGCCGAAGGGCACGCCAATCCCGAATGAAATGAGGGATGTGCCGAAGGGCACGCCAATCCCGAATGAAATGAAGGACGTGCCGAAGGGCACGCAAAAAAGTTTGGAAATTACGCAGAGCAATAGGCTCAAGGGGATGGCTGGGATCGTCTTTTCAGGTCAAAAGGTTACTGGAAAGACGATCCCAGACAAGCCCAGAGTTAGAAAGAAAACAATAGGTGGACAATCATGGGAACGCTAGAAGAAGCAAGAGAGATTTTTTCGAAGGATCTATATGCAACAAAGCAATCAGGAATTCAAATCGAAGAGGTGGGCGAGTTTTACTCGAAATGTAGCATGCCCATCACCGAAAATCACAGAAATGCTTATGGCGGCGTCATGGGCGGGTGCATTTATACACTTGCGGATTTTGCCTTTGCCGTGGCATCCAATTTTGACAAGGAGAACTTGACGGTCAGTCTTGTGGGACAGGCTAGTTTCTTAAATATGTCAAAGGGAAGCATCCTGTATGCGGAGGCGAAGCTGATCAAGGATGGCAGGACGAATTGCTTTTATGAGATATCGGTTTATGATGATCTGGGGAAGGACATAGCGGTGGTCTCCTTTACGGGTGCACACGTCAATAAGCCTTGTCCCAATTAGAATTATAAATGGGGGAATGGGATGCGGGAGTTATTCTCAATGGATGAAAAAAATTATCCTCGTGACGGGAAGGTGTTTCGCAGGGATTCTGCACGCGCAATCATCCTGCAAGAGGGTAAGGTGCTCTTAATCCACTCAAAGAAATATGATTATTATAAATTTCCTGGAGGCGGCATCGAAGCTGGTGAGGATCCCGTGCAGGCCCTTTGCAGGGAGGTGCGGGAAGAGACTGGCTATGAGGTACAACAAAGCACCATTCGGGAATTTGGCTGCGTACCCAGGCGTCAAAGGGATGACATGAATGAGCAGGGGGTTTTTGCACAGGACAATTACTATTATTTCTGTGAGATAATGGATCAAAAGCAGGCAGATAGAAAGCTGGATGATTATGAGCGGGAGGAAGGCTTCACGCCGGTATGGATGGAGCCCTTCGCTGCCAGTCAACATAACAGGTATTGCGATGCTTCACGGGAAGGCCTGGACGCACGGATGGTACGCCGCGAGGCAAAAGTATTGGATCTGGTGGATCTCGAGATAAGAAAGCTGGAGCGACAAACGAGGCAAAGGAATACGCTGGAAGCATTAGGCCATCCGGAATATTTTGCAATGCTGGAGTTTGTAAGACAACAATTAGGGGAAGAGGGGACGGAGTATTCCGGAAGCGGAAAAATCGAAATTGCTTACAGCAGATATGATCATACGAAGCGTGTTCTTGCATGGGCACTGCGGTTATATCAGGCATCGGAGCGCAAAGAGGAGATCCGCTTTGACGAGCTAATGATTGCCACCATTTTTCACGACGTCGGACGAAGACGGGCAGAGGAGCTGCATGTTTCCCATGCGCAGGCAGGCATTCCCATCACAAAGGAATATTTAACAGGGATGGGCTATGCAGCGGATAAGGTGGAATATATTTGTAGCCTGGTGGCACAGCATTCCGACAAGTATCGCATGAAGAAGGAAGTGCTGGACAGGGGACTTTTGATGCTGATGGAGGCAGATCTTTTGGACGACATGGGGGCGCAGGGAATTGTCATGGACTGCATGATCACGGAGAGCCGAAATCCTAATGCCAGATTTGAAGATTGTCTTGACCATATCACAAGATATACCCTCAGACAGCAAGAGGAAGACAATCCCATGGTAAGCCCGGAAGGAATCGCTTTTTGGAATGAAAAGACAAAGTTGACGCAGGAATTTGTGCAGGCATTACGGCAGGATCTGGCGTAGAATTGTGAAAGGCAGGGGAGGGTTATGCTTAAGAAGGAAAGACAAGTTTTTCTAAGGCTTTTTGTCTGGTGTTTTTTGGTAGTTAGCCTGACGTTAAGCGCTGTGGCACCTGTTTTGGCGGACATGGGAGAAAAGCCCAGCGTAACTCTGAAAATCATAAACGCACCCGCTGGTCCCTATGCGGCAGCGCTTTTTGTAAAAGGTGAGCCTCATAAGGAAGAAGAACTCAAAAGATTTTCTGATCAGTGGGAAAAGCTTGCCGATGGCGGGCTGCGTCATAAGGTATTGCAGCTGGAGGCGGATGGATACCGCGTTGCCGAGCATCCGGGAGGGAGCCTTTTTATCTACACGACAGATGATGATTACAGATATTTCCAGGGAGCTTTCAAGTTTACTTATTATGCCCCTAGCACCTTTAAGGCCTGCGTGGCCACGTCTGATTTTTCCATCATCAGTGACAATGAGATCACGTCCAGCAGATATGCCTGCAAGGCAATTTTCGACGCTGGCACGGGAGAGCTTTACGAGGATTTGGAAGCCTACGAGGAAGCTGACAGGAAGGTTTGGACGAGGTCGCTGTATTTCCTGATGGCAACGCTGATCGTTGAGGGGATTTTCTTATTGATCTTCGGCTTAGCACACCTAAGAAACTTTGTGATTTTCTTGATCATGAACGTGCTGACCCAAGCCTATTTGCATTACACCGTCTGGGCTTATCGCGTAGATAATGGCAGCGGACTTGGGGCGAGCATTCACTGGGCAGGCACGGAGCTTATGATCCTGATCATCGAAACGCTTGTTTATACCATCACCATGAAGGAGAAAAACGGAAAACGCTGGAAATGTTTTATCTACGGCATCGTTGCAAACCTTTTGAGTGCATTTTGCAGTTTCTTGAATTAAGTTAGGGAGGACAAAAGACATGGGAAGCTTTGACGCAGAAAAAATGACGGCATATTTGGATTCCTTGTTAGACTTAGGAATTCCTTCGGTAGATTGTATTGTGTATCAGGATCACAAGCAGATCTACCGTCATAAGAACGGCACGGTTAATTTAGAAAAAACACAGGCAGTGGCAGACGATCAAAGATACCTGATGTTTTCCATGACAAAGGTACAGACGATGACGGCCATCATGCAGCTTGTAGAGCAGGGAAAGCTTTCGCTGGAGGATGAGGTCGCCAGCTTCCTACCTGTATATAAGAACGTTAAAGTAAAGACGGAGCAGGGCGTAGAGGACTTAAAATGGCCTCTAAAGATCAGACATTTGGTATCCATGCAGTCGGGATTGGATTATGATTTGGAGCGTCCCGGCATTGTTCGCGTCCTAAAGGAAAAGGGGCAGAAGGCAACGACGAGAGAGATCGTGGAAGCCTTTGCGGAGACGCCTTTGCAGTTTCAGCCTGGCACGCACTTTAATTATAGCCTGAGTCATGACGTGGCAGCGGCAGTTCTCGAGGTCGTTACGGGCATGAGCTTCGGTGAGTATTTGAAAAAGAATCTTTGGGAGCCCCTGGGCATGAAGAATACTTTCTTTGCAAGACCGGACAATCAGGGCCTTGAGAGACTGGCACAGCAGTATATCGCTACGGAGAAAGGAATTGTTCCGATGGAGCAGACCTGTAATTATCAGTTGTCTGAGAGCTATGAGAGCGGCGGCGCAGGACTTGTCAGCTGCACGGAGGATTATGCCGTTTTAGCAGATACCATCGCCTGCGGCGGCATTTCCGCGGGGGGCGTTCGCATTTTGCAACCGGAATCCGTTGAAAAGATCAAACAGAATCTCCTCTATGCAGATTCCTTGAAGGACATTGCGAATACAATGGGAAGAGTTGGCTATGGCTACGGCTGTGGCATGCAGGTTCTGATGAATCCTGAAATCATTGGCTCAACGGCCCCCGCCGGAGTATTTGGATGGGATGGGGCCGCAGGAAGCTGCATTCAGATGGACACGGCATCGAAGATGAGCTTTGTCTTTATTATGCATGTCAGAAATTGCGGCATGGCTTATGGCATCATTCATCCTGCGCTGCGTGACATGGTTTTTACACAGTAAGAGAGTAACATGATAGAATTAGTACGCTTGATTAATCGAATTCCCTTTGGATTCACTTGGCTCCCCTTTTGCAAGCATGCAACAAAGATATCCATGCTTCTCTGGATGGCGGGAAATGTGTTTGCAATGCAGCTAGGAAATGATTTCCTAAACATGGATAACCGGAAGCTGGAAGCGCTGCAGGAGATCAGCTACGTGGAGTCATTAGAGTATGTGGAGAATCCCGGCATTGGCTTTTATGTCCCGGTTTACGTGCATTACAAGGAGACGGAAAATCAGGTCCCAGAGTATTCTGGAAAGCTGTTGCATTTACGTTTAGACATTTCTGAATTTGGAACAAAGAATGGGAAGGCAGGCGAGGAACTCTCCGCGGACATGCTGAGGGCATTTGAGGAACTCTTGGGAAGTCTTGAAAGGGATGGCAGCTGCGCTATTGTGCGCTTCGCATATGATCCCTGGTTTAGCGGAAGACAAACCTATGAACCGTCCATGGAAATGGTGCTTTTGCATCAGGAGCAGCTCGGCGAAGTGATGAGCAGGCATTCGGAGACGATCATTTCCGTGGAATGCGGACTGTTTGGAAAGTGGGGCGAGATGCATGGCTCTGCGGCATGTTCGCAGGAGAACTTTAATTTGGCGATCGACCAGTGGCTTTCCGTGCTTCCTGAGTCCATTCCCATCAGTGTCCGCACGCCGAGTCAGTACTGCGGCTGGTGCGGCATTACCGTGGACGAGCTTGCCGGTCAGATCACGGATCCAGGCCAGAAGGAATATCGCGTAGGCATTTATAATGACGGATACCTCGCATCGGATACGGACCTTGGAACCTACGTTAACAGGAAAAAAGAAGTGGAATGGCTTTCACATCAGGCAAAGCATACCGTCTTTGGCGGCGAGGCAGGGGCAACCTATGGAAAGAAGGGCGAGATAGGATTAACGTCCTCCTATGTGGAGAAGGAGGCTTACATAACGCATTTGACTTATTTGAACGGGTTTTGGAATGAGCCTTTGGTCAATGCGCTAAAGAGCGAGGTGTATGAAGGGAGCGATGAAAGGTATTTGGGTGGTTCTGGCTATGATTACGTCAGAAATCACATGGGCTACCGATTTGTCCTTCGCGGCGTTCGCGTGACAAAGGAGAATCCACAGGGCAAGAAACTGAAATTGGAAGTAGACGTGGAGAATGTCGGATTTGCCAATCTGGTAAAGCCCAAGGAAGTGACCATCCTTCTTGTGGATATGGATCGTGACCTTTGTTATTCCTTCTCGGGAGCAGAGCTTTTGAATTTGGAAGATGGCAGCATAAGCGGCGGGGATCCGACCAAGTGGGATTCAAGGGAGACTATGGTGCTTCGCGCATCCATCCCGATTACCGAGAAGGTTTCCTTAGGACAATATCGTGTTTACCTGCGCATTGCAAGGCCGGAAGCAGGATCGACCTGGGATCGGCAAAAAGGTGAGAGCGATTATTCCGTTCGCTTTGCAAATGAGGGAGATGCGCTTTGGGAGGATAGTTTTGCGGCGAATTTCCTCGGAACCATAATGGTGACGGAGCCGCCGGAGAAATTAGAGTGGGATTACGGGCTTGGAATTCTTAACAAATAAATTACCGAAGGTAAGGAGGGTATCAGCTTTGACGGAAAACAGACCTTTTGTTCCTTGGGAACAGATGAACAGCTTTATGGTGGATGCATTTGAGGGCTATGGCGTGCCGAGGGAGGATGCGAAAATCTGCGCGGACGTGCTTTTGGAGTCGGATCGCAGAGGCATTGAGAGCCATGGCTGTAATCGTTTTAAGCCGATTTATATTGACAGGATCGTAAAGGGAACGCTTCTTCCAAAAACGGAGCTTGAAATCCTGAAGGAGACGCCAACGACGGTTGTCATGGACGCGCATGACGGCATGGGTATGGTGGCGAGCTACCACATGATGAAAAAGCTTATTGAGAAGGCGAAGACCTATGGCATGGCTGGCGGCGCAATTCGCAACAGTACGCACTACGGCATTGCAGGATATTGGACGGACATGGCCTGCAAGGAAGGGCTGATCGGCATTACGGGAACGAACGCAAGACCTTCGATTGCACCAACGCATGGCGTTGAAAACATGTTGGGAACCAATCCCTTGACCTTCTCACTTCCGACGGATGAGGAATTTCCTTTTTGCCTGGACTGTGCGACGTCCATCGTGCAGCGTGGCAGGATTGAATATTATGCGAGGGAAGGAAAGCCCGTTCCTGCGGGCGTCGTGATTTCCGAGCATGGAGAGGCACTGACGGACAGTGCACAGATTTTGAAGGATTTAGTTGCTGGTACGGCAGCGCTGGCGCCTCTTGGTGGCATTGGTGAAGAAACGGCGGGCTATAAGGGCTATGGCTATGCGACAGTTGTGGAGATTCTCTCCGCGGCACTTTCCGGCGGTGAGTTTATGAAGGCACTGACGGGCGTGGATGAGCAGGGCAAGCCGAGAATGTATCATCTCGGACATTTCTTCTTTGTCGTGAATCCGGAAGCCTTTATGGGGTTGGATGAATTTAAGAGAATTGCAGGGGAGATTTGCCGCGCTCTTCGTGCCTCCAAGAAGGCACCTGGAGAGAGCAGAATTTATACGGCGGGTGAGAAGGAGCACGACGTCTGGCTGTTCCGTAAGGACAAGGGCGTTCCCGTGGGTGAGGCCGTGCAAAAAGATATTCTGAAAGTAAGAGATTCGCTTGGACTAAATTATCATTTTGCATTTGAGGATCGTTAGAAGAGTGCTGGAAATTTGCTGAGGGGAAGACATGGTTTATTTTGTGGGAGCGGGAAGCGGCGCGCCGGATTTGATCACGGTGCGCGGAAAGAACTTGCTGGAAAAGGCGGACGTGATCATCTACGCAGGTTCCCTTGTGAATCCGGAGCTTTTGCAGTATGCGAAGGCGGGATGTGAACTGCATAACAGTGCAAAGCTGACATTGGAGGAGATCATTGCCCTGATGGAAGAAGCGGAAAAGGCGGGAAAGCTCACGGTGCGTCTGCATACGGGTGAACCCAGTATTTATGGGGCCGTTCGGGAACAGATGGATGCGCTGGATGAACGGGAGATTCCTTATGAGAGCTGCCCGGGAGTCAGTGCCTGCTTTGGCGCGGCGGCATCCCTAAATTTGGAATTTACGTTGCCGGAGGTTTCGCAGTCACTCATCATTACTAGAATGGCAGGGAAGACCTCCGTTCCAGAAAAGGAATCCATTGAGAGCTTTGCGGCACATGGAGCGAGCATGGCAATTTACTTAAGCGCAGGAATGCTGGAGGAGCTTTCCAAGCGACTGATCGCAGGCGGCTACTCCAAGGATACGCCGGTTGCGCTTGTCTATAAGGCAACCTGGCCTGAGGAGCAGAGCTATCTTTGCACCGTGGAAACCTTACCTGTCGTTGCAGCGGAGCATCAGATCAACAAGATTGCCGTGGTACTTGTCGGGGATGCCATCGCGCAGAGCGGATATGCTAGATCGAGACTGTACGCGCCGGATTTTTCAACGGAGTTTCGCAAGGCGAAAGAGTAAATGTCTCAGGAATAAAAGATCGTTTGAAAAGTGCGTTTTAGGAAAAGCAAAAAGAAAGCTGAGGGGAGTCAAAGGTGATCCTTCGGATAGTTACGTTTACGGCGCAGGGCGAGGCCTTGGCCCATCGAATGATAGAGGAATGGCGGGAGGTTATCCCGCAGTATCGAAGGAAAGAGATTCCTTTGGAACAATGGACGGGAGAGTGCTTTGCGAAGCACCTCCCCATTCTCTTTGTGGGGGCGTGCGGCATCGCCGTGCGTGCCATTTCTCCTTTCGTAAAAGATAAGCTGTCAGACAGCGCCGTAGTGGTCATGGACGAGAAAGGGAAGTACGTGATTCCGCTGCTTTCCGGGCATATGGGCGGAGCCAATGAGCTGGCAATCCAGATTGCAAAGAAGATTTGTGCAACGCCGGTATTAACGACGGCGACGGACGTTGAGGGACTCTTTTCCGTCGACGTCTTTGCAAAAAACAACGGACTTCGCATCATGAATCGCGAAGGGATCCGTGAGGTGGCCGGTAAGCTTCTTCGCGGAGAAACCGTTACCATCACCTGGGATGATCAGGTGAGGTGCGAGCTGAAAAAAGAAGGGCAAGAAGAACTGAAACAAATAGAACAGGAGCCTGTGGCAGAAACAGTGACTAAGCTGTTACCGAAGGGGATTCGTTTTGTCCCTTTTGAAACCAAGGATGTCGACATACGAATCGTAACGAAAAAAAGCTTAGGGCAGATGGAAGAAAAGACGCAAAAGCTCCTTCTTTTGGCGAAGGAATATCTTCTTGGCATTGGCTGTAAAAAAGACAAATCCTTTTCGGAATTAGATGGTTTCTTGAAGGAGCATGTTGCATGGGAGCTTGAGGAGGAAATCCATGCCATTGCCTCCATTGACTTAAAGGCAAGGGAGGAAGGCCTTTGGGAATTGGCGCAGTATTATCATCTGCCCTTTATGACATATTCTGCCGAGGAGCTTGCAAGTGTTGAAGGAGAATTCTCTGAATCAGAGTTTGTCCGCGAAAAGACGGGCGTAGCCAATGTTTGTGAACGCGCTGCCATGTATGCTGCGGGAGAGGGAGGAGAATTGGTTCAAAAAAAAGTGGCGAGTAATGGCATGACTGTGGCAGTGTCGCGCAGGGTCCCCGTGATACGCTTTCGGTAAGAAAAATGATTATCATGTGAGGGGCGGTAAATTGATCGACTTTGCGGTTGGCAGGATGATTTGTTTGAAATACAGGATGGAGACGGAATGAAAAAGGTAATTTACGTGGTTGGCATGGGACCGGGAAATCAGGCAGGAATGACATGCGAAGCGAAAAGCATTTTGGAGGCCTGCAACATCATTGTTGGGTATACAACCTACGCGGAATTATTAAAACCATATTTTCCTGAGAAGGAGTATGTCACGACGGCCATGCGACAGGAAATTGAACGCTGCAGGCTGTGCTTTGATCTGGCAGCGCAGGGAAAGCAGGTTGCGCTGGTATGTAGCGGAGACGCAGGCGTGTATGGCATGGCTGCACCCATGTATGAGTTGTTGGCAGAGTATGAGACAAGGTCTGGTTATGAAGACGTTCAGCTGGAGATTATTTGTGGCGTAACTGCTGCAAATAGTGGCGCAGCCATTTTGGGTGCACCCTTAAATCATGATTATTGCGTGATCAGTCTAAGTGATCTTTTGACGCCCTGGGAGACAATTGAAAAACGTCTTCGCGCTGCCGTATTGGGTGATTTTGCGATTGCCATTTATAATCCTTCCAGTCATAAGCGCAAGGATTATTTAAAAAGAGCATGTGAGATTCTGTTGGATGCGGGGGCAAGTCCTGACAGGGCCTGCGGCTTTGTCAGAAACATCGGCAGGGAAGGAACAAAGAAGCAGGTGATGACCCTACGCGAGCTATCCGGTCAAGAGGTTGACATGTTTACGACAGTGTTTATTGGTAATTCTCAGTCCTATTTGGAGAAGGGGTGCCTAATCACCAAACGGGGGTATTCGATATGAAATCGGTACTGATTTATGCGGGAACGACGGAGGGGAGAGAGCTTGCACGAGAGCTCGCTGAAGCTGGAATTCCTTCGGAGGTCTGCGTTGCAACGGAGTATGGAACGCAGGTGATGCAGGAGGAAAAGGCGTCACAGATAATTCGCGTAAGACAGGGACGCCTCTCCATGGAGGAGATGCGGGTCTTGCTTGCGAAAAATGAGTATTTTGCCATCGTCGACGCGACGCATCCCTATGCAACGGAGGTGACAAAAAACATAAAGCAGAGCGCAGAGGGAACGGGAATTCCCCTCTTTCGCTTGGCAAGAGATTTGCGGGAAGCACCGGAGCTTACGGAGAATTGCAGTTTTTTTCCGTCAGCGGAGGCATGCGCGGAAGCGCTTTGCAATGTTGATGGTACAATTCTTTTGACCACGGGCAGCAAAGAGTTGGAAAGCTTTTGCAGGAAGGAGGAGCTGCGAAAGCGATTGGTGGTGCGTGTTTTGCCAGGCAAGGAAAGCATGGAGCTTTGCTGGAAGAATGGTCTGGAGGGAAAACAAATCGTTGCCATGCAGGGACCTTTTACGAAGGAGATGAACCTTGCAACGATTCATCAGTATGGTATTACGGGCCTTGTCATGAAGGAGAGCGGCAAGGTAGGAGGAGCAGACGAAAAGCTGGAGGCGGCGAAGGAAGCTGACGTTGCATGCTTTGTGATTCGGCGGCCGGCCGTGGAGGAAGGGAGCGTATATTCCTTCTCGGAAGTATTTGATGCCATTATGAAACTCGCAGAGGAACATGTGCAGGAAGGACAAACGCATGCACAAGAGCATGTGAGACTGCGTGCAGGCATGGCGGAAAATGAGAAGGAAAAACTGGAAAAGGAAGATGCTTTTTTGGATATTGTGCTTGCTGGCATTGGCATGGGAGCAAGTGGCCAGAGAACGGCAGAGCTTGAAAATAGACTTGCACGGACCGACTATTTGTTTGGCGCTGCCCGCATGCTGGAAGGACTTCATGCCAAGAAAGAGAGCTATTCCCATTATTTGACTAAGGACATTTTACCTTGCCTGGAGCAGATTCAAAAAAAGGAAAGTGGCAGGCAAAACGTGACCATTTTGTTTTCGGGAGACACAGGCTTTTTTAGCGGCGCGGAAAAGATGCTTCAAGCCCTACGGGGTCTAACAAGCACGTCCGTCCGCATGCTTCCAGGGCTTTCTACCGTATCGGCGTTAAGTGCAAAATTTGGGATTCGCTGGCAGGATGCCATGATTCTGAGTACGCATGGAACGGCAAAGGAACAGTGGAAGGTAGAGCTACTTTTTGGCATGCGGCGGGGACGGAAGATTTTCTTTATCACCTCTGGAGCAGAGGACGTGCGGGAAATTGGAAAGCTTTTGCAAGAGCAAGGGTTTGGTAAAAACTATGAAATCAAGCTGGGATACCAGTTGTCCTATGAAAATGAAAAGCTCATGGATATTACCGCAGCAGAGGCAGAGAAGATGAGCGAAGCAGGACTGTACGCAGGATTTCTGATTCCTACAGGGGATGGGCAGGATTCTGCTTCAGCTCAGATTACGCCAGGTTTTGGGGATGATACCTTTTTGCGAGGTCAGGTTCCCATGACGAAGGAGGAGATACGAGAAATCTCTGTCTGTAAGCTACGCCTTACGGAAAGGGCTGTTGTCTATGACGTGGGAAGCGGTACAGGATCTATCGCAATGGAGGTGGCAGCCCTTTCTCCCTGGATTCAGGTTTATGCGATCGAATGTCAGGATGAGGCGATTGCCTTAATCCAAAAGAATAAGGATGCCAGAGGTGCCCATAATGTCAAGATCATACAGGCCATGGCACCGGAGGGAATGGAAGATTTACCGGAACCAACGCATGTGTTTATTGGCGGAAGCAAAGGAAATCTGAAAGGCATTCTTTCGGCGGTTTATCAGAAGAACCCACGAGCCAGAATTGTCATGAACGCGATTAGCTTAGAGAGCATTGCGCAGATGCAGGAAATGGTGAAGGAATGGCCTGTGGCGGATTTAGAGATTACGACAGTCTCCGTCAGCAAGGCAAAAAAGGCGGGTGCCTATCATTTGATGCAGGCAGCAAATCCCGTGACGATTTTTTCATTTACGTTTCAGGAAGAACGGTAGGGAGGAAGTAGCGTGACACATCCGAGAATTATGCTGGCAGCACCGAAAAGCGGAAGCGGAAAAACCTTATTGACCTGCAGTCTTCTTCGTGCGCTTTCCATGAGGGGAAAACGGGTACAGGCCTTTAAGTGCGGTCCCGATTACATCGATCCCATGTTTCATAAAAAGGTGCTTGGCATCCCCTCTAGAAACCTGGATTTATTTTTTACGGGTGAGGAGGATACGAAGGCATTGTTCTTGGAAGAAAACGATGCGGAGATTTCGGTAATTGAGGGCGTGATGGGCTTGTATGATGGCTTAGCCGGTACCATGGAAGAGGCATCCAGCTATCACCTTGCACGCACGCTACAAACACCGATCCTATTGGTCATAAATGCGCGGGGGATGGGGAGATCCGTGCTTGCTGAGATTGCAGGCTTCCTTTCCATGGACCGGGAGCATTTGATTCAAGGCGTGATTTTAAATCAGGTGAGTGCCTCATTTTATCAGTCCATTGCAGAGTTGATAGAAGAGGAATGTCATATTCCCGTATTCGGCTATTTTCCGATACGGAAGGACATGGAATGGCAAAGCAGATATCTGGGATTAAAACTGCCGGCAGAAATACAGGAGCTACAGGTGAAGGTGACTGAGGCTGCGGAGGCCTTTGAAAAAACGATTTCCATTGATGCCATATTAAAGATGTCGGAGCGGTTTGCCATAGAGCACCCCCTCAGCTGTGAACGACCTTTTTGGCTGAATGCCCCCAAAATGCCTCAAAAGGTGCGCATCGGCGTGGCTTTCGATGAAGCCTTTTGCTTTTACTATGAAGACAATTTTAGACTGCTGGAGAAGGCGGGAGCAGAGCTTTGCTTCTTTTCGCCCCTGCATGATTCTGCGTTGCCAGAGGAGATTCAGGGGCTCCTTTTAGGCGGCGGGTATCCGGAGCTTGTGGCAGAGCAATTATCCGGGCAGGAGGGGCTTAGAAGGGAAATCAAAGAAAGACTCCGGCAAGGCATGCCGTCGCTTGCGGAATGCGGAGGCTTTATGTATCTGCATGAGGAGATTGTAACGCCTGACGGCAGAAAGCATCCCATGGTCGGGGTGATTCCGGGAAAGTGCTTTGATACGGGAAAACTCGTGCGATTTGGATATGCGTCGTTTCGATTTCCGGGAAAGCTTTCAGAGCGGTTTTCGGGTCAAGGTTCAAGTGAATTCCCGGAACGATTTACGTCAGAGCCTATAGGAAAGCACGGAGAGAAGAATGACGGTGACGCGATAGAAGAAATTCGCGGGCACGAGTTTCACTATTATGACAGTGACGCCTGCGGAACGGACTGTGAGGCCGTAAAGCCTGTCACGGGAAGAAGCTGGCTCTGTGGGTATTTGGGTGAAAATCATTATTGGAGCTATGGGCATTTATATTACCCATCCAATCCGGCGTTCGCATTCTGGTTTGTCGAACAGTGCAGAAGATGGAGGAAATAGCATGGAACAGAATTCTTATCGCTTTTTTGAAAATTTAGATTGTAAATATTATCCCTGCCATCAGGGCTTGGAGCAGCTGAACTGCCTGTTTTGTTATTGTCCCATGTACCGTCTGGAGAAGTGTCCGGGAAATCCGTCCTATTTTGAAAAGGAGGGACGAAAAATCAAGGTTTGTACGAATTGTACCTTCCCGCACAGGGCAGAAAACTATGACCGCATCATAGAAATTCTGAAAAAGAATTAAGGTTGGTTGCCAGATGGTTTCTTTTGTGATAGAATCTTTTTGGATGAGTTCTTCCAAAATAAAAAACGAAGGAGAGAAAAAACATGAGCATTTTTGATTCCCTGAAGCAAACGGCAACGGACGTAGTAAAGAACGTGGCCCAGCAAGCAACGAATGAATCCCAGACCTTTACGTTCCAAGCTCTTCCTGAAAGCGTGGAAGAGATGAAGGCGCTTCCTGAAGCTTCCCTGGATTCTCCTTTTAAGGCAGCAGCGCTGACGATCTGTGCACTTTGTGCCTATGCAGCCGCTCCGGAGATTGGTATTGACATGTTGAACTTTCTGAAGGGACCGCAGCCTCTTTCCGCATATGAGCTGAGCTTTTTGAAGGATCGTTTCAGTGATCAGAAATATGTGCCATTTTCTTATTTTAAGGGAGCGACTCCCGCAAATAACTATACGCCGGATCAGCCCTTTACGGTAACCTTCTTTACGAATCCTCATTCCTATGAAAACGATGGCTATTGCATGCTTCACGTAAAGTCTGGCGGCGCAGATTCCGAGCGTCAGATCAAGCTTCGCAGAAAGGGTGATCAGTGGTTCCTTTGGGAGCAGTATGTGTTGGTAGGCATTCGGAAGGCTGCAGCGGAGGATCCGTGGGCATAGGTTTGTAGCATATTTGGCTTAGGTTTGTAAAAGTTCTGCCATGGATGAAAATACATTGCCTGTGGCAGAACTTTTCTTTTCCGATATTTCATTAACGTTAATTTGAGGATGAAAGAAACATGGGTAAGCTTCCGGAGAGCAAACAAAGAAATGCGAATATGGAATTGCTAAGGCTCCTGGCCATGATGATGGTGACCATGCTCCATGCGCTGGGGAAGGGGAACTGTCTGCAACCAATGAACGGTGATCTGACCGTCAACGGATGGGTCGCGTGGGGGCTTGAGACCCTTTCCATCAGTGCAGTGAATGCCTTTATGTTATTGTCGGGCTATTTTATGATTCATTCCAAATTCCGAATGAAGCGCCTGATAGGACTTGTTTTGCAGACGCTGTTTTATTCGCTGGTGCCATTAGGAATATATCTATGCCTGGGCTTGCTTCCCAAAGAAGAGTTGACGATATATCATCTTCTGCAATACTGCCTGCCGATTCACATGGACGTCTTTTGGTTTGTTACGGCATATATTGTTCTGTATCTGCTGTCGCCGCTGATCTGCGCAGGCGTGAATGCCTTGGAGGAGAAACAGCTGCGAACCGTCATCCTGTGCATGCTTATCTACGAATGTGTATTTAAGTCTTTTCTTCCGGTGAAATTGGTTACGGACACGGAGGGCTATCAGTTTCTATGGTATTTGATCATGTTTTTGGTCGGGGCATATTTTAGAAGATTTGGATTTCGGGTGTTGACGACCTCTGCCAGAGGTTGGGTTGCTTATCTGGCTGGCTGCCTTTTGATCTATGCTGAAAACTTCGTGATCTATTGGATTCATGACAGAACGGGCCACTTAAATGATATTATCATGTTTAGCTATCATTACAATCAGATCTTGGTCGTTCTTGCCTCCATAGGACTGTTTACGGCGCTTTTACATGCGAAATCCATTGAGGGTAAGGCGGCAAAGGTGATCTGTGCCATCTCGCCATATGCGTTGGGCGTATATCTCCTGCAGGAGAATTTACAGCTTCGCTATGCTTGGCAGGGCTGGTTTGGCATTAGTGCAAACAGCCTGTCAGAGCCTTTGCCTAGCTTTGTGTTACGCCTGTTTCTTGCCGTTATCTGCATGTTTGTACTTGGAATTCTTGTCGATGCCATTAGGGCAGGGATTTTTAAACTGTTTAAAATGTAATATGGTCTTATAGAGTTTTCTGCCAGAGAGGAGTGAGTCGCGTGAAAGAGAAAACAATCATGGGAGTATCAAAAACCTGTTTTATTCTAGTAGTTGCGGTATGCATGCTTGGTATTATTATCGGATCGTTTTTTGATTACAATATTAATGTTTTGCTGGCAAATAAGACTGAACTGGGAGCTTTTTTTGCCACCTATGGTTCTTATTTTTCCTACTGCCTTTATCCGGCAGCGGGTATGTGCATCTTTAAGGGACTTAGGAAGAAAGGTAACAGATATCGCATGCTCGCTTGGGTGATTTTGATCATCTCATATTTTATGGCAGTTTATTACAGCAATAACTATAACGGCTCCAAGGTAAGAGAACTGTTTGGTTATCATGCGGGAGAAACCACGGCGGCGTTATCCTTTGCCAGCTGGGCATTCTGGGTTGTTTTGTATGCATGGGTTCCCATTGTTTGCCACTATGTCTTTGATGACGTGAATCCGGATAAACTGATCATGACGGGGGCAGCCATTTTAGTGGCAGGCATTCTTGCCGATCACGTCAACCTTTGGTTAAAGCAGGTGGCATCCAGACCCAGATATAAGTATTTAATTACGCTGGAGGATGCAAAATCCGAATTTAGAAGCTGGTGGCAGATGATTCCGAATCTGGCGGGTTCCAACGACAATTTTAAAAGCTGGCCAAGCGGCAACATGACTATTGCGAGCATGATGTTTTCACTTCCGATGTTGACGGATGTATTAAAGAAACGTTCGTATCGTAAAAATATGATATGTTTTGTGATTGCAGTGATCTTTGTACTGATATATGGCTATAATAGGATACACATGACAAACCATTTCCTTTCGGACGTGTGCTTTGGAACGATTATCACCTATCTTATTTTTGTATTAGTAAGTACTGCTTTCTTAAAGGCGGGAGAACGAAACGCTGTTGATTGACGAGAACGATTGGATGGTTATCTTAGGAAACAACTCTTGTAAAAAAAGTCTCATTATGATAAAATGCTATCGTTGTGTTGAAACGGAAGGTATGGTTTTCATTACAAAGTAGAAAACAAAACCCATACATATGGGAAAGGAGTGACATATATGAAGCTGGGAATTTTGGGACTCCCCAACGTCGGCAAGAGTACCCTGTTTAATGCATTGACAAAGGCTGGTGCAGAATCTGCGAACTATCCGTTCTGTACCATTGATCCCAACGTGGGAATTGTGCCCGTGCCGGATGAGAGATTAAAGCTGCTGGGAGACATGTATCAGTCAAAGAAGGTGACCCCGGCCGTGATCGAATTTGTTGACATTGCTGGCCTGGTAAAGGGCGCGTCTAAGGGTGAGGGCCTGGGCAATCAGTTTCTTGCAAACATTCGTGAAGTGGATGCGCTTGTACACGTGGTGCGGTGCTTTGAGGATGATAACGTCATTCACGTGGACGGCAGCGTGGATCCCATTCGAGACATTGAGACCATCAATCTGGAGCTGATTTTTGCAGACCTTGAGGTCCTTGAGAGAAGATTTTCAAAGGTGACAAAGGCTGCAAAGATGGACAAGACCCTTGCAAAGGAAGAGGCTCTTTTGATTCGTATTAAGGAGCATCTTGAGAGCGGTAAGATGGCGAAATCCATGGAGATTGAGGATGAGGATGAGCTGGCGCTGATTAAGGGATACAATCTTTTGACCTATAAGCCCGTGATCTATGCGGCCAACGTCTCCGAGGATGATCTGGCAGATGACGGGGAATCCAATGCCATGGTACAGCGCGTGAAGGAATTCGCTGAGGCAGAGGGCAGCAAGGTATTCGCCATTTGTGCACAGATTGAGCAGGAGATTGCAGAGCTTGACGATGATGAAAAGGCAGAGTTTTTAAGTGAACTTGGCGTTAAGGAATCTGGTCTGGAAAAGCTGATCAAGGCAAGCTATTCTCTGTTGGGACTTATGAGTTTCTTGACGGCTGGCGAAGATGAAACCAGAGCCTGGACTATCAAGATTGGAACGAAGGCACCTCAGGCAGCCGGAAAGATCCACACGGACTTTGAACGCGGCTTCATCAAGGCAGAGGTTGTAAACTATAAGGATCTGCTGGAGCAGGGGTCCTTAGCGGCAGCCCGCGAGAAAGGACTTGTCGGTATGGAAGGCAAGGACTATGTCGTAAAAGACGGCGACGTGATCCTGTTCAGATTTAACGTGTAGCCGTCTAACAAAACTAAGCGACGCCGAAGGCGGCATTTGGTTTTGAAACTTGAGGATTGACCGAACCAAGCGACGCCGAAGGCAGCGCCTTAATAATTCTTAAGATTTCATAAAAATATTTTCAAAATACTTAATTTCGATTACTTTACATATATAGTGCTCTGAAAAACTGATCACCACTATATCTTGTGCCTAAAGGTCCTGCGAATGCCGCAGGGCCTTTTTTTGTTGGATTTTTGGCATTTTTTGGCACATAAAAACACTTGCAAATTCTTAAGAATTAGAGTAAAATCGTCTCATAAGTGGAAAAAAGTGGTTGTTGGTGTTAGATTGTGGTAGGGATGGTCGAAAAAATAAGAAAAAATCGGTGAATTTACGAAATACCGATAGCTTTCCAAGCGATGATGGGTGGTGATCAAGATGTTCATGTGTGAATACAGCCATACGGTGGATGCAAAGGGCAGATTGATCGTACCTGCGAAGTTCCGAGAGGTTCTTGGAGATGCATTCGTGATTTGTAAGGGACTGGATCATTGCTTGTACATCTACTCCAATGAAGATTGGGAATCCTTCGCAAAACAGCTTTCCAGTTTACCACTTACGAATAAAGCAGCCAGAGAATTTGTAAGATTCTTCCTTGCGGGTGCAAGCCCGGTAGAGGTAGACAAGCTGGGAAGAATTTTAGTACCGTCCAGTCTTCGAAGCTTTGCGGGACTCGATAAGGACGTGGTTCTGGCAGGCGTTGGACATCGAATTGAAGTATGGAGCAAAGAGAAATGGGAAGGCGAGTCTGGCGGAGATGACATGGATGAAATCGCAGAAACCATGGATCAGTTGGGGATCACCTTAACACAGTAAGCCAAGAAAGAAAATACAAAGGGGGAGCGAGGAAATGGAAGAAGCGCAGTTCAATCATTATTCCGTACTGCTGGAAGAAACCATTGCTGAGCTCAAGATAAAACCCGATGGTATTTATCTGGATGGAACGCTCGGCGGCGGTGGACATGCCTATCAGGTTTGTAAACGATTAACGGATGGCCATTTCTATGGAATAGACCAAGATGAAGCGGCCATTCTGGCTGCGGGAGAGAGGCTAAAGGAATTTGGCGAAAAGGTGACGATCCTCCGCGATAATTACTGCAATGCCAAAGCACTTTTGGAAAGCAAGGGAGTGGAAAAGGTCAATGGAATCGTGCTTGACCTAGGGGTTTCCTCCTATCAGCTGGACACGGAGGAAAGAGGCTTTTCCTACAGGTACGACGCTCCGCTCGACATGAGAATGGATCAGAGACAAAGCCTGACGGCTAAGGACATTGTCAACGGATATTCCGAAAAGGAATTGTTTGCAATCATCAGGGATTACGGAGAGGATCCTTTTGCGAAGAACATAGCAAAGCATATTGTACAGGCAAGAACGATCAAACCGATTGAGACAACCTTTGAATTGAACGACATTATCAAGGCTTCCATTCCTGCGAAGATGAGGGCAAACGGACATCCGTCCAAACAAACCTTCCAAGCGATCAGAATTGAATGTAATCGGGAATTGGACGTGCTGAAAAATGCATTGGATGATTTTATAGACATGCTGGCACCCAAAGGAAGGCTGTGCATCATCACGTTCCATTCCTTGGAAGACCGAATCGTAAAAAATGCATTTCGAAGAAATGAAAATCCATGTACCTGCCCACCGGGATTCCCGGTTTGTACCTGCGGCAAGGTCAGCAAGGGAACAGTCATCACAAAGAAGCCAATCCTTCCCGGGGAGAAGGAGCTTCAGGAAAATAACAGATCAAAAAGCGCAAAACTAAGGGTATTTGAGAAAATTGGGTAAGAAACAGGGGGGTAACGCATTATGGCAAGGGAAATGAACAGAAGTCATATGGCAAGACAGCAATATGTTCATGGGAGTGCTGCACCTAAAATTGATATTCGTCGTGAGATGGAGGAGGGAAGACAGATCCATCGCGTAAGTCAGGCGACGAAAAAGAACAGGGAGCACGTGCATTCCATGAGTCCTGCATATGTTCTTGTATTATTGCTTTGCCTTTGCACGGCAATTTGTGTTATAATCTGGTATGTGAATTTGCAATCTCAGGTAACCAGCAAGGTTTCTGTTGTGAATCAGCTCGAAGCGAAATTGAACAACATGAAGCAGGCGAATGACGAGGAAAATCTCAGAATTCAGAACAGTGTAGACCTTGAAGAAATCAAGAGAATTGCCATCGGAGAATTAGGCATGACCTACGCGCAGGAAGGACAGATTGTGTACTATTCCAGCGAAGGGACGGATTACATGCGTAAAGTGGTGGAGGATTAGGAAAGGTGCAGAAGCAAAAGCCACGAAAATTTAGCAAAACCAGTCAAAAAAAGGTCCTGGTACTATTCTTTTTAGTACTAGCGGCCTTTATATTTCTTTTTGCGAGAATTGTTTGGCTGATTCAAAACAATGAAACGGAGTATCAGAAGCAGGTATTGTCCCAGAGATCCTATGATTCCCGGACGCTGCCGGCGAGACGCGGGGACATAGTAGACTCCAAGGGCGTTAAGCTTGCAACCTGTGAAAAGGTTTACAATCTTGTTGTTGATGCCTCTGTCATGACAACAAAGGAAGGAAAGTACATAGAACCCACGTTGACTGCTTTGGATCAATGCTTTCCGCAGTTAGATACCAACGAGATCCGGTCATTTGTTAAACAAAATCCGGGAAATCAGTGGCACGTAGTTTTGAAAAAGCTGACCTTTGATGAGATCAGTGAGTTCAAGGCACTGCAGAGCGAGAATAAGGAAATCAAGGGCATTTGGTTCGAAGAGGAATTCCGAAGAATCTATCCTGGCGGAAGCCTGGCAGCGGACGTCATCGGATTTACCAGAACGGACAACCACGGTTTGTATGGACTGGAGGAGTATTACAACAAGGAATTAAATGGCGTAGACGGCAGAACCTATGGCTATTTGGATGATGACCTGAATTTACAGAAAACCGTAAAGCCGGCAGTAGATGGATACACCATCCATAGTACTCTGGACGTTAACGTGCAATCCATTGTGGAAAAATATCTGAAAAAATTCAATGAGGAGCACAAGGACCATTACCATCAGGGAAATGGCGCGGAGAATCTTGGATGTATTGTCATGGAGGTCAATACGGGAAACATTCTGGCGATGGCAAGCTATCCGACCTTTGATTTGAATAACACGAAGGACCTGAGCGCACTTTTGGGAAGCGTGCAGGTGGAACAGGTGGATAAGGAAAACGGATATTTCGAGATTAAGAAGACGGGTAAGTATATCAATCAGGAGCTTCTCGACGAAATGACGGACGAGGAGATATTGACCAATTTGAATTATCTTTGGAAAAACTATTGCATCACGAGCTCTTACGAGCCGGGATCCACGTTTAAACCGTTTACCGTGGCCGCTGCCCTGGAGACGGATTCCATTTCACCTGATTCCTATTATGAGTGCCTGGGATCCTGGCAGGTGGGGCCTCACAACATCCACTGTCATAACAGATATGGTGATGGCGTCATCAGCTTGAAGTCAGCGGTTGCGCAATCCTGTAACGTGGCCATGATGAAAATTGCAACGACCATGGGCGCAGAGAAGTTCAGCAAATTCCAGCAGGCCTTCAACTTTGGGTTAAAGACGAACGTTGACCTTGCCGGCGAGGCAAGAACGGCAGACTTTTTGAGAAGTGCAGACGAGATGGATCCTTCGGATCTTGCAACCTATAGCTTTGGTCAGAACTTTAACGTGACAATGATACAGTTGGCGACGGGATTCTGCTCCCTGATCAACGGTGGGTATTACTATGAACCTCACATGGTGTCGAAGATCACGAATACCAGCGGCGTGACCGTAAAGAGCATCGAACCTCGCATCTTAAAGCAGACAATTTCGGCTTCAACGTCAGCACTGATTCGAGAATATTGTCAGGCAGTAGTAACGGAAGGAACTGGTAAGGCGGCAAGGCCTGCCGGTTATATGATTGGCGGCAAGACGGGAACGGCACAGACCTATCCCCGAGACGGGAATGACTTCGTTGTATCCTTTATCGGATTTGCTCCGGTAGATGATCCACAGATTCTGGTGTATGTTGTTGTGGACAGAGTCAATGAAGGCAAGCAGGACAACGTAGGCTACGCGAGAGAAATTGTCCGCAATATTTTCACGGAGGTTCTTCCCTATGAAAACATCTTTATGACGGAGGAACTGAGTGCGAAGGAGCAGAAGGAATTAGAGGATCGTAAGCTGGAGAACACCTTGCAATATGGTAAGGCGATGGAGAATCCTGAGAGCACGGAAACACCGCAGGAGACGGAGCAGGAGAAGGATCCGGTATGGAAGAGCTTTCCAATCGACCCGGCCACGGGATATCGCAAGGATCCTAATACGGGAGAGCTTCTGGATCCGGATACGGGTGACCCGATTAACAGTACCATGAAGGTCATTGATTTCTAAGAATATCCATAGTTAGGGCATAACCTCATAAAGACGGGAATACAGATAATTGATCCCCTTTTATGAGGTTTTCCATGTCAGGACGAAAGGAAAGAGATCTTGATTTTTTACGTGGCAGCCTGCGGTTTCATCACCGAAAGAAGATAACGATCACGGCGTTTTTGCTGATTGGTGCCTGCATCTTTTTGATTGGCAGACTGACGCATTTTATGATTTTTTGTTCTGAGCACTACGCGGAGGCGGCGAGAGAGCTCCATGAGCGGGAACGAACGATCAAGGCCGCCAGAGGAAGAATTCTGGATCGAGATGGCAAGGTTCTTGCAGACAATCGAACCGTTTGTACAATCTCCGTCATTTATCATCAGGTCAAGGATCGTGAGGAGGTCATTCGCGTTCTTTGCAGGGAGCTTGATCTGTCGGAGGAATATGTCCGAAAGCGCGTGGAGAGACGATCCTCCATGGAGCGGATCAAAAGCAACGTGGATAAGAAAATCGGTGATCGCATTCGAGAGTATGACCTCCCTGGGGTCAAGGTGGATGAGGATTATAAACGGTATTATCCTTATGGAGAGCTGGCGAGCAAGGTCCTCGGATTTACCGGCGCGGACAATCAAGGGATTTTAGGCTTGGAAGTGAAGTATGAAGAATATCTTCAAGGAACTAAGGGACAGATCCTGACGATGACGGATGCCAAAGGCATTGAAGTGGAGCGCGAAGGGGAGCGAAGAGTTGAACCGATTGCCGGCATGGATTTGGTGACCAGCTTGGACGTCAATATTCAAACCTATGCTACACAGCTCGCAAAGCAGGCATATCTGACCAAGGAAGCGCAAAGCGTTTCCATTATGGTAATGAACGTAAAAACCGGGGAATTGCTCAGTATGGTCAATTATCCCGAATTTGATTTGAATGATCCCTATGCGTTGGATGATGGTAATACTGAGACGCAAAACGGGGTTGTGATGCAGGAATTGCTAAATGCGAAATGGAGAAATGGCTGCATCAATGATACCTATGAGCCCGGATCGACATTTAAAATTATCACTGCCGCGGCGGGACTGGAGGCTGGTGTCGTGACAACGGATAGCAGCTTTTATTGCCCGGGATATGTTGTCGTTGATGACCGAAGAATTCGATGCCATAAGATCGCGGGACATGGAAGTCAGGATTTTGTCCATGCCGTCATGAATTCCTGCAATCCGGCCTTTGTAACGCTGGGACTTCGCATAGGTGCGGAAAAGTACTATGAGTATTTTGAAAAATTCTGCTTAAAGAAAAAAACGGGAATTGACCTGCCGGGAGAGGCCGGAACGATCATGCATCCATTGGAACACATGGGAAACGTGGAGCTGGCAACCGTATCCTTTGGGCAATCCTTTCAGATCACGCCTCTGCAACTGTTATGCACGGCGGCCTCCATCGTAAATGGCGGGGTAAGGGTAACGCCACATTTTGGAATTAAGGCGATCAATTCCGCTACGGGTGAGGAAAGAGAATTTTCTTATCCTGTCACGGAAGGGATTGTCTCCCCGAAAACCAGTGAGACCATGCGATATATGTTGGAGAAGGTCGTCAGTGAGGGCGGGGGAAAGAACGGTCGGGTTGAGGGGTATCGCATTGGTGGCAAAACGGCTACCAGCCAGACGCTTCCAAGGGGAAGCGGACAATATATATCGTCTTTTCTGGCCTTTGCACCCGCGAATGACCCGCAGGTAATTGCCATTGCAATCATCAATCGACCCAAGGGAGCCTACTATGGCGGGCAGATCGCGGCTCCAATCCTGCGACAGCTTTATGAAAATATACTTCCTTATTTAGGAATTATGCGTTATACTATTCAGGAGGGTGAACCACCCTTGTTGGATTGAAGTTTTGGAGGAACAAAGAACATGTTGGAAGGACAAAAATGTCTGATCATTGGATCGGGAATCAGCGGCATTGGCGCTGCACAATTACTATCACATTTTCATGCGGAGATTACGTTGTACGACAGCAACGAAAAACTAAGCCCAGAGGAAATAGCGGCAAAGCTTCCGAAGGGCGTGCATGCAAAATGTATCACGGGTGAGCTTCCGGAAACGATAGAAAAGGAGACGCAGGCGTTAATTCTAAGTCCTGGCGTACCTACGGACATTCCACTGGTAGTACGCATGAGGGAGCGCGGCGTTTTTGTGCTTGGTGAAATAGAGCTGGCGTATCTTGCAGAAAAAGGCACGGTGGCAGCCGTTACGGGTACAAATGGCAAGACCACGACGACTACGCTCTTGGGCGAGATCATGAAAGCGTATCTGGGAGAGGAAAGAACCTTTGTCGTAGGAAACATTGGAAATCCGTATACGCTGGAGGTTTTAAAGAGTACGCCTGATTCCGTGACGGTTGGAGAGCTTAGCTCGTTTCAGCTGGAGACCATCCATTCCTTCCGCCCTCACGTGTCGGCCATCCTGAACATTACGCCTGATCACCTGAATCGTCATCATACCATGGAGGCTTATATTCAGGCGAAGGAGGCTGTTGCGAAGAATCAGACAAAGGAAGATCTTTGTGTCTTAAATTATGAAAATGAGTACACGAGGGAGTTTGGAAAGAGATGCCCTGCAAGGCCGGTTTATTTTTCCTCCGCAAGGGAACTGGAGGAAGGGTATTTCCTTCGCGAAACCCGCATCATTCGCAGGTTTGACGGTATAGAAACTGATTTGATGGACATTCGCAAGGACATGAATCTGGTGGGCCTTCATAATGCGGAAAACGTCATGGCTGGTATTGCAATGGCTGAGGGCATGGGCGTTCCGATGGACGTGATTCTTCGCGTCATAAAGGAGTTTAAGGCGGTAGAGCATCGAATTGAGTATGTAGCAACGAAGAAGGGCGTCATTTACTATAATGATTCCAAGGGCACGAATCCAGATGCAGCCATTCAGGGAATTAAGGCAATGGATCGTCCGACGATCTTGATCGGCGGTGGATATGACAAGCAAAATACCTATGATGAATGGATTGAGAGCTTTGACGGGAAGGTAAAATGGCTGGTTCTCATCGGTCAGACGAGGGAGAAAATTGCTGATTGCGCGAGGGCACATGGCATCACGCAAATCAAATTTGCGGATACCTATGATGAGTGCCTGCAGCTTTGCACCTCCTTAGCGGAGCCAGGAGATGCCGTTTTGCTTTCGCCTGCCTGCGCAAGCTGGGGAATGTTCCCGAATTATGAGACGCGTGGGCGTATGTTTAAGGATTACGTAAACGCACTTCCTGATTAACAAGGAGTTCACATGGCAACGGAAAACTATGAAAGAATAAAAGGAAAAACAGAACATCATTCGGACGTCAGCCTTTGGTTTGCACTCCTATTTCTGCTGGGCTTTGGACTGGTTATGATCTATTCGGCCAGCTCCTACACGGCTTTCTCGGACTATGGGGATCAGATGTATTATCTGAAAAGGCAGGCCGTGGCAGTAGGACTTGGTCTGATCGCCATGCTAGTCGTATCCAGAATTCCCTATCATTTTTGGGAGCGCTTTTCCGTGCTTGGCGTTTTGGCTTCGGCTGTTTTGATTTGTTTGGTCAAGACGCCGCTGGGCGTAGAATCTCATGGTGCAAGACGATGGATTAAGACAGGTATTCCTGGATTTAATCTTCAGCCCGCCGAGGTTACAAAGCTGGCCATCATCCTGTTTTTGGCAGTGCTGATATGCAAGATGGGATCGGCAATTCGGACTTGGAAGGGCTTGGGTATAATGATAGCTCCTCCGTTTCTTTTGTTTTTGATGATTTGGAAAATTACGAATAACATGAGTTCGGCATTGATCGTCATGGCAATTGCGGCAATCATGGTTTTTGTGGCAAGCCCCGATTATAAAAAGTTTGTCTTGCTGGCGATTTTTGCAATTGCGGCGGCAATTGGACTTGTCCTGCTGATCAAGTATACGGACATTCTCGGAAGCTTCCGCGCAGGCAGAATTCGCGTGTGGCTGGATCCCGAAAGTGATCCGGATGACAAGGGCTTCCAGACCCTGCAGGCACTCTATGCCATCGGCAGTGGCGGCATTCGAGGAAAGGGGCTTGGACAGAGCATGCAAAAGCTTTCCTTTCTGCCAGAGTCGCAGAATGACATGATTTTCTCCATTATTTGCGAGGAATTGGGACTGCTCGGTGCGGCATCCATTATGTTGATGTTTACAATCCTCATTTGGAGAATGATGATTATAGCGAACAATGCCACGGATCTGTTTGGCGGAATGCTGGTTTCAGGCGTAATTGCACATATCGCAGTACAGGCTATTTTGAACGTGGCCGTGGTGACTAACACTATTCCGAATACAGGTATATCACTACCCTTTATCAGTTATGGAGGGTCCTCGGTAATTTTCTTGTTGATAGAGATGGGATTGGTCTTTAGCGTTGCCAGGGGCATTGAATACCGAGGAAATTAAACAAAAGTCAAGCTACCATTAGAAGCGCGCCTACATAGAATAGAATAATTGAAGCCTACAGGTGTGAGATGGATTCTATTCGCGTGCAAGGCACAGCCCCATTGCAGGGGAAGGTAAAGATTCAAGGCTCAAAAAATGCGGCGTTGCCCATTTTGGCTGCAAGCCTGCTGATGGAAGGACAGGTACTTTTGGAAAATGTACCTAAGATTTCGGATGTCTATGGGATGCTTCATATTTTGGAGGAGCTGGGCTGCCACGTGAGATGGGAGCGTGAGCTGCTAAGAGTTGATTCTAGAAGGGCAAAACTTGGGGGAATCTCTGCGGAGCTTGCCAAAAGCATGCGTTCTTCCATCTTTTTGTTGGGGCCAATGCTCTCAAGATTTCATGAGGTGACGATGGAATATCCTGGGGGCTGCGTGATCGGAAAACGACCGATTGACTTGCATCTGGAGGCACTTCGGAGGATGGGAGTTCAATTCGTTGACGAAAATGGCCAATTAAGGGCTTCCGTAAAGGCGCTTCATCCGGCAGCTTTGGAATTGCCCTTTCCAAGCGTTGGAGCGACGGAGAACGTCATCATGGCAGCCGTTAAAACGGAAGGAGTGACCCTTCTACGTGGCGCTGCCAGAGAACCGGAGGTGCAGGTCCTTTGTGAGTTCCTGAACTCTTGTGGGGCATCCATTCTGGGAATCGGTACAAATTTCTTAAGAATTGAAGGGGTAAAGCATCTTCGGGAAACGAGGTTTCGAATCCCGTCAGACCGCATTGTCGCAGGGACGTATCTTCTTGCGGGATTTTCCTGCGGGGGAAGCATGTTTTTGGAGGAAGCTCCCTTACGTCACATGGAGGCTGTTTGTTCCGTCGCACAGAAAATGGGAGCAACCCTGACTGTTTCGGAAAACGGTATTTATGCACAATTTCCTGAACGGGCAGGGGAACTGCCACTCGTTAGGACGAATATCTATCCAGGTTTCCCGACGGACCTGCAATCCGTCCTTTTGGCGGTGCGCTGTACGGGAAGGGGGAAGACGCTGGTGCAGGAAAACATTTTTGAAAATCGTTTTCGCATTATAGATGAGTTGAAGAAAATGGGCGCATGCTTCCGGATGGTCAATGAACGAGAGGTTGAGGTGACGGGCGTGCCAAAGCTTTTGGGGGCAAGCATGGAAGCGAGAGAGCTGCGCGGAGGCGCGGCATTGGTGGTTGCAGCGCTTGGCGCAAAAGGGGAATCTAGAATTTCTGGTCGCAGGTTCATTGACCGGGGATATGAGAATATATGCAGGGATCTGAGAGAACTAGGAGCGAGGATAGTCAGTGAATAAGCGAAGGAAATGGAGCATCATACTGTTTGTGGTCTTGATTTTGATCGCCGCGGCACTGTGGGCAGGAAACTACATGCTCAAAAAGTATCACGTGGAGAATGTTTACGTTGACGGTAATCTACACTATTCGGATGATGAGATCAAGGCAATGATCATGGGAGGAGTATTGGGAGACAATTCTCTGTATTTGTCCTATAAATATAAAAATTGGGAGGCAAAGAACATACCGTTCATCGATGCAATTACCGTAGAAAATTTGTCTCCCGAAACGATTAAAATAACGGTGTATGAGAAGGCGTTGGCTGGATTCATCAAATATTTGGATGCATTTATGTACTTTGACAAGGATGGATATTTGATTGAAAATTCCAGCGTGAGAACGGCGGGAATTCCGCAGATTACAGGCTTGTCCTTTTCCTATGCGGTTTTGGGACAACCTCTTCCCGTTGAGGACGAAAGAGTGTTCGGCGATATTTTGACCATTACGAAGCTATTGAAAAAATATGAATTGTCCGCTGACAAGATTCAATTTGAAAATGGAAACGTTGTTTTGCATTTTGGTGAGGTGAGGATCGCGTTGGGCAATGAGCGAAGCAGATTGGAAAATAAAATCATGAATTTACCTGAGTTTATGAAGAACCTCGCAGGGAAAAACGGAGTGCTTCACATGGAAACTTATGACGAGACACATGGTAATTACGTATTCAAACCGACCGAATAAGTCAATAAAGGCATTATTTTTGGACTTTTACGAAAAATTAGTTGATTATTTCAAAAAATAATTATATGATGAATAAGGTGGTTTTAGACACAGAGAAAAGGAGGACGGACCCTTGATCGAGATCAACAGTAATGAAGCAGAAGCAGGAGCAAAGATAATTGTAGTAGGTGTTGGAGGAGCTGGTAACAATGCCGTAAACAGAATGGTGGAGGAGGGGATTGACCTCGTTGACTTCATTGGAATGAATACGGATAAGCAGGCCTTGAGACTTTGTAAGGCACCCAGAATTCTTCAGATGGGCGAAAAGCTCACCAAGGGTCTTGGAGCAGGTGCTAAGCCTGAAGTTGGTGAAATGGCAGCGGAAGAGAGCAAGGAAGAAATTGCAAGCGCTCTTGCTGGAGCTGACATGGTATTTGTAACCTGTGGTATGGGCGGTGGTACCGGTACCGGAGCTGCACCCGTAGTTGCAAAGCTGGCAAAGGATCAGGGAAGCCTTACCGTTGGCGTGGTAACCAAGCCCTTCCGTTTTGAGGCAAAGACCAGAATGAATAACGCATTGGCAGGCATCGAGCGCTTGAAGGAGAGCGTAGATACCCTGATCGTTATTCCGAATGATAAATTGTTAGAGATCGTGGACAAGCGTACCACGATGCCTGATGCGTTAAAGAAGGCTGACGAAGTATTACAGCAGGCCGTACAGGGCATTACCGATCTGATTAATGTTCCTGCCATCATCAACCTGGACTTCGCAGACGTTCAGACGGCCATGAAGAACAAAGGCATTGCCCACATTGGTATCGGCTATGGCGAGGGCGATGACAAGGCAGAAATCGCAGTAAAGATGGCTGTAGAGAGTCCTCTGCTTGAGACCTCCATTCGCGGCGCATCGGATATTATTCTGAATATCTCTGGTGACATCTCCCTGTTCGATGCAAACACGGCAGCTGGTTACATTCAAGAGATCTGCGGTGAGGAATTGAATGTCATCTTCGGTGCTAAGTATGATGAGTCCATGAAGGATTCCTGCTCCGTAACCGTAATTGCAACTGGTATCACGGATGGCCTTCAGGTGGGGGGGTTTAGTAACACCTTCTCAAAGAAGCCGATGTTTACTCAGCCGATTGCAACCGGAATGCCTCGTGCAGGCGTGGTGACGAATCAGATGCCGAATACGGTTCCTGTTACTCCCATTCCCGTTCAGCAGCCCGTGGCCCCCAGCAAGCCTACCATTCAGGTTTCTCAGCCGGTACATAAGCCTGTTGACTTAAAGAGTAATGTCAATGAGAAGGCATTAAAGATTCCTGATTTCCTTCAGAGAAAATAAGGAGTCAAGAGAAATTTCATTCTATGTCGATTTCAGCGGTAAGAAATTTTGTCTTACCGCTGTTTTTTTGACATTTTTTTGGTGGACGAAGTCCTATAATGATCCTGTAGGCTACAAGGCGGGAAAGGCGAAGAATGGGAGGACTTGAGATTTATTTTGACCTTCTTTTTTTGAGTGTTTTTATTTGGAATGCCTGCACCTTTTTCTTGACAAATCAAGCCTTGGGAAGGGTGGCGAATCCCTTTAGAATTTGGATGAGCGCATTATCCGGTGCGGTCATTTTTACGGGAATTCTCTTTTTGCCCTTGAAAATGCTTCTGAAGGGAGTCCTTTGGATTGTGGAAACCTGTGGAACGGTGCTTTTGCTTTTCCCCGTGAGGCGAATTGGAGGTACATGGAAGGTTTTGGAAGCCTATTGGATTCGAAGCGTGCTTTGGGCAGGCTCCGTGCTGGCATTTTATAAGGGCGTTCAGATCCTTTGGCATGAGGGGGCAGGCCTGTTCGTACTTTTTCTGGGAGAGATTCTCATGGCTGTGCTTTGCCATTTTTTCTTTCGGCGCAGGGAGGAAAAAGGGATTGGAAGGGAAGGAACTGCCGTATTTGAGGCTGAAGGGCGACAAATCTGTGTTCCGACGTTTGTGGATACGGGAAATTCTTTATGGGAGCCAATTTCGGGGAAACCGGTCTGCGTTTTGCATGGCGCCGTGGCTAAGAAGCTGTGGAATGAGGAGACATTGTTTCGCGTCATTCCCTATCGGGCCGTTGGCGTGGAAAAAGGAATCTTGAAAGCGTATCTGATCCCTGAAATTTCTTTGGATTTAGGCGGCCCCGTCAAATTCGTGGAAAACGTTTGGGTGGCAGTTGGACCCCAAATGCCTACGGAAGAAAAGGAAGCGGATTGCCTGATTCTGCATCCGAAGATACTGTTAGAGAAGAAAAAAAGG
>JAEEGG010002979.1_pt1 | contig 42874 bp, 32 predicted proteins | sample 9134161 | NCBI WGS metagenome assembly JAEEGG01 (sample SAMN16246543, study PRJNA631951) | gut metagenome | biome: gut microbiome; feature: rumen; material: CR-attached | host: Bos | place: Iran: Karaj | collected 2018-10 | reverse complement strand
TGATCGGTTCGTGAACATCGCGGAAGATCACCCAGTTCTCCTCCGGATTCTCCAGCCGTTTCTTGTTCTTGAAGGACTTTGAATAGGTCTTGAAATTGATCACGTCCCCGCAATACTCCTGATTCCGAAGAATCTTCTGCACCGTATTCATGCGCCAGCGATACGGATCCTGCTGCGGACATTTTCCGCCGCGCGGCAGTCCTTTGTCGAACCAATGTGCCATGGGAACCGGAATCTGCTGATCCTGCAGGTAATGGCAGATAGATTCCGCGCCTTGCCCCTGCAGCGTCATTTTGAAGATCGTCCGCACCACCTCGGCAGGTTCCGGATCGATGATCCACTTTTTCTTGTTCTCCGGTGATTTCATGTACCCGTAGGGCGGCTGCGACAGCGGCTCACCCATATTCCCGCGCAAACGGTGTGAACACCGGATCTTGCGGGAAATATCACGGGCGTACATTTCGTTCATGACGTTGCGAAACGGCGCCAGCTCATTTTCGCCCTCGTCAGAGTCCACCATATCGTTGACCGCGATGAAGCGTACATCGTGTTCCGGGAAGTAAGTATCGGTATACTTGCCGACCTCCACATAATGGCGTCCGAGACGGGATAGGTCCTTGACCATGACGGTCGTGACATACCCAAGCTCTATATCCTCCAATAGTTTCTGAAAGCCCGGTCGGTTGAATGATGGCGTTTGTCAAGGGTAGTTTCAATAATTCTTTAATAATGATTCAAACGATTAATTATATACCTTATCACATGCATAGACAACACGCCGTTTTTCTTGCCTTTTTGTCCCATAACTGTTATAATTATTGTCGCCACGTAAACCAAATAACGCAACCGCAGAGAACGCATCTTACTATGGTAAAAACGCGTTCTCCATTTGGACATTCTCTGTGGTGTGCAAACAGTTTACGTGGCAGTAACGGAGACTGCGTTTTTCGGCGTGTGGCTTTGTTCACACGCTACTTTTCAATAAGCCGCTGTTTCATCAAACCAAACAGACGTTTCTTGCGTCTAAATAGTATAATGAAGATGATGGATAAACTATCTGTTGAAATCAATCATCTGATAAATAAATACATATCATTCAGTCATTTGTATGATCTTGAATGACAGGGGCAAGGCTATGAAATGTAAGTATTGCGGTGAGTTATTGGAGGACGGCTCGCGGTTTTGCTACCGGTGCGGAAAAGCAGCAGAACTGAAACCGGCAAAGCGACACTGCGGATATTGCGGCGCAGAATTGGAGACGGGAGCTGCATTCTGCTGGCAATGCGGCAAAGCAGCATCGCCCGCGGTGCCGTCGGAAACTGCCGAAAAAGTCAGCAAAGCGCCTGCTGCGCAGAACACGGATAAGGCAGAGCAAACCGGAGCAGAGGAAAAAGCCAAATTAAAAGCACGGACCACTGCGTTGGTGCTTGCGGCGCAGTCTGGCGACAGTGACAGTTTTACCGAACTGTACCGGTTGTACAATCAAAAGATCTTTGCGCTCGCCAGAACAACGGTCCGGTCAAATGCCGACGCCGAGGACGTTCTGCAAATGACCTTCCTGAAGGCGTGGAACCATCTTGGCAAGCTGAAAAATCCATCCGCCTTCTCCACATGGATCCAGCGCATCACGCTGAACCAATGCTACAGCCTGCTGCGGAAAAAGCATATCGACATCTCTATCGACGATGACGATGAAGACACAGAGCCGATCCAGCCAGAATCCGACCTAATGCTGCCGGAGGTCTATGCCGAGCGCAGCGATCTCAAAGAACGCCTTGCTAGGATCATCCGCTCACTCAGCACTGTACAGCAGCAGACGGTCACACTATACTATTTTGACGGACTGCCTGTGGAAAATATCGCGTGGATCATGGATTGCAGCGTGAACACGGTCAAGTCTCGCCTGTTTTTGGCACGAAAATCAATCAAAACAGAAATTGAAGAACAGGAACGCAAGTCTGGCCAACCGTTTTATGGCATTGTCGGTCTTGGGACGATTCCGTTTGGCAAATTGTTTGTCGAGCAGGTGGAAGCCAACGCACTTCCGCAGTCGGCTGTCAGCAAGGTGCTTGAAAGCATCACACGGTACATTGTGGAATCTGTTGCAAAGAACGTCGGACAGGCTGCCGCCGGAGCAGCGCGCAGCGCGGGGGATGCTTCTGCAAAAACAGCCGCAAACGGCGCGGCAAAGGCGGCCGTGCGGACTGCTGCCAAAGCGGGCGCCAGAACAGCGGCAAAGGCGGCAACGACTGCCGTATCGAAAAAGATCATCGCAGGCATCGTCGCCGGCGTGCTTGCCGTCGGCGCTGTCACGGGCGGTACGGTCGCCGCCGTCAGCGCATTCCAAAAACAAAAGGGAGCCGCCCCTGCGACGGAAACGCTTGCTGCTGCGTCTGCGGATACTGCGCCGCAGCCCGAAAGCGCTTTTACGATCGTTACGGAAGAAGGGCTAACAGATCCTTTTTCCAATCCGGAATTGCAGTCAGCATATCGGGCGTACCTTTCATTGCTGGAGGAGGAAAAGGAAGGTATTGATAACTATATCTGGCAGAAGGGGTATACCCTGCGCTACGATGAAGACGATCGCGAACTTCTTCCGCTGACTGACGACCTCGTTGCCCGCCCGGTGGCAATTTGCGATGTGTATGGAGATGATACACCGGAATTGATTTTCATTGGAGACGTTGCGCCGGGAGAATGGAATGTTTGGGAATGGGGTGAAGCATGGTATCAGAATGATTCTGTGGCGCGGCTTCATATCGTGACATATCAGGACGGCAAGGCCGTTACATTATATGACGACGATTGGGATGGCTGGGGCGATTCGTGGAACAGTTACCATTTCTTTCAAACAGACGGCAGCAAGGATTTATACGCTACTTGGTCAAACGGCGATCTTACCTTCTGGGATTATGTATACAGTTTCACCGAAGGAACGGACGGAAAACTGCATAAAGAGCAGGACTGTCTTTTTCTGGACGACGAGGATGACGGCAAACTGTATTACGGAGGGCATAACCAACGGATTTCCGAAGATGAATACCATAGCATGCTTCGTTCCTTCAGTGAGAATACAACAAACATTCTGATGTACAGTCACATCGGGATCGAGGAATTTCGTTCTTCCGTAGAACAGCACGGCTGCTCCGCTATGACCTGCGACGAGGCGATCGCATATTTGGAAAAGCAGCTTGGTCATAATCATTCCTTGGCAACGGATGATAGGTCATCTGACATGCCCTATTTCCAAACGACCTTTACTGCGAGTTCCGGTAACATCGGCACTGCTGCTGTGAAGCTGAAAAAAGGGTTCGATTTTATTAAATCGGATTCCTCACTACCCAATCATGAATTGGCAGTGACGGCAATCACACTTTCGGCGCAGGTGTACAATAACGCGCAGGGAAATAAAGCGGAAGAAATCCTGAAAGGACTCGGATATGATAAAACCGCTTTTTCAAACGGCGACAGTTCCTTTGCGCATCCGGGCGTCTGCTTCGGATTTAAGCAACTCGAAAGTGGGAAAAATTTGTTTACCGCTGTTGTGCGGGGCACTGACAATTTAGCCGACTTCTGGACGGATGTGCAAGACGGTCACCTGGGTATGTTCAGAGTCAGCGGAGAATACATCGAAGCGCAGCTGGAAACGTTCATGAAAAAAGTGACCGGCAAGACGAAAGACGAGCTATTGCGGGAGGAGAATTATTTCTTTTTCACGGGCCATAGCCTCGGCGGAGCCGTCGCGAACTATCTTTCCATCAACGGGGATATCATGCAGTTTGCCGGTTCCGATAAAGGAAAGATTTATACATACACATTTGAATCCCCTCATACCTGTGTGAACTTGTGGTGGACAGATCCAGAGTCGGAATCTAATGCATTTAATTATAAAGTAGACGGAGACGCAGTTACGAATTATCCCGCTTATATGGGTTCTACGACTTACGGGAAAGATATATGGATCCGAGTCAGCGAACTGAATGACCGATTGTTTCTTGAACTGTTTCCAGATTCAGCATGTGAAACACTAGCTATTGCAACAAGCGTTGATGGGCATGGGGACATTTATGGATTGCATGACGTTTGCCTTGATTTGGTTTATGTTGTGGAGGAAGCGATAAACAATGGTTCTTCTGCCTATAAAGATCCGAATAGCAAGGAAGCGATGTACCGCGCCTATCTTGATGTGCTCCAAAAGCATGAGGATCACATCCTGCGGTATCAACAGGACGCGTGGTTTGACGCCGATACAAGACCGATCGCGCTGCGAAACGTCTATGGCGATGAAATGCCAGAATTGCTTTTCCTGGAAAGCATAGCGGGTGACTATGACGATGAAGTCGCCTTAGTTATTATCACCTATTCGGACGGTTCGGCGCAAACGATCTTCTCGGATACGGTTTGTTACGACATCATCGAAGAATCCTTCTTTCTCTTCCAGCTTCCCGGGGATGATACACTGTATATGAGTACTTCTGCGGGACGACAAGATGTTTCAATGGATGCCTACTATGCGTTTGTGCCGGGCGCCAACGGCAGCATGGAAATGAAAATGAAAATGTATCTTGAGGCAGAATTCGATCCGGATTCCGGTTCAAAAAATGTTTATTTCTGCGAGATCGACGGTAAAAATGCGAAAGAGCCCGAGTTTGCCAAGGAAGAAGCCTATATAAGCAATCATTTGGACTGTGTTTTGCAAGGAAACATTATTCCAAGATATGGTTATCGGTCAGAATCTATTCCGTCAATGACTTATGAAGAAGCAACCCAACATCTCAAGCAATTGGTTGCAAATGGAATTCTCGAATGATTTTTTAAAAAATCAAACCTGACGCATGCATTGTGCGTCTATGTAATGAAAGCAAAGAGATTATGGGAGGACAGCATAACATGGGTTCGGAAGGATGGATCGCACTGGCTGTTATCGTGGGATTGGGTCTCGGATTGGCCACAAACTGGTCACGGATAAAGCGGGCGGTGGATAACAACAAGCGGTATAAGGAAGAGCAGGCCGCAGGCAATATGATCAAAAGGGACACGCAGATCTGGGAGGAAGAACGCCGGTATACGACAACGGCGTCGTACGAAATGTTGCTGGCGGCATTGCGGCAGAAAAGCTATGCCAACTGCCGGGCGGGTTTTATCCCGGATCATAACGGGCAAAAGGCGATCCTGTTCCGCGGCGACGGATGGAACGCAACGGTCGTTCACAAAGGAGAAACAAACGGACAGCATACCTTTTCCTTCTACTTTCCCGCTTATCGGGAATCGATCGGCGACCGGCTGGGAGATATGAACATCCTGCTGACGACCGTGGAGAAAACGCTGCTGTCCCTGGACCGTGATACGACGTTGACGATACATAAGCTCTCTTATAAGACGCAAAGCAAATAAAGCATCGGGGGATTAGGGATGAGACGCAGAATTACGTATGCACCGTATTTGGGGACGGTGGTCGGGGTATTGATCGGTCTGCTGGTGGTTGCCAAAGCAGAAAACTTGGTTCTTGCGATTCTCGCGGCCGTCGGTTCCGGCGCCCTCGTCGGCGTCATTTGGTGGAACATCGAAAAGCTCATTTATAAAGGAACGGATGCGGCCTTTGATGCCGCCCACAATGCGATCAACCGCAGAAAGGAAGCGCGTGATCCACATACCCCGCAAAAGCTGGCTGACCTTTATGCCGGACAGGAGATCGGACCGGCGGGCGGAACCGCTTCCCGGACGGGAGAAAAAACGGTTTCTTCCCCCGCACGTTCTGTTCCGGAACCGACAGGGCATTCGGATACAGCGCGGAGGGAAGACCGGCATGATGCCGGGAACGCCGCCCCGCCATACAGGGCCGCAGTCCCCACATCCCGCTCCGTTTCGGCAGAGGGTGAAAGGGACGCCCTTCGCTTGGATCGCCCTGCCGCGCCGAAGGCGGACAACGGCACCGGCAGCGATCGAACGGAAGAACCGCTCGCTGGCTTTTTGAAGTTTCTTGTGGTCATATACTACATCGCCGCCGTTGCCATGATCGTTTCCGGCGTGATCACGATCGTGCAGCTCTTCTCACTAATGGCCATGATGAATCGATACGGCATATCCGTCGGCTGGCTGTGGTTTGCTATTCTCCTGCTGATCGTTGCTTATCCTGTCACGATCTGGGCCTGCTTCCAACTTGCCCGCAGGATTCAACGGCGCGATCCTTCGTTCCTGTGGTTCTATCACCGTATGGGACTGATCGCAATCCCTTTGGAACTCATCGTTTTTATCGTCATGGCAAGCACTGCTTATATGCGGGAGGCATCCGGGCAGATTATCGTTTCCATCATCGAGGGCTTGATCGGAGCGATCGCGCTTACCGTATACTTCGTCCGTTCCAAACGTGTACATGCATATATGGGCACTGATGATTATCTGTACCAAAGTCCGTTCACCAGGAAATATGCGCGCAGCACACCGAAAAGAAGTACGGTTGCCGTTCCTTTTGAGTACCAATCCGGATATCGTAATGTTCCTGCAAATCCGCGACCTGCAGAGAAATCATATGCCTCGAAAAAGGTCACTGTTGACGGTGCTGAAGAAAAAGAAGTCTCCGTCTCTCCTGTCTACTGCTGCCTATGCGAAAATGAAACCAGCGCAAGGTATGCTGTGCTATTGATCGCAAAAGACGGAAAACCGATGCGCGCCTGCCGCAAATGCTATACGGCGCTTCGTGATCTCGGCACGAGCGAGGACGTCGATGCGGTACGCAGGGCGGGATTCTATGTGTTCCAAAGAAAGCTGAATATCCGCGATCCGGAGCTTTCCGCGTATCTGGAACGATATTTGGCTTCCGCCGATGCGTATATCGGCGGACAGGCTTCCTGAAAGAGTTGGAGGTAGAGATATGTATTGTGGATTTTGCGGAAAAAGCATTCGGGACGACGCGGTGTTCTGCTCCTTTTGCGGCAGGCAGGTCAAGCCGTATTCTGCGGCGGAGGCGCCGGCAAAGCAGCCTGCCGCGGCCGACCCGGCATCCGAACCGACCGCGATCCCGCCTGTCGCACAGAGCACGGCGGGAGCAGACGCGCCGAAACCGCTGATCACGACGGACGTCCCCGTTCCTTCGGCAGCGGCGCCGGCCAAAGGTCCGACGGGAAGAAGCCGACAGGTCTATGATTTCGTGTCCGTTCCCGAAGAGTGGGAACAGCCTGCCGAAAGCGTGCGGCCCCGTCCGGCAGCGGCGCCGATCAAAGCCGCGGAGCCTCCTGTGCGGGAGAGCGTCAGAGAGAAAGCGACGCAGTACGGGGGGATCATAAAGGAAAAAGCGACACAGTACGGCGCGGCGGCAAAGGAAAAGGCAGCCGAGGCAGGCGCGGCCGCAAAGGAAAAAGCGGTGCGGTACGGGGACCTTGCCAAACAGCAGGCGGCAAAACTCGGTTCCGCCGCAAAAGAAAAGGCGACGGAGGGCATGGAACGGCTGCAGGCTGCGCCGATGAAGCGGATCGAAAAACGCACCTCGGATATCATCGGCACAGCGTCGAAGCTGTCGCTGCTGCTGATCCTGATTGCGGTGTTCGTGCCGTATTGCCGGATGGAGTATTCCGATGCGCGCATGGCGAATATGCCACTTTGGAAGCTGATCTTCGGCGGCATGTATACGATGGGCGACTCCAACCCGCTGCAGTTTACGCTGCGCGCGCATCCCGAACTGCTTTTGCTCCTGCTCCTGCCGCTTGCGGTGCTGCTCCCGCTGTTCTTCCGCAGAGTTGGGAGAAGGTTTGCCGTGACCGCCGGCATACTGACGGTGGACGGGCTGGTGGTGGTGCTTTGGAACGGCGCGGTGCTGCGATCGATACAGAACGCGATTTCCGGTATGACGCTTGAAACGTTTGAAAAGCACGTTGTAAGCATGAACAGTGTCGTTATCAAATGGGTGCAGCAGGTTATTGACAATAGGTTGTCGTTTGCGGGCACATTTCAAGTGAACGGACGGTTCGGGTTTGCGCTGTTTGCGATCTTCGGGTGGCTGATGCTGCTGATGGGGACAGCCGGATTCATCGTGATCCTTCTCCGAATGCTGAAAAAGAAACAGGCGGTTATGAAACGCACGAAACCCGCATTCCTCAAAGATGACGAGTTGACGGAGGATATGTTATGATCTGCAAGAACTGCAATACTGAATTTGATACAGGCAAGGTCAAGCCCGGCGAAACGATCCGCTGCCCCGGCTGCGGCAAACTGTATCAGCGGAAGCCTGCGCCGTCCGCGTCTGCGGAAAAACCGGCGCAGACCGATGTAAAAAAACCGCGCGCCGCAGCAAAAGCGGCGCCGAAGAAGAGATCCTACGGCGGGTTGGTCGCTGTGCTGTGCGTCGCTGCTTTTCTGACGTTGGCGGCAGTTGCAGGGATCACGACCTATCTTCTTGCGCCGGATGTGTTTCATAAAGTGACCTTCGGTATCTTTGAGGGCAAGCCGGCAAAGACGGAAGTCGATCCGTATGTCATAGTATCAGCGGAAACGAAGTCCTACTATACGGATGGGACCGAGCAGGAAAGCTCGACTGTTCGATATGCGTATACACAGAGTGGACTTCTCCATGCTGCGTATATAGATGATGACACAGTTTTCTCCATAAACTACACATATGATGCTAACGGCTATCCGTCAGTAATCAATGTTTATGGAACGAATGTCCTTGTCGAGACGGAACGTACAAAAGATGGGGTTGTATATGTCACATTTCATGGAGATGAATTTGATGCATTTGGATTCATAATTAATGTTTGCAAGGATTGTTCACTTTTCAAGAATGCCGATTTATCCAACGGAACTGATACGGTTCGAATCCGAAATGGAGAGATAGTGTTCTGTTCTTTTGACAACGAAGAACAAGAACGCACTTATGCGAATGAAAGGCATGCGGACGGAACAAGAACTGTGTCATGGGAAGACAGTTCATCTGATCCGTATTTTAGCGATGGCGTTTCTGTACAAAGCAATAAACTCAGCTTTGAATACGATGCAAAAGGGAGATTGCACAGAATATCCATTTTGCGCTCCGATCGGTATCACGATCAGGAGGAAACGCTGCTCTGTGAGTATCAATACTTCAAAGAACTGCATGACGATAACACCGCGACCGATCACGGATTTATCGTTCATGCCGAAGGAGAAGACCTTGATGAATTTTTGGATGGCAAAGGACTGGATGCATATTGTTCATTATATCATTACGATCAAACAGGGGTGCTTGTTTGGGAAGAATCATTGAAACTGTGGGAAGAATCATTGAATTTTTTGCCAAGCGGGGAAATGGAAAAGTCACAACGGTTCTATAAAAACAACAACCTTGTTCAAACCGTTTGTGAAGACTTCTCCTCGGACAATACACTTGATTCTCAAACGATCGTAACATACGTCCCGCTTTCCCAAGCGTCGGAAACGGAGACCGATGCAAAAGCGGACGATCCGCAACGTCCATCGCCGGAAGTTTCTTCGATAACAGCCGCGCCGGTTGACAACATGCCGTATTCTGTACCGGACGAAACGGCATCGGTGCTCGAACCGACAACGACACTTGCCCCTGTGTCGAACGTACCGGAAACGTCGGAACCAACGAGCGAGCCGACTGCGACACCAACGAGCGAGCCGACAGCGACACCCACGAACGAGCCGACAACCGAACCGACGGCGACACCGACAGCAAAACCTACGGCAACGCCCTCACCTTCCCCCACGCCGGTCATTGTGCAGTATGGCACGATCACGAACGTGACTAAGCGCGGAACGGTTCGCATCGGACCGTCCGAGGACAGTGAACGAATCGGCGCGCTTGCAAAGGGATCCATCGTGGAAGTGCTGGAGATCGGGGAGAATTACACGAAGATCCGCTATTCCGGCGGCGTCGCATATATCCACACAAGCCTGTTTACTTTCTCCGCAACAGGCAAGATCGTGAATGTCAATAGCCGTGCTACGGTGCGTTCACAGCCGACGTCGGAAAGCGACCGGCTCGGTACGGTCGATAAGGGCAAGAGCGTCACGGTTCTGGAAAGCGTCGGAGAATGGGTCAAGATTCAGTATGGAAGCAAGATCGGCTATGTCTTCGGAGAATATGTGAAAATCGACGTCACAAAGAAACTATTGGATTAAAGCGACGATATGTAAAAGCTATTTGCATATAGGAGGATAAAAAGATGTTTGAAGATTCCGGAAAGAAATTACAAACTTGGGCAAGCATATTATTTGTTATTGCAGTGTTTGGATTTATAGTTTATGGGATCGTTGAAATTGTATCCATTGCCAAGAGTGGATATCAGCTTGGTGTGCAGATTCCGATTCAACTTGGGATAGTCGCCGTTGGCATTGTCGGTGCAAGAATCAGCGCGCTCATGATGTACACAATCGGCAAGACAAATGAACTCGTCGAACAGCAGATGATGGATCTGAACTGGGAAATAAAGAAAAACAAAGAAGCACAAGAGCAGATCGAGCAAAAGATTGAGCAGTTCCTCAAGGGTGAAAAGGCTTATCACTCGAAGGAACCCGACTCAACTGTGACGTTTTGCCCTGTCTGTCATACGGCAAATGCCAACACAGATACATTTTGCAGAAAATGTGGACAATCTCTGCGGGCAAATAAATCTGCCGATACGCCGGTACCATCAATTCCGGTACCAGAGCAGACGATTCCTGTTTTCAAAAATGTTTGCCCAAAGTGCGGCAAGAATAATCCCGAAGAATATCTGTTCTGCCAATACTGTGGTGAAAAGTTGGTATGAAATGATATGACCGGCTTTTAGAAAAATACATATACGAAAATCCTCTCCATTCCGCTGTTTGGGTCGCAACTACGCCGCGAAAGTTCGCGTCCCGCAAAAGCACCTTCCGGAGGAAGGCAATTGCCCGCTTTCGGGTAGCAAAATAGTGCGATATTGTGCATACGCAGCTTGTGCCACGTCAGGCAGTTTGTATAGATATCGCTTCGCCTTCCTCCAAGGTCGCTGTCATTGCGGCGAAACTAGCGTTATTGACAAAAAACAATGACCTCCAATATAAGAAAGGAACTGCTATGAAACGTTTACTCACCATTATCCTCGCTCTGCTGATGCTGCTCGCCGCCTGCGCGCCCTCGAATCCGGCGCGGGAAACCGACGAGGATCTGTTCGATCAGCTTGCGGAAACCGAGGAACAAGCAAAAGAACGCATCTATAACGGAGTAAAGAACAAGCTTATGACCGATGCGGAAAAGCAGGAAATGACTGCGGAAGAACGGTCACGGAACGACGCATTGGAATCGGCGATGAAGGATGCGCTGCAAAGCGGCACGCGCGGGGAGCTGGAACAGCGGATTGCGGAATGGACCGTGTTTGCAGATGATCTGCGTGAGATCTTCTCTGCTTACGGGAAGTTTAATCTGACGCCATTTTCGGATGCGGAATTGTCGATGTTGTCGAAGGACGAGCTGAACGAGTACTATTCCTATCAGCAGAAAATTGACGAAGCGTATTTCGCGCGAAACGTGAAAGATCTGAATCTGTTGAACAACCAATGGCAAAGCTTCCAATCCACTGCAAAGAACACTTTTGAGGCCGCACGAGACAAAATGCTGAACGATTGGGTGTCCGGGGCTGATCTCGGTTCTTCGATCACCGGTCTGTTTTCACTCGGTACAATCAAGACCACCACAACCGTCAGCGGACACAAGATCACTGTTTCTACACAATACTTGACCGATTACGGCGCGTCCGACGCGCAGATCAGGAATGCAATGGATTCCTATTTGAACCTGATGTCGTCTATGTTCCAGAATACTGTTAATTCGCTCGGATTTTATATGAACGATGTCGCCATTCGTGTCGAGTATCTGAATATGAATGGAAAGGTCGTCAGCGAGAAAGAATTCAAGGTGACAAAGGTAGCAATGCCTGCAGGTTTCAATCCGCCTGCAAGACATTATACGGAGCAATCCGAGCCCTTTGTTTCCGATTCCGGAGACAACAACGCTGCTGCATCAGCCGAAGAGCCTGTTTCTGCAGAGATGCCGGTTGTTTCCACGATTGAGTCCGGTTTTGAAGTGGAAAACAACAATTCGACTGATCATGCAAACGAGATCCTTGTCGGAGAAACGTATCATGGATCGCTGTCGGCAGATTCCGGGAGCGAACAGGATTGGTATGTATTTTCACTGGAGGCAGATACGGTTGTCTCGGTTCGGTTCACAGGAAGCGTGCAAAATGATGACGAACCGTTTTGGGACATCAGCTTGCGCACCGGAAACGGACGAAACAGTATGGTCTGGCAAGAATTCCTGTCGGGCAATCAATACGAGTTTGAGAGCGAGGAGGTTTTTTTGCCTGCGGGAACATATTATTTTGAGGTGGAAGCATCCAATAAGCACACAAGTGATATGTACGCCTTCTGCGTTGATATCTGCGATCGTCAATATGTGCCGCTTTCTTTTGCGAACGTTCTCCGAAAGGAAGGGTATCAACACAGGGACGGTGCAGTAACTTCCCTGGGAGAGGAATGGAAAGACTGTTATTCGCTGGGCGGAGGCTACAATTATAACTACAATGTGGTGGAGCTTCAGGTTCCAAGAGGCTGCACCGTTTTGGAATTATCCTTTGCTCCGCGCAGCGGAACCGAGGATAATACCATCCTCGTTATGGAGATATACGGAAAAGATGAGACGAATCTCTTCTATGAATCCGAGGGCATTACATACCGTACCAGGCCGATTACACTTAACATCAACGTTACCGACATAGAAGTGATCGGGATCAAAGTCGCACCCACGGAAATGAATATCGCAACGAGGAGCGAAGAATTGCTTCTGAAGGGATCATTTTATAAAGGTAATTACTCTAATGATGACAGTATTCTGATCGAAAGCAGTACAAGCGTTGTAAGCGTTCTTGACCTTCCGATCATTTCTAAGGAAGGATTCGAGGAAAAACCGGCTGCAGTGGACTATTTGGGCAATGTTTGGGGCAGGTGCATCAGTCTCGGAGCATTCGGTCGGAAAGAGACACATGCAGAATGCTTTGCGGAGGGAAAATTCAGGACCCTTACAATACTTGCCTGTTTAGACAAGGGCGTCCATGACAGCACAAAGCTTAGATTGGATATTTACGGAGATGACGAAAGCAAGCCTCTGTTCTCTTCGGATTTAATCACAAATAAGTCAGGTCAGGTATCATTCGAGATAGACGTAACAGGGCAAAACTATCTGAGAATCACGGTAGTTAATACGCATTCGCTCGTAGATAACAGCGGCGACAAGCTGCTTCTGAAAACATTTCTGGAATAATCGAGCCTTGGAATAATCTGCTCAGACTTGTCCGCGCCCCTTTGGTTATGGTTTCCCTTATCGGTATAAAACGACTTATAGTGTAGAGAGTGGTTGCACACTATCACCCTCTACACTTCTTATGTAGCGAAAAAGCCGAAATGGGTACAGTATTGCTCACCGCTCCCACGCATCCCGCTTTCTTGCCTTCATCCTCACCTTGCGTTCCGCTGCCTCCTGCTTTCTGCGCTCCGCGCGCTCGTGCTGCTCCTGCTCCCGGCGCTCACGCTCGGCACGCTCCCGATCTTTTCGGTCGATCTCCGATTGCCGGATCACGCCCGACAGGTAATCCATGACCTTCTGCGGTGCAAGCGACAGCGCGGCAAGAAACGTTTTCGTCTGCTCATACAGCTCGGCAAACTGCTCCTTGATCCCCGCATACGATTCCCGCAAGGTTTTCAGTTCCCATCGGAGATTGTCGATCAGGGATCGTGATCGAATACCCTCCTTTGCCAGTTCGACCAGCGTGCCGTAGTCCTCTTTGTTCAACTCCACCTTGCCAAACAGCGTCCGCTTGCCCATGTTCTCCAATTCGGAATAGGTCTTGCTCACTTGTGCTGCCGTTTGCAGGGAGGAATTGACTTCGGTCAGTTCCTGTTCCTTTTCCTGTACCTGCCGTTCGATCTGTGCTAATTTCTTCGTATCCTGCTGTACCTTGTATTCGAGTGTCGAAAGGTGTTCCGTCGTACTCCCGCGCTTTCCGCGTTCAAAGCCCTCAAAGTCGTGTTCTTTCATGTGATCGTGAAAGCGATCCTGCAGGACCGAATAAGACGGAATCCGCTTCGTTTTTCCGTCTGTTCCCTTGACCTCCGGGTACGCCCATTTCTTGGATCGGCTGACCTGATGGATCACTTCTCTGACGGTTCCCCTTAACTTCGGGTCTTTGCACCGCTTGGAATACTTGATCTCCTTTTCCACAACAGGGATATACACAACGTGCAGATGGTAGTGGTAAACATCATGTCCCAATTTCTCCGACAGACTGCGGTTCCGTTCGTCGGCGTGGAGCACGGCGGACAGGATGTATTGCTCATCGCCCGCTTCCTTGATTGTAAAGCGGTAGGCTTCCGCAAGGAAGTTCTTGGCATATTCATAGCCGCCATGTTCTTCAAAGTACGCGGTATTCACATCGAACACGAATTCACAGAACACATCTGCGTCGGGTTTCAGACCCCGCGTGCTGATCGTGCCGTCAGAGACCATGGCATCGAATACCTTGCAGTAGGTATCCTCCGGCTCCTTGAAGTGAATATTGAGATGGGAGCGTCCCGGCACAATGTCGGGGTTGGAATACGATTCATTTTCGCGTTCATTGTGCCGTTGGCGCAGAGCAAAGTTGCTCTTGGGATAACTGTGGTTGCGAACCACGGAATAGGATGTCTTTTCGATATGCATCACCTCCTTCTTGTTATTTGCCCCATATCGGGACTTGTTTAGTGGCTATCGATTGTTGACGATTGTTTTGCTCCAGTAGGACTATGTATGAGCGGATGGACACAGGGATTGTTTTCTTTCCCAGTTCGACTGTTATGCTTTTTTCTGCTTGCTCCAATAGGGCTATGGATGGATCGGATAGATACAGGGCTTGTTTCCTGATCTTTCCCGGTATGTGCAAAGCACGTTTTCAATGAGCGCAGCGAACCGGATTCACTTGCCCGCGGGGAAAGTGTATTACTCATTATGACACTTTCAGCGCGCTGCAAAGTGTCGTGGGCTCATCCACCGGATGAGGGGCAAAGCCGTTCGCGCCGCAAACGCCTTTGTAGGGTTGCCCGCCCATGCAGCGGGCAACGGGACAAGCAAGGTGTCTTGCTTGTCGGGGCAGCGGCAACATGAGCCGCTGCAAGGGTGCGCTTTGCGCGGGATTATGAACAGCAGCGCAAAACCGATTTTCACACCACCGGAAAAGTCTCGCCAATTTGACGAGACTTTCCATGCACGGGTATGCAATTTAATTCGCGCCAACTTGGCACGAATTTTCAATGCAATCATTAGTGCACGGATTCATAAAACTCTGGGAGCTTAGCAAGGAAATCTTGTGTAGCGCATGGCTTTCGCTTCTGACGTTTATTAGCGCAAACGAAAATGTGTTCCTCGGCTAAAGGCACTGCGAAAACAAGGGGTCAAAAATCCTCAACATTCTTACAGCTATTCCTGATGTGAATTGGGCAGCCAAACCATTTAAGTATTACATTTAGAGTTCTATGCATAAAGCGGCACATAAATTACTAGGCTATCAAGCATAGTATTCTGTAGGAAATGTGTATGTGACTGTCTAACGGTAATCAAGTCCGTTATAAACACTCGTACCACGTCGTCGCGGGCTTCGCTGAGCTCGCGACGGTTTTTTTATTTAAAAAATAAATCATCGCGGCGCTTTGTTCCGCATCCACTCCGCTGCGCTTCGTTACAGAGGTGCCGTCGCGCGCTTCCCGCGCGTCGCCATGGCTCCTTTCCGCAATTCACTCCGCTTCGTTACAGAGAAAGATCGCGCGCTTTTTGCGTATACCATGATCACGCTTGCTTTCGGAAACGTGCGGCGTTGAGCGCGGCGATATATTCGACGACCGCATGAGAAAAAAGAAAGACCTGCGGGAAAGGGCTTCCCGCAGGTCGTTTCGCAGTATTTCAAGGCATGGCGTCGTATACGGGTTCGTCCGGGTCGCTCTCCGGGTCGATCACATAGATGATATCGCTTGTGGAACGGCCCTTTTTGTACGGGACGTTGAACATGGAATCGTTCCAGTAGAACTGGGACGTCTGCCCGCCGTCCAGATTGAAGGCGACCTTGCAGCCGAGCGATTCCATCAGCTTCGCTTCCTCTCCGAGCGTAAGCCCGTTTGAGTAGCCGCTCTTGCGTCCGTCGATCGTGACGAAGCAGTAATGCCCGGGCTCATAGTATCCGAAGACCGTACGCGGGTTTGCGCGGTCGATATCGTGATACTCCTTGTGGAAATCATTCCGCGCAGCGCCGTTTTCGTCGAGCAGGCTCGGACCGAACTCCCATGCCTGCCAGACGTCCGAAAGATCAGTCGTTTCCGGATCAAAGGTATCGGAATCGAATACGGCGACCGTGCCGTCGCGGTACAGCAGCAGGATCTGATGCCCCGGCCACGGCTTCCAGGGGTCGGGCGCGTAGCGCTCGCCGTTGCGGATCACCAGCCCGGTGCGGATATTATAGGTATAGTAATCGCCGTTGATTGCCACGATCGCCTGCGCGTTGCGTGACATCCGCAAAAACGAAGCCCACAGCGAGTTGCCGCTTGTGCCGAATTTCCCGTCCCAGCTTTCGGTACGCAGCGCCTCAATGTTCTGAATGTGGATATCCGTCACGAAATAGACCAGATGTTTCGTCAAAGGGGAGCTGTCATAGCGGGTGACCTCGATCGAGACGGTGTCGCTTTTGTAGCTCATATCCGTCTTGACGTGTCCTTCGCCGGTATAGAATCCGTCGTATCGTCCGCCGAGCAGGCCGTCCGGTGTCGGAGCGGGCGTGGGCGTCGGTTCCGGCGTCGGCTCGGGCGTCGGGGTAGGTTCCGGGGTAGGGATCTCCGTCGGTTCGGGCGTCGGCGAGGGAGAAGGCGTTGTGATCAGATCGATCTCAACGACCTGTTCGGCTTCATCCGCAGGTTCGGTCGGTGCTTCGCCCGGCACGGAGGTGTTTTCGGGGACGTTCGTTTCTCCGGTGCGAATGCAAGCGATCGCTGTGCAAATAAGCACGGCGATCAGGAGCAGAAAAAAGAATTGTTTCTGTGTTTTCATAGCATCCTTTCTTTACAGGACGGCAGCACGTTCTCCCCGAGGCGTGCCGCCGACTGCAGCGGCGGTTTAAGCGGGCTGTTCTTCGGTCAGAAGGATCGTGAGATCAGGCAGCTTTCCATTAGTCTTATGCGCATTTGCGGAAAAACATCCGTCCGGCAGGGCGCGTTCAGCGCTTCTGCGTCATAATACGACGGAAAAACCTCCTTCGGGATCCGATAACTGCCGGTCCGTCGGCGCAGATTCTTTTTCAGCGCGCCGGTATTGTCAAAGACGGCGCTCATATCATACAGCGTACACAGCCGTACAGAATACCGTGAACGCAGCTTCGGTTTCAGATACGAGCTTTCCAAGCAGAAACGCGTGAAAATGCAAAGAAAAGATCGTACTCGTTTCCTATTCTCACCTGTAACGCGGACTGTCCTTGAAGAAGGAACGCATCCAGTAATACCGTTCATGCTCACGCCAGCCGTGCGCGGTCTCATCCCATACGGTACGGTCGCAGATGCAGTTCGGAAGCTGCGCCTGGAGCGCGTTATGATCTTCGACCGTGAATTTGTTGTTGGAATACCACAGCCTTTCGAGCGAGGTCAGGGAATAGAACGGCGTAAGATCGCTGATGTAGTTGGTACAGATGTTCAGATCCTTCAGGTTCGTGAGACCGGAAAGCGGCGAAACATCGCTGATGCGGTTCATAAACAGCTCCAGATAAATGAGATCGTGCATCCCGGAAAGCGGCGTAAGGTCGGAGATCCTGTTGTCTGCAAGGATCAGGATCTGCAGCTTTGTAAGCCCTGCAAGACAGGAGATATCCTCGATACGCTGATGACCGAGGTCAAGCGCGACAAGATCGGTGCAGTACTGGATCGGCTGCAGCTTTTCCGAAGTCAGACGATGTTTCATTTCGTCTTTGGTCTTATTGCTGCGCGTGGTGAACGCAATCGCATCCGTGCGGAGCTTGCCCCAGAAGCCGAGACTGATCTCCCAGACGATACCCTTTTCGGGAAACTCGTCCCGCAGCGCAGCCATCGTTTCGTTGTCGATCCCGCAGTCGACCATTTCCGTATGCGTGAGCTTCGGCAGCCATGACAGAACGCGGCGCAGTTCGTCGATATCGGTGATCTTGATCTTCGTCAGATCCAGCGTCTCGGTACTTTCATTCAGTTCGATGTCCTGATACGTAAACTGAAATTGACAGTCCACATCCACCCCGGGAGCAGCGGCGCGGAACGCGGCGGCGAGCGCCGGATCCTCGCGTTCGCCGAGCAGGACGGTTTTCAGATACGGAAGATACGGCAGTGCGGCCGCCAGCGTTTCAGACGCAGACGAATCCAGACCGGTCAGGTCCAGCGTTTCGATGCTCGGAAGGACTTCGGTTCCGTAGATCGCGACCGAATAGTCCGCCGTGCCTTCCGGCAGCAGCGGGATTTCAGCCGCCAGCTCCTCCGGAGAACGCACGCCGAGGCGGACCGTTGTCAGCGCGTCGAGATACGGCAGCGCCGCTGCGATATCGGCGACGGTACAGCCCGGCTCCGGATCCGTCGCGGTGAACTCGGTCGTATGCGGCGAGACATAGAGCGCGCCGACCGAAACGTTATACCGAAACTCCAGCGCGGGGTACGCTTCGATCAGCGAGGCGATCTGCTCGTTCGTCAGAGCGCCGTCGGCAATCTCGATCGTCCGAAGCACGGGAAGCTCCGCGATCTGTGCACGCACCGCGTCCGGATCGGTTTGTTCCGCAATCCGGATCGTGTAGACCGGTTCCGGCGACGGCGTCGAGAAGTCGATCACCTCTTCGGAAGACATTTCGACGGAAGAAGCCGGATCCGATATGTGACAGGCAACCGATACGGACATCAGCGCTGCAATCGTCGCCGCGGTCAGCAAAAAAACAATGGATCTTTTCATACGGTCAATCCTTTCGTTTCCGGATCAGTATAACCATGCCGGCAACCGCGGCAGCGAGGAGCACGCCGGCGGCGGCAAGCCAGAGATACGGGACCTGCTCCGGGGCCGCGGAGGGCTGCGGAGGTTCCGGCTGCGCCGTCTGTACCGGCTTCGCGGTCGCCGCATCCTGCCCGGACGCAGTATCCTCGATCTGTATCGGCGTCGGGGTCGGTTCCGGGGTCGGCTCCGGTGTCGGTTCCGCCGTGGGTTCCGGGGTCGGGGTCGGCTCCGGGGTCGGGGTCGGTTCGGGGGTCGGTTCCTCCGTGGGTTCCGGCGTCGGATCCGAATAGAGATAGGTATGCTCAAACATGTTGTTGATCCCCGTGTCAAGTCCGACGGTCGTGAAGACAAGACCGAAGCGCTCCAGACTGTTCTCGTTCTGATTGTCGCACAGGTGGTTCCATGCGCCGTACCTTATATACTGTGACTGGTGGCACATATACGCTTCCTGCGCGATCTCCCAGCCCGTTCTGCCGCCGAACGCGTCAAGCGGCTCCGTTGCCGTGATAAAGATCGGATTCTCCTCGGCAAGGTGCAGATAGAGCTTCTTGACCTGCCAGACGCCGTACGTTGAAACCGATTGCGGATCGTAAGCGGGATCGGCGGCGTCGACGACCGCAAGACGCGCGGCGGCAGCGACGATCTTGTGCTGCCAATGCCCGTATTCACCGTTGTCGTCGTGTGTGATCACGACTTCCGGTTTGACGCGCCTCAGATATCGTACCAGTTGGCGTTCAACGTCCTCCGGCAGAAAGTCCTTTTTGTATTTTTCCCGGTATGTGACCGGAATATCGGGGAGACCGGCCATCATCGGATAGGTGCGCAGTCCCATGATCCACGCGCCGTTCAGCGCCTCCGTCCGGCGAATGCGCTTACGCGTTGCCATGTATAAAATGGAGCCCTCGAATCCGTATTCGGCACCGTAGGTGGGAACAATGTTGCCCATAAACAGCGTGTCGTCGTCCGGATGCGTGGCGATCACCAGAAAATCAAGCTTGTCGGGCGTCGGACGCCACGGATGAAAATCGGAAGGAGCGCTTCCGGAAAACGCCATAAGGGTATAAAGGATCGACTTTTCCGACATCTGAAGGCGCACCCCGTGCACATCGCCCTCGATCGCAATGCAGCAGTTCCAGTACCGTTCCCCTTCACGCTCTTCGATCACGGATCCTTTTTGATCGAGCAGAAGGACCGTATACGGATGCGGCTCGATGCCTTCGCCGGCCCGTTCGCTGTCCGTCCAGCTGTAGCAGACATAGTCTACGTCCGCATCGTTCCAGGTGATCGAGATCCATCCGCCCGCATCGATCGTTTGCTTTTCTTTTTCATCGAAATTGGCAAGCCTCGACCGCAGATGCTTGCTTTTTACACTGCTGGCATATTCGCACTGCGCGGTCACGTCCGTCGACGCAGGCGCGTCGTCGCCGGTCTCTGCATAAGCCGTTCCGGTGCCTGCAAGCAGCATCGCACAGACAAGAAGCAGAGCCGTGTAATACAAAAAAAGTCGTTTCATGTTGAATCCTGTCCTCTTATTGTAATATACCACTTTTCGGCTTTGCTTGTCAACCGAACGCGGGATTCCGCGAACGCAGAAAAACCGCCGGTCGGGATCGTCCCGGCCGGCGGTCGTTCGTTTCAGTTTGATGTGTTCAGACGCGGCAGACGTCGATCCATTCCGCGCCGGGGCAGGCGCGTTCGAGCTCCTCGATCGTGAGCCTGACCGCGCTGTGATCCGTGCCCGCCGCAGGGTAGACGGTCCCGTGCAGCTTCAGGCTTTCGTCGAGGTATACGGTCACGTTTTCGTTCACGCCGAACGGACAAACGCCGCCGACCGCGTGCCCGATCAGCGCTTCGACCTGCTCGGGCGGAATCATCTTCGCCTTTTTCGAGAAGCGCGCCTTGTACTTTGCGTTGTCGATGCGCGCGGTACCCTCCGCAAGGATCAGCACAGGCGTTTCACCCTGCAGAAACGACAGCGTTTTGGCGATCATGCCGGGCTCGCAGCCGAGCGCTTCGGCAGCTTCGGCGACCGTGGCGCTGCTGTGTTCGGGGATGATGATGTGATCCTCGAATCCTTTTTCTCTGAGATCGTTTCTTGCCCGTTCCAGCGACATGCTTCCTACCTCCGCGACAGTTTTCAACAGTATACCGCATTCGGACGGGAAAGAAAAGTCTCTTTTCGGCGTTTCTTTCGGAAACGGCTTGCATTTTTAGGACCGCGCTGTTATACTCTTGCAGACAAAACTGATCAAAAGGACTGTGAACGATGATCACCGGAGAAAAACGAAAGGTTTTTTTTCAGAAAAAGAAACAGCTTGCCGCTGCCGAACAGGCGATCGAGACGCAGCAGACCGATAAAGCGTCGGCGCACGACGAAAACGAAGCGTTTTACGAGGAGCTTCTGGAGTTTGCCGTTTCGCTTGCGAACAAGCTGCAGGCGTGCGGCGCGGAAACGTACCGCGTGGAGGAGACGATCAATCGCATCGTCTCGTCGTACGGCGTGGAGCGTGTGGACGCGTTCGTGATCCCGAGCAGCATCATGGCAAGTCTTGAGACCGACGGCGGACGGATCATCACGAAGATCCGCAGGCTGAAGGGCGGCGAAACGATGCTGGACGGCATCGAACGCTATTCTTCGCTGAGCCGCCGCATCTGCATTGAAAAGCCGGACATGCAGGAGGCAAGACGGCTTTTGCGGGAGACGGAAAAGAAGGTCTGCCGGTATCCGATCTGGGTCTACTACCTGGCGGCGTTTCTGATCGGCGCGGGCTTCGGGATCTTCTTCGGCGGCGGGATCATGGAAGCGCTTGCGGCGGGCGTCAGCTGCATGGCGATCGGCGCGGGATTGAAGTTCATGGGCAGGTTCCACGCGAACACGTTCTTCACCTCGTTCGTTTGCAGCTTCATCCTCGGCTTCCTGGCGAACGCGTTTACGGCAATCGGGTTCGGCAAAAACGCGGACATCACGGTGATCGGCGCGATCATGCTGCTGGTGCCGGGCTTTCTGTTCACGAACAGTCTCCGGGACGTCATCTACGGCGATACCATGTCGGGACTCAACCGTCTCGTGCAGGTGCTGATCATTGCGGTCGCGCTGGCGTTCGGCACAAGCTCCGGCGTCTCGCTTGCACGGCATATCTTTACGGGCATTGCGTTTATGCTGGATCCGATTTCGCATCCGCTGTGGATCCAGTGCATTGCAGGGCTCATCGGCACGCTCGGCTTCGGACTGATGTTCAACATGCACGGCAGAGGCATCCCGTTTGCGCTTTTGGGCAGCATCATCTCATGGCCGGTCTGCGTGCTGTGCATGCGTCTGGGTCTCGCGGAGCCGATCGCATACCTGATCGCGGCGGCGACGTGCTCTTTCTATGCCGAGATCATGGCGCGCATCCGCAAGTTCCCGGCGACCAGCTATCTGATGTGCGCGCTCGTGCCGCTGATCCCCGGTTCCGGCATCTATTACACGATGGACTTTATCCGTCAGAACAAGCTTGCCGAAGCGTACGACAAGGGAATGCTGACGGCGGCGATCGCGGGTTCGATGGCGGTCGGCGTGCTGCTCGTTTCCACCGGATTCCGCATGTGGGGCGTTTGGAAACACAACCGGAAATCAAAGGTCAAAGCATAAAGAAGCACAGGCTGTCAGGGCCCGGAAACGGAGGCCCGGCAGCCTTTTTTGACGGTGCGGCGAATTGACATGCGTACTGCGACCGATTATAATGAAAACAGCCGGACGCTGACGCGGGAGGAATGAACGTGAAGGATTCTTATGATTTTTCGGTCGTGACAGCCGTATATAACGCGAAGGAGTTTTTAGCGGAAACGGTCGAAAGCCTTGTGAAACAGGATTTCGGCTTTTCACGCGTACAGCTGATCCTGTGCGACGACGGATCAACGGATGAAAGCGGCGCGATGTGCGACGCGTTTGCCGCGCGGTATCCGGACAATATCGAGGTGATCCATAAGGAAAACGGCGGCGTGTCTTCGGCGCGCAACGCCGGGCTCGAACGCGTGCGCGGCAGATATGTAAGCTTTCTCGACGCAGACGATCTTCTCGAAAAGGACGCGTTTTCCAGGGTGTTTGCGTTCTTTGAAGCGCACCCGGATACGGACGTCGTTTCCCTGCCGATGATCTATTTCGACGGAGGGAAAGGTCCGCATCCGCTGAATGGCAAGTATGAAAAGGGCACGCGCGTGATCGACCTCACCAAGGAGCCGAACAATCCGCAGCTTGCCGTGACGAGCGCGTTTGTACGCGCCGAAGCGCTGAAGGGAAGATCGTTCGACACCCGTCTGAGCTATGCGGAGGACGCAAAGCTTCTGCAGGCGATCCTGCTCGACAATCCGAAACTCGGCGTCGTTGCAGACACGGTCCATCATTACCGCCGCCGTTCGACGGGCGAGGCAAGCGCGATCCAGATATCGAACCAGTCGCCGAAGTGGTATCATCCGTATCTCGAACGGTTCTGCCTGGATACGATCCGGGCGTGCACGGAAAAGACGGGCGGCGTGCCGAAGTTTGTTCAGTATACGATCGCATACGACCTGCAATGGCGCATCCGACAGCAGCATGTTCCCTCGACGCTGTTCGACGCGGGGGAAAAGGCGTCCTATAAGCAGCTCATCAAGGATGTTTACGCGTATATCGACGACGACGTGATTACGGCGCAGAACCATCTTTCGCCGGTTTACAACGGCTTTGCGCTGTACTTGAAGCACGGATCCGTGCCGGATGCGCTCGCGCCGTACTGCGAGGATCCGCTGAAGCTCGATTTCTTCACGGTCCGGGACGGAACGGTCACGCTTATATGCACGTTTCTGAAACTGATCGGGACAGAAGAACGTGCGCAGACGTATTTTGCCGAGGCGAACGGCGTGCGCATTGACGGCGACATTGCCGACCACAAGCGGACGCGGACGCTTCTGGACGAGCCCGCGGCGCAGCGGTTCGGGTATACGTTCCGCATTCCTCTGCCGGAAGAAACGACGCCGCTCACGATCCGCGTGATGCGGGAAACGGACGGCGGCGCAGCGCCGGTCGAAACGGTCGTGTGCGGGCAGTTCTTCCCGGTATCCGAGAAATACGAGCACGCGTACGCGGACATCGGCGGTCGCATCCTGACGGTCAAAAACGGCGTGCTCACGTTTTCCGCGCGGAAGCGCGGCGGACGGTTCACGAGGGAGGTCCGTTTTCTGAAAGAGCTTTGGAAGCGGAACGGCACGGGCGAACGCCATGCGGTCGCGGGACGTCTTGTTTATGCGGTCGTGAAGCCGTTTTTCAGAAAACCGCGCTGGCTCCTTTCCGACCGTACGGCGGTCGCGGGGGACAACGGCGAAGCGATGTTCCGTTATCTTTCCGCGCTGAAAAAGAAGCCCGCGAAGCTGTATTTTGCCGTGTCGAAGCATTCGCCGGATTATCGCGCGCTGCAAAAAATCGGCAGCGTCGTCGACACGAAATCCTTTCGCCACAAGCTGCTGTTTCTGCTTTCGGACCTCAACATTTCCTCACATGCGGACAGCGACATCGTGACACAGTTTTCGCACTACGACGAGCCGTACCGCGATATCGAGGCAAGGAACCGCTTCGTGTTTCTGCAGCACGGCGTGACCAAGGACGATCTTTCCGGCTGGCTGAACCGCTTCAACGTCAATGCCGCAGGGTTTGTGACGGCGGCAAAGGCGGAGGCGGACTCGATCCGGAACGGTCCGTACCTGTATCCGGAGGACACGGTCTGGCTGACGGGATTTCCGCGGTTTGACCGCCTCTGTCACGACGAGAAGCGCTGCATCACGATCATGCCGACGTGGCGGCACATGTGGTCCACGGCGGCGGATCCGAAAACCGGCATCCGCTATCTCAGGGAAGGCTTTACGGAAGGCGCGTTCTATTGCTTCTATAACCGGCTTCTGAACGATCCGAGGCTCCTTTCCGCTGCGAAGGAACACGGCTTTACCGTGCGCTTCCTGCCGCATCCGACGCTGCAGCCGCACATCGATTTGTTTACACACAACAGCGCGGTCACGTTCCTGCACGCAAGCACGCCGTACCGGCAGGTGTTTGCGGAAAGCGATCTCATTCTGACGGACTATTCCTCGGTCGCGTTTGATTTTGCGTATCTCAGAAAGCCCGTGCTCTATTCGCAGTTCGACCGCGACGAATTCTTCTCCGGCGAGCACGTCTATGAAAAGGGGTATTTCGACTATGAGCGCGACGGCTTCGGCGAGGTCGAAACGGACTACGAAGCGACCGTCGACCGGCTGATCGAATACATGGAAAACGGCTGTAAGCTCAAGGACGAATACCGCGCGCGCATCGACGGCTTCTTCGCCTTCAACGATCGCGAAAACTGCCGCCGCGTCTTTGAAAAGCTCCTTGCGCTGCAAGCGGAAATCAAACGGAAATAAGCAGCAAAGATAAAGCCGCCCGGGTTTGAACAGCACCCCATTTGTTAGACATGTGATATAATGCTAACAAGAGGGGTGATTTTATATGGCAAAGAGTAGGACGAACAAAAAGTATACAGGCGAATTCAAGCAAAAGGTGGTTGAGGCAATTAAACGAGATGGTCTCAGTTACAAAGAAGCAGCGAGAGCATTTGGGATCAAATCAGATCGCCAGGTACGAAACTGGGAGCGTATCTATCTGGAAGAAGGAGCAGAAGGTCTGTACATCGAACGGCGAGGACGAAGCAGCCACGGCGGCGGACGTCCAGCAAAGCCGCTCAAACCCGAGGTTGAAGAAGATCTGATTGCGGAAGTACAAAGATTAAGAGCGGAGAATGCGTATCTAAAAAAATTAAGAGCCTTGGTTCTGGAAGAGGAACGTCGTGGCAAAGGGCGCAAGTGATCTGGGAACTGAGGCATGAATTCACAATCAAGCTGCTGCTTGAAGTGTCTGGGCTTGCACGATCAACGTATTACTACTGCATCAAGCACCGGAACAACGAGGACAAGTACAGCGAGATCAAAGAACAGATCACAAACATATTTTGCGAGAATAAGGAACGATATGGCTATCGACGGATCACCATGGAACTGCACAATCGCGGATACCGGATCAATCATAAAACAGTCCTGCGATTAATGAATGAAGAGAAGATCAAATGCCAGGTACGAATTAAGAAGTATCATTCGTACAAGGGAGAAGTGGGAAAGGTGGCACCGAACCTTCTGGAACGGGATTTCAGCACGACGGCACCAAACGAGAAATGGGTGACTGACGTCACGGAGTTTTCCCTCTTTGGACAGAAGCTCTATCTGTCGCCGATCCTTGATCTTCATTCAAGCGACATCGTGAGCTATACAATCTCGGATCGTCCTGCTCTATCCATGGTGATGGACATGGCGAGGCAAGCGCTGACAGTGCTGCCCCGCGGGGCAGCACCGATCCTGCACTCGGATCAGGGCTGGCAGTACCAACACAAGCACTACCAGAAGCTGCTTAAGGACAATGGGATCATTCAAAGCATGAGCAGAAAAGGCAACTGCCTTGATAATGCTGTGATGGAAAACTTCTTTGGGATTCTCAAGAGTGAACTGCTCTATCTGAAAGAGTTTGACTCCTTAGAGCAGTTCAAGCAAGAATTGATCGAGTACCTTGATTACTACAATAACCGTAGAATCAAGACAAAGCTTAAGGGCTTACCTCCTGCTGTTCACAGAAAGCAAGCCCTTGCCGCTGCTTAATTTAGATTTCGTGTCTAACTTTTTGGGTTCAGATCAGTTTCTCCCGGACGGCTCTTGTTGTTTGTCTATTCCTCGACCTCGATCTCCTTGATGATGCACTCATTGCCCTTCAAAAGCCACGTCTCGCCGCTCTTGCAGTAGGGACAGGTGCGTCCGTACTGCACGGTGGGGTACGTCCGTTTGCACGAATCGCACCAGGTGACCGCGGGCGTCGTGATGAGCTCGAGCTCGGCGGTCTCGAGCACCGGATGCTTTCTTCTGAAATAGTTCCAGCACTCCTCGAAGTAGTCCGTCATGATGCCGGACACCTCGCCGACCTCGAGCGCGACGCGCGTGATCTTTTTGATTTTCTCCTGCTCTGCGGTCTCCTCCAAAGTCTTCGCAAGGTGCAGGATGATGCCCATCTCGTGCATATCAGTCCTTCGTGAGCTCTTCGATCGTGACGGAATTGCCGGTGTGCGGATGCGTCTTATGGAACTCCTTCGTTGCCTTGTTGTACGCCTTGCGCTTTGCCCGCATCATCTTCGCTTCCTTCGATCCGCTGTGCAGCACGATCTTCACCGCGCGCTTTGCGGCGTAGGAGAGGAGCCCGCCGACCTTGTCCTCCGCGCGGCGCATATCCGAGTTATTCGGATGATCGCGCAGCAGGTGGATCGCGTCGAACTCGCAGCGTGTGGTGCAAAGACCGCACCCGATACACTTGTTTTCGTCGACGATCGTCGCGCCGCAGCCGAGGCAGCGGGACGTTTCGATCTTGACCTGCTCCTCGGTGAGCGGAAGCGAAGGATCGCGGAAGCCGTTCTTCGCGTCGATCGAAGGATCCACGGGCGGGACCTGCCGCTGCGCGTGGTCGTATTCGTCGATCGCGACGTCGGTCTTGTCAAGCTCCTTAAAGAAGCGGCGGTCACGGCCGAGCATCTGGTTCACGCTGTTCTTTGACACGGCGCGGGCGAGCGATTCCGCCGCCATATGTCCCTGTCCGATCGCGTCGATCACGAACTTCGGACCGGTGAACACGTCGCCGCCGACGAAGATCATGGGATCGTCCGTCTGATAGGTGAACGGATCGGCAACGGGGTAATTGCCGTGGTGGAACTTCACGTTCGTGCCGTCCAGGAGCTTGCCCCATTCGATCGCCTGCCCGATCGCAAACACGATCGTCTTTGCCTCGACCGTGATCGTTTCGTTTTCGTCGTACTTCGGAGAGAACTTCCCGGTCTCCGGATCGATCGTGGAGACGCAGCGCTTCAAAACGAGCCCCTTGACCTTGCCTTCGTCGTCCACAAGGACTTCCTTCGGACCCCACGAGGGGTTGATCTTCACGTCCTCCTCTTCGGCTTCTTTGATCTCCTCGGGGGAGGCGGGCATCGTCTCGCGCGATTCGAGGCAGAACATGGACACGCTCTTTGCGCCGAAGCGGTGCGCGGTGCGCGCGCAGTCGATCGCCACGTTGCCGCCGCCGACGACGATCACGTCGCCTTCAAGCCTGCGGGAGTTGTCGGAAAGCGCCTTGTTCAAAAAGCTCACCGCGATCTCGGTGCCGGGGGCTTTCTCGTTCGGCACGCCGGGCAGCTTGCCGCCCTGACAGCCGATCGCGATGTAGAACGCCTCGTAGCCCTGCTGTTTGAGCTCCTCAATCGTTATATCTTTGCCGACCTCGACGCCGCAGCGGATCTCGACGCCGAGCGCGCGGATCACGTCGATCTCCGCGTCGATGACGTCCTTTTCGAGCTTGAACGACGGGATGCCGTAGGTCATCATGCCGCCGGGCTTTGCGTTCTTTTCAAACACGGTCGGGCGGTAGCCCATCTCGCCGAGATAGTACGCGGCGGACAGTCCCGCGGGACCCGCGCCGATGATCGCGATCTTCTGCGGCCATTCGCCGGTCAGGTTGTTGATGATCTTCTTCGGTACATAGCGCGTTTCGGCGTGCAGGTCGCGGTCCGCTAAAAAGCGCTTCACGTCGTCGATCGCGACGGGCTGGTCGATCGTGCCGCGCGTGCACGCGTCCTCACAGCGCTTGTTGCAGACTCTGCCGCAGATCGCGGGGAAGGGATTTTCGCGCTTGATCAGCGCCAGCGCCTCGTCGTAGCGGCCTTCCTTTGCCATCTTGAGGTAGCCCTGGATCGGCACATGCGCGGGACACGCGGTTTTGCACGGCGCGGTGCCGGTCTTGTGCGTGTTGACGCGCGCGGAGTCGCGGTAGTTCTCGTCCCACGCGTACTTGCCCCAGCGGATGCGGTCGGGCAGAACGGACTTCGGATATTCGACCTCCGTGCCGTCCTTTCTGCAGAGCTTCTGCCCGAGCTTCAAGGCGCCCGCCGGGCAGAATTCCACGCAGCGTCCGCAGGCGACGCATTTCTCCTTTTCGACGTGCGCGGTGTATGCGGACTTTGACATGTTCGGGGTATTGTAGAGCAGCGAGGTGCGGAGCGCGTTACAGATCTTGACGTTGCAGTTGCAGATGTCGAAGATGTGATCCTCGCCGTCGATGTTCGTGATCTGATGCACGTAGCCGTTTTCCTCGGCGCGCTTCAAAATCTCGAGCGCCTGCTCCTTGGTGATGTAGTGCGCTCTTCCGGTCTCGACCGTGTAGTCCGCCATGTCGCCGAGCTGGATGCACCAGTCGTTCTCGTCGTCCGTGCAGCCCTCGCCGAGCATCGCGCGGGACGCGCGGCAGGAGCAGATGCCCGCCGAGATGTGCCCGTCGTATTTTTGCAGCCAGTGCGAGATCTTCTCGATCTTGACCGATTCGCGGTTTGCCGCGACCTCCTTTTCGACCGGGATGACGTGCATGCCGATGCCGTCGCCGCCGGGACGCACCATCGACGTGATGTGCTCAAGCGGCAGAAACGTCATGCGCTCGAACATCTTTGCCACCGGCGGGTTCGCCTCGATGCGGGAGACGGAGGAGTTGAACAGCTCTGCGCTGCCCGGCACGAAATAGCTCGTGCGGTAGCGGATCTCCTTCGGCGCGCCCGGGATCGGACCGTCGTCGTTGTAGTGATCGCCGTAGTCGTACTCGACGAAGCCGTGCACGCACAGCAGATCGAGGGATTCCTTGAACAGCTGTTCACCCATCGCCTTGTTCATTGCAAAGAGCTGCTCATAGGTGTACCACTTGCGCTGCTTCATAGAAAGCGCGATGTCGACCTCGTGCTCGTTCAGGACCTCGCGGAGACCCCAGTATTCCTCGTCGGTCGTCTTGAGCCCGAAGAGTTTGTGCGGGACGTTGTCCGTGATCTTTGCGCCGAGCTTCGCGTATTTCTTGTGAAGCTCCGGCTCGCCGTCATACTTGGATTTGGTGCGTGGGTTTTTGTCATAGGTTTCCGGCATGGCTATATCTCCTTATTCATGATGATTTCAGCTGTCGTATAAGGGGTCAGACCGTTTGCGGCGATGTTTAAGAGAATCAACTCCGATCGGTAGAAAAGGCAGACTGCCTTTTCTTTTTATTGGTTCGCCGCAAACTATCCGCGTTTTCGCTCGTCGCATACATAAGTATAGCTCCTCGCGAAGAACGCGAATTCTGCCTCCCTTCTCAACAGCCTGTCAGTCTCTTTATTCCTGAATGATGGACGGTTCGTGTTTCCAGTTCGCTACGGCGCTTCTGAGCCAGTCCTCCCAGGCGGCAAAGCCGTCGCCGGTCTTTGCGGAGACCGCAAAGATGCGGATGTCCGGGTTCAGCTTCCGTGCGCGCTCGATGCACTTGTCGAAGTCGAAATCAAAGTACGGCGCGACGTCGGTCTTGGTGATGATCAGAACGTCGCTCACCGAAAACATCAGCGGGTATTTCAAGGGCTTGTCGTCGCCCTCGGGCACGGAGAGCAGCATCACGCACTTGCCCGCGCCGGTGTCGAACTCCGCGGGGCAGATGAGGTTTCCGACGTTTTCGAGCACGACGAGGTCGAATTCCTCGCCGTCCAAGCCCTCCAGCGCGCGGCGCGTCATGCCGGCGTCCATGTGGCACATGCCGTCGGTGTGCGCCTGCACCGCCCTTGCGCCGAGCTTTTCGATGCGGACCGCGTCCACGTCGGAGTCGACGTCCGCTTCCATGACCGCAATGCGCATCTCGTCCTTCATGTCGCGGACCGTGCGCTCCAGAAGCGTCGTTTTGCCCGCGCCGGGCGACGCCATCAGATTGATCAGCAGCGTGCCTTTCGCCTTGAGCTCGCCGCGCAGCACCTCCGCGTCGCGGTCGTTCGACGCCGTGATCGTTTCCTTCAATTCGATGATCTTCATGCGGATTTCCCCTTTATCTGTCGTCTATTTTATTATATCATCCATTCCCGCTCCGCGCAAGAAAAAAAGCGGCGCGTCCCGAATTTACACGATGCGGGACCGGGTGATCTACGCGCTGCGCGCGGGCAGGGCGCGGCCGGCGGAAAAATGTGCCGCGTTCCGGATAAATGAATTGACCGGATCAAATAATTTATGATATAATAAATCAATTCAATCAAATTGATGATGGAAGGGGCTGTGGAATATGAAGAAAACCGTGATATGGATCCTTGCGATCCTGATGGTCCTGTCGATGTTTGCCGCGTGCACGAACGACGAACCGGCGCCGATCGTAACGCCCGAACCGGCGGCAACGGATGAACCGGAGGAATCGCCGGAGTCGGAAGAGGAGGGAGAGGTCATCGTCGATCCGTCCGAATGGGAAACCACCGTTTCGCCGAAGCTGACGGAGGAAACGACGGCGCTGTTCTACAAGGCGTTCGAAAACTTCGTCGGCGTGAGCTACGAACCGCTTGCGTACCTCGGAAAGCAGGTCATTACGGGAACGGTCCACACGTACCTTGCAAGATCGGTCGTCATCTATCCCGGCGCGAAGGAAACGTACGCGCTTGTGTTCCTGTATGAGGAGTCGAACGGAAACGTCAGGATCATGGACATTTCGCGTTCCGCCGTTCCAACCGAGATGGAGGATCCGAACAGCGGATACGAGCCCGCGGAGGATCCGACGCTGACCGAGGAGCTGGTCGCGGGATTCAAGGAGGCCGTCGCAAACATCGTGAACGTGCAGTACATTCCGGTCGCGCTGTGCGGCACGAAGGTCGCTTCCGGGCTGACGTTCGCGATCATCGCCGAATCCCAGCCGATCGGCAAAAATGAGGAACCCGGGTATTCCTTCGTCTATATCGAGCGGAATATGCAGGGCAGCTTCAGCGTCAAGGAGGTCGTTGAGTTCGACGCGGAGATCGATCAGCCGGGCGAACAGGATCCGACGCCGGAGCCCACCGCAACGCCCGTCCCGACCGCAACGCCGGTCCCGACGGCAACGCCGGTCCCGACCGCAACGCCTGAACCGACGCCGACCAAGAAGCCGACGCCGACGCCGAAACCGACCAAGGAGCCGACGCCGACGCCCACCGAAGAACCGACGCCCGAACCCACCGAGGAACCGACGCCGGAGCCCACCGAGGAACCGAAACCGGAGCCCACGCCGATCCCCACGGAAAAAGCGCCCGGCGCATGGAAAAAGGCAAAATCCCCCGCGATCAGCAGCAAGCATAAAAAGCTGTTCAAGAAGATCTCGGAATCCGTCGTCGGCGTAACGTACACGCCGGTCGCGTTCATCGGAAGCCAGGAAGTGAACGGCATGAACTATGCGTTCCTGTGCGACACGTCGATCGCCGCGCCGGATTCGCCGGACCTGTACGCGATCGTCGTCCTCTACGAGGATCAGGACGGCAACGTGCAGATCACCGACGTGAATATGTCCGGCGTCCGGACGTATACCGATATGATGATGGGCGGCTATGTGACCGCGGACGATCCGAAGCTGGACGACGAACTGAAAGAGATGTTCAATACCGCGTTCGAAGGCTTCGTCGGCGCAAGCTACTCGCCGATCGCGCTGATCTCCACGCAGTCCGTATCCGGCAAGAACTACTGCTTCTTCTGCGAAAGCGGCAAGATCACGGGCAAGCCGAACGCAAGCTATAGCTTTGTCTACATTTATCAGGACAGCAGCGGCGCGATCAGTCTGTCCGACATCGTAGGCTATATGGGCTGATCCATTCATACAGCAAAAAACGCTGTCCGCACAGGACAGCGTTTTTTCATGCTATTCCGAAGCAATCGCCCGTTCGATCTGCAGCAGCGCTTCCTTTCGCGTTAACCCTCCCGCAAAGCCGGTGAGCAAGCCGCTTTTCCCGATCGCGCGGTGGCAGGGGATGAACAATAGCAGCGGATTGTTGCGCAGCGCGTTTCCGACGGCGCGGGCGTGGCGCGGCGTGAGCCCCGTCGAAACGGCAAGACCGCCGTAGGAGATCGTCTCACCGTACGGAACGCGGGAGATCGCATCCCACACCGCCTTTTGAAACGCGGTTCCCTGCGGCGCAAGCGGCGGGACCGGTCCCGGATCGCGTCCCGAAAAGTACCGGTCAAGCCAGACCTTCGCTTCCGAAAGAACGGGGGAGCACGGCGCGGTTTCTTCCGCACCGTCGACAAACGCCGCAGAAACAAGCGCGCCGTTCTGCTCGGTGATACACATTGAGCCGAGCGGCGAGCGATAGAAAAAAGTGTTATTCAAAGCGGTTCGCCTCTCCCGGGGTCGGATAGTCCGTCACCTGAAAATCGCCGTTTTCCGCTCTTGCGTAGGCAGTATCCGTTTCGAGCATCGGCACCGCAAGCTCGTCCGCTTCGACCTTCATCGGCGTGACGAGGAAGAGCTTTTCGCCGTCCTTGGACAGATTGAAGCCGGTGCAGAACGGATCGGAATCGCTCTGCTCCGTGCCGCCGGTGCAGTACAGCACAAGGTACGCGCCGGGCTTCAGGATGACGCCCTCCGGAAAGCGGTAGCGGAACTGGTGGTGCTTGAGATCGTTCGTAAACCCGTAGCCACTGAGGTCGATATCCGCGTCGGTCGGATTGTAAATCTCGACCCAGTCAACCGAGCCGTACTGCGGGTGCAGATACGCGCCGCGGTTCGAGGTCATGACCTCATTGAACTTCGGCAGCCCGGTGGGCTTCGGCAGCAGCCACACGCTGACGGCGGTGATCGCGGCGATCGCGACGACGAGCACGGCGACGAGGATCAGCGCTTTTTTCCGCGTGAGCCCGATGTGCTCCTTTTGAAACTCGCCGTCAAAGGAGAATCCGTCATCCAGGGCGTGCCCGTCTCCGGCAGGCATCTCGTCTGCCGCAAGAAGGTCGATTTCTTCAAGCTGTTCGTTTTCGAGGGAAAGATCTTCCCCGGAGAATTGTTCGTTTGTGTATTTTTCCATATTTTGATTATACATGAAAAAAACTGTTTCCACAAGAGAAAATCCATGTTATAATCAATTATTGGGGAAAGGCGGTAGACATATGCAGAAATATCTTTTGTCGCTGGATCAGGGAACGACAAGCTCGCGCGCGATCCTGTTCGATCTCGAGGGGACCATCATCACCTCGGCGCAGTTCGAGTTCACGCAGCATTATCCGATGCCCGGCTATGTCGAGCACGACGCGAACGAGATCCTGAAAACCGAGCTGGACGCGGTCCGCGAGGTGCTGAAAAGAGCAAACGTGCAGAAGGGCGAGGTCGCCGCGATCGGCGTCACGAACCAGCGTGAAACGACGATCGTCTGGGAAAAGGCGACGGGCAAGCCCGTGCATCCGGCGATCGTGTGGCAGTGCCGCCGCACCGCGCCGCTGTGCGAGCAGCTGATCCGCGAGGGCATGCGGGACTACATCGCGCAGTCGACGGGGCTTCTCATCGACGCGTACTTCTCCGCAACGAAGCTGCGCTACATCCTCGACGCCGTTCCGAACGGTCAGATGCTGGCGGAGGCGGGGAACCTCCTGTTCGGCACGGTCGATACCTGGCTGATCTGGAATCTGACCGGCGCGCACGTCACCGATTACAGCAACGCGTCGCGCACCATGCTTTACAACATCCATACGCTCTCCTACGATCCGGTCATCATGCGGCGACTCAACATCCCGGCGTGCATGCTGCCGGAGGTATTGCCGTCCGCGCACATTTACGGCTATGTCAAGGAAGGCATCGAAGGCCTTGAGGCGCTTGCGGGCGTACCGGTCGCGGGCGACGCGGGCGATCAGCAGGCGGCGCTGTTCGGACAGGCGTGCTTCGAGCCGGGACAGGCAAAATGTACCTACGGCACCGGCGGCTTTCTGATGATGCAGACGGGCGAAACGCCGGTCGCGAGCAAGAACCGGCTTCTCACCACGATCGCGTGGGGCGTCGGCGGCAAGGTCCGCTACGCGCTGGAGGGCAGCATCTTCAACGCGGGCAGCTCGATCAAATGGCTCCGTGACGAGGTCGGTCTGATCTCGTCGGCAAGCGAGATCGACCGGCTTGCCGAATCCGTGCCGGACGCGGGCGGGGCGTACTTCGTCTCCGCGTTCACGGGTCTCGGCGCGCCGCATTGGGATATGTACGCGCGCGGCGCGCTGGTCGGCGTGACCCGCGCCACGAACCGGGCGCACATAGCGCGCGCGGTCCTCGAGGGCATCGTGTATCAGGTGGGCGATCTTGCCCGCACGATGGAGTTTGACAGCGGCAGGAAGCTCGAAGAGCTCAAGGTCGACGGCGGCGCGTCCGTGTCGAACGTGATGATGCAGTTCCAGGCGGACATGCTCGACGTGCCGGTCAACCGTCCGAAGTGCGTCGAATCCACGGCGCTCGGCGCGGCGTATCTCGCGGCGATCGGCGTAGGACTGTACCGCGACGAGAACGACGTTCTGCACTACTGGCAGAGCGAAAAGATCTTTACGCCCGCCATGAGCGAGGTCGAGCGGGCAAACCGTCAGCGCGGCTGGACGAAGGCGGTCGAAAAGGCAAAGAACTGGGAAGATTGATCCGAAAGGGGACAAAGAATATGACAATCAAAGAAACAAGACCTTATGTGGACTGGGAAACCATCGGAAACTTCATCGTCGACGCGTTCGTCGCGTACGGCGTCCCGCGTGAGGACGCGGAAATCTGCGCGGACGTTCTGATGGAGAGCGACCGCCGCGGCATCGAGAGCCACGGCGTCAACCGCTTTAAGCCGATCTATCTGGATCGCATCAAGGCGGGCATCCTGAACCCCGTCACCGAGTACGAAGTGCTCAAGGAGACCCCGACCACCGCGGTGGTCGACGGTCACGACGGCATGGGCATGGTCATTTCTAAGCGTGCCATGCAGACCGCGATCGACAAGGCGAAGAAATACGGCATGGGCATGGTCGCGGTGCGCAATTCCTCGCACTACGGCATCGCGGGCTACTGGACCACGATGGCGACGAAGCAGGGGCTCATCGGCATCACGGGCACGAACGCGCGTCCGTCGATCGCGCCGACCTTCGGCGTCGAAAACATGCTCGGCACGAACCCGCTGACGATCGCGCTCCCGACCGACGAGGAGTTCCCGTTCTGCATCGACTGCGCGACGAGCATCACGCAGCGCGGCAAGATCGAGTACTACGCAAGAAACGACAAGCCGACGCCTGCGGGCATGGTCATCGGAAGAGACGGCAGCGCGCTCACCGACAGTAAGCAGATCCTCGTCGACCTCACCAAGGGCGCGGCGGCGCTTGCCCCGCTCGGCGGCATCGGCGAAGAGCTTGCGGGCTACAAGGGCTACGGCTATGCGACGGTCGTGGAGATCCTCTCCGCGGCGCTGCAGGCGGGCAGCTACATGAAGATGCTGACCGGCATGGACGAGAACGGCAACAAGCGCCCGTATCACCTCGGTCACTTCTTCATCGCGATCGACCCCGAAGCGTTCATGGGGCTCGACACGTTCAAGAAGACCTGCGGCGACATCCTCCGCGCGCTGCGCAATTCCGAAAAGGCGCCGGGCGAGGAGCGCATCTACACCGCGGGCGAGAAGGAATGGCTCGTGTGGCAGGACCGCAAGGACAAGGGCGTTCCCGTGAACGAAGCCGTGCAGAAGGAAATGATCGCCGTGCGCGACGAGAAGCATCTCGACTATCATTTCAGCTTCGAAAAATAAACGACCGATATCCGAAGCCGGACTGCGGAGAGCAGCCCGGCTTTTTTTGTGCACATCCGCAATATTGCATTTGCATTTTTCGACAGAATGTGATATAAAATGAAGCATGAAACGATTCCTTGTATTGCTGTTTGTCATACTGTTTCTTGCCGGGTGCGCAGAGTATCAGCCTGCGGCGCCCGTCGTTGCTTCGGAGACGGAACAGCCCGCGCCGGAACCGGTCACAGCCGAACCGGATATGATCGCCGTATCCGCCGAAACGCCTGTGCCGCAAACACAGCCGCCGCTGCCGACGATGCCTCCGACTCCTTCGCCGGAGCCCACGCCGGACCCGACCCCGACGCCGGAGCCCACGCCTACGCCGGAACCGACGAAGGACCCGAACCGGCCGATGGTCGCGCTGACCTTTGACGACGGACCGAACATAACGATCACGGTCCCAGTGCTCGAAAAGCTCGAGCAGTATCACGTCAAGGCGACGTTCTATGTGCTCGCCTCCGCGATCAACGACAAGAACGGATACATGCTGCAGATGATGGTGGACGGCGGTCACGAGATCGGCGTGCACGGATTCAACCATGATAAGATGACACAGTTCTCGAGCAGTAAGAACGCAGAACGGCTGCAGAAAACATGCGATGAGATCTCCGGCTGGATCGAAGGCGGCTATCAGCCGCGTACCATGCGTCCGCCGGGAGGCAGCACCAACAGCCACGTCAAGAGCGGCGCAAAGAAGGCGGGTCTTGCGGTCATCAAGTGGTCTGTGGACACCTATGACTGGAAGACGCAGAACGTCAGAAAAATCATGGACGTCGTTAAAAAGCAGACGAAAAACGGCTCGATCATTCTTTGCCACGACCATCACAAGCCGACGCTCGACGCGCTGGACGAAATGATCCCGTGGCTTCTGGAACAGGGCTACGACCTCGTGACGGTCTCCGAGCTTCTGGAAAGCACGGGAACGCCGCTGGAGCCCGGCAAGGTCTATTTCTGCAAGGAGATCAACGACTGATCCGCATGCGGAACCGCAGAACACGGCGGTTCCGTTTTTTTCACCGGGAAGCACTTGCAACGGCGGGAAACCTGTGTTATAATATGCAACGCATTCTGTGCCCGTAGCTCAGTTGGATAGAGCGTCAGACTCCGACTCTGAAGGTCTACGGTTCATGAAAAAATGAATAAAAGTGTGCTTGTGCCTGTAGCTCAGCTGGATAGAGTGTCAGACTCCGACTCTGAAGGCCAGAGGTTCGAATCCTCCCAGGCACGCCAGAAAAGCCCCTAAAACACTACGTTTTCGGGGCTTTTCTTTTTTGCTTTTGTAGCACATACCGTAGCACATACTTTTTTACGTTTGCATAATCCAATTGAAAATGCATATTAGAACGACGTTAATTTCAGGCGATTTTGGCCTTCAAACTGCGCTTTTAGCACATTTTAGCACATTATTATAAAAATCGATTGGACTGTAGCGCTTTCACACGGACATATTGGACTAACAGCTCATGTTTTCTGAATCGGATAGGAAGCTATCGTACAGTCACACGAAATAATATATTTTCTGAATTCTTTGCAAAAATCTGAATCTCGGCACGGTTATAGGTGAGGGACAAAAATAATGTCCTGACACTTTGACAATCGAATAGCCAGTTTCGGGTAACAGCAAAGATGCAGAAAGCGTTTGTCCCATACGGCAAGCAGCGCGGGTTCCGCGCACTGTACGTTTCGTGGATGTACGTTCTCGGCATCATAGGACAAGGTAAACGAACGCAGTACCCAAAGGTGAATTATAAAGAACTAAAGCGGTTTGAGCAGTACAAAGCCCAAGCCGCTTTTCTTGATCGGAACAAGATCGACACACGAGAACAACTGCAAGCGAAGATCGCGGAACTGAATGAAACCGTAGAAACGCTCACCAAGAGCCGGATCATCTGGAACAGCAAAAAGAAACGTCGCCGGGAAATGTATTCTGCACTATCGACCATCGAGCATTTAGCAGATGTCCCCGACTTGTACACGCAGGGTGTTGCCGGAATCGAGGAGGATTACAAGCGGTATTTGAACGCGGAACGAAAACTGGAAGGTACGGATCTTGAAGCATTGAAGGCGGAACGAAACGAGGTATATGAAAAGGTCGCTTCTATCAATGCCGAGATCCGCGCATGTCAGAAAGATCTGCGCCTGTGTGAGAAGATCCAGGCGGATTCTCCGAAGATCGAACAGCAGATGCGAGATGAGATTGAGTTGGATGAACGCAATGAATGGGAAGAAACTCGTTGATGCCTTGCTTCTTGTTAAATGATATGGTAGTATAGATGCCGATTCTTTTGACAGAGGTTTAGATGGGAAACCTGTATGACGACCTGCTTGCTTTGCAGGCGATACCAAACGCATATGAAGAATGGGCAAGCTACCGCGAGCAACTCACGGATTTCATAGTCGATCATACCGGTCCTCATACAACCGCATGTATCGTTGGGGCGGGAGCTTGCAATGATTTTGATCTGCAAAGGCTTAGTATGCACTTTCGAGAGTTAAGACTCATCGATCGAAACACAGACGCGATCCGTAAAGGCGTTGCAAGGCAGAACATTTGTATTCGAGACAATCAGATTGAACGTATTGACTTATTGGGCATCACCGACGAGCAATATCGTGCTTTGGCAAATCAGATGCTTTCAATCATACGGAGTGAAGTAAAATGTGGACAGCTCACGCTATCTCGAACAGAGTCATTCTTTCTGAATGGTATTGATACCGCTTTTGCAGAACGGCAACCGGATGCGCAAACGAAAGCAACCGGTGTTGCGGATTATGTGATCTGTTGCGGCGTTCACTCTCAGCTTATGACCGTTTTTCCTCAAATGGCAAAGGTATATCAACGCTATGTTCCGATCTCTGAACGGGCAGTGCTTGACTGCGTTCAGCAGAAAACAGGAGATGTGATCCGTGATCTAAATGATACGCTTTTCCGCTGGGCAAGGAAAGGAGTCATCATCGGATTGGAACGTGTGCGGTTGGAAGAGCCAGGCAGGATTGAAGGAACATGGCAGACATTGGAAGATCTGAAAAGAAGAAGCTGCAAGATAAGTGCAAAAGCGCCATTGGTGTGGAGCTTTAGCTCATCACAAAAGAAATCATACCTGATGGATCTCATGCTCATTGAGCGGTAACGGATTGTTGTATGAAGGAGACGGCAGCGTCTCCTTTTTGCATGCCCAAAAGGAAAGAACAGGAGGAAAACAATTGAACGGTGAAGCGGCGGACGAAGTCGTCCGCATGGCATTGAACGGAACCGAGGTCGCCATCCGGCTGACCGGTTCCGCGGCAAAAAACCTCGCGGCGATCCTCGTTGCGTGGTCGAAGAATCATAAAAAGGTCTACGGCAAGACCTCCATGATGAAGCTCCTTCGTTCCGGCGAGGAGCTTCAGGTCTTAAGCTTGACCAAGGAACAGTACAAGGAGTTCAAAGCATCGGCGAGAAGACAGGTGCTGTTTGCGCCGTTTGTGGATACAAAGTCCGAAAACGAAAAGGTGGATGTGGTGATCGCCGCAAAGAGCATTCCGCTTGTCAACCACATTCTCGAACGCATCGGCTACAGCCAGGTGAAGGACGAACCCGAAGAACCGTCAAAAAAAGATACTCGGTCGAAGCGAAGCTCAAACGACTCCAAGGAACAGTCCGAAGCCAAGCGCTCCGACCGAGATCGACCGAAGGAGAACCCGAACGGCAAGCGTAAGCCGTCCGTACTTGCACAGCTTGAAGCGAATCGCAAGCTGATCGAAAAGAAGGAGCGCGAGGAACCCGAACGCACCCGCAGAAGAAAGAAAACCAAGGACACGAAGGAACGGTAAGGAGGTGTCGGCATGAAGTATTACCATTGCGAACTGACCAAGGAGCAGCTTTATATCGTGATCGATGCTCTTTCCCGTATGAAGTGTGTCCTGCCGGAGGACGCCACCTATCGCGGCAAGGTCGCAGCCGTTCTGTACCATTTTCAGAAGCTGCGGCCATACAAGGTGCGCGCAGGGTTCTGACATGAAAAACCGAAACACCAAGAAGGAGGATCTCATACTCTATGGGATTCTCCTTTTGCCTACCATCTGGTTTGCACTTCTGCTCGCGCCGTGTCTCGGAGGGAGCTTGCTCGATGTGTTCAACCGATTGACGGAACACATGCAATCGCCATTTTCGATAGAATGGTGTCAGAGTACCCCACGGTCGCTTCTGCTTTGCCTTGCCCTATATGCGTTCGGCGGGATCGTGTACTTCGGAACGCGACCGAACCTCCGACAGGGCGAAGAACACGGTTCCGCAAAGTGGGGTTCTCCGAAGCAGGTCAATGCGCAGATCGAACAGAAGCAGAGCTTTCCGCTGACCAAGCACGTCCGGCTCGGCATGGATACCCATAAGCACAGACGAAATCTGAACATTCTTACCCTCGGCGGCAGCGGCGCGGGTAAAACCCGCTCCCTCGCTCTGCCGGGGATTATGGAATGCAACGCAAGCTTTGTCGTCACCGATCCGAAAGGTGAAATCCTTGCCGCCGTTGGACATCTGTTGAAGGAGAAGGGATACACGGTCAAAGCATTCAACCTTGTCGATTTCTCGCAATCGGACGGGTATAACCCGTTCAAGTACGTTCGGGATGATAAGGATGTTCTGCGCTTAATCACAAATCTGATTCGCAATACAACGCCGAAAGGCAGCGGCGGAAGCGATCCGTTCTGGGAGAAAGCGGAAACCGCATTGCTCGAATCTCTCATGTTCTATCTCCTGTACGAAGCGCCGGAGGAAGAACAGAACTTCAGCATGATCATGAAGATGCTCTCCTACGCCGATGTTCGTGAGGATAAGGAAACGTATGTATCGGCGCTCGATCTGCTGTTCAAGCAGCTCGGTGACAATCAGCCCATGCACATCGCCGTAAAACAGTATCGGATCTATAAGCAGGCAGCAGGTAAAACGGCAAAAAGCATCAACATCTCTTTGGCGGTAAGATTGGCGGCATTCAACATGGATCAGATCTGCTCGATCACCGACCACGACGATATGGGCATCAGCGAACTGGGGAAACAGAAAACGGCGATCTTTGCCGTTATTCCCGACAACGATACCTCGCTGTCCTATCTTGTCGGTATGCTCTACACGCAGATCATTCAGGAGCTCTACTACCAAGCCGACCATGTGTATCACGGACGGCTTCCGATTCATGTGCGGATGATCCTCGACGAGTTTGCCAACGTGTCTCTGCCGGAGGAGTTCGACAAGTCCCTTGCGACCATGCGTTCCCGCGAGATCAGTGCAACAATCATTGTGCAGAACCTTGCCCAGTTGAAAGGGCTCTATAAGGAGCACGGTTGGGAGACAATCACCGGCAACTGCGACACGTTGCTCTATCTCGGCGGCAATGAACAAAGCACCCATGAGTACATCTCAAAGCTGCTCGGCAAGGAGACAATCGACACACGCACCCATGGACAGACGAAGGGCAAGAGCGGCAGTTACTCGACAAATATGCAGACGACCGGGCGAGAGCTCATGACGCCTGACGAAGTACGTTTGCTGGACAACAGCAAAGCGCTTCTCTTTATTCGCGGATTTCCTGCGGTGATGGATGACAAGTACGACCTGAATCATCACCCAAACATTCACATGACTGTCAACGGCGGCTATCCCCCATACATCCACAAGGGACAGTCCTATTCCTATATCCCGTTTAACGAAGCTTTTAACTTCGATAACGCTGAACAATACATTTTACTCGATGAAAATGAAACGGAGGAAACCACTATATGAAAATGACCAAACGTACCCGCATGATCTTTTGTATCTTCTGCGCGATCGTACTGACCCTTTCCTTTGCGACCACGGCATTCGCGGACGATGATCCGATAAAGGTTGTCAATAACCTCAGCGACTTTATCTTCGGCTTTATCCGGGCAATTGGTATTATCCTGCTCGGCTTCGGCATTCTGCAGCTCGGTCTCAGCTTGAAGTCGCACGACCCGTCGCAGAGGGCAAACGGTATGCTGACGATTGCCGGCGGCATTGTCATTACCTTTACCAAAGAGATCCTGTCTCTGATCACCGGTTGATTTCATAACGACAGGGTAGGCATTTCGCCTGCCCTGTCGAAAAGGAGGTGACGCTTTTGCAGTCATCCGGTAACTGGATCATAGACATTCTGAACTACACACTCAACTTTTG
>JAEEGG010002975.1_pt1 | contig 42919 bp, 44 predicted proteins | sample 9134161 | NCBI WGS metagenome assembly JAEEGG01 (sample SAMN16246543, study PRJNA631951) | gut metagenome | biome: gut microbiome; feature: rumen; material: CR-attached | host: Bos | place: Iran: Karaj | collected 2018-10 | reverse complement strand
TAAATCGGAAATAGTTCATGCAGGCTCCGATGCAGGGATGAAGTTTTAGGAGATAAGGTTGTAGTTGGTGGCTTGGGTCTTGCTGCAGCTCGAAAATGAAGGCCAAGATAAGCGTGTAGAAAGCGTATGGTTTCCTTGTGCGGACGAGGGTTCGACTCCCTCCAGCTCCACAATAAAGTCCGAAAACACTGGACTTTCAGAGATTTACGCACTAAATTACGCACACTTTCTGCGAATTTAGTGCGTATTTCTTTTATTCAGAATTCCCTTTTTGGGCATAGTCTAAAGACTTCCGTGACACAGTTACTTTTAATAAATCCAAATACAGTTAAAACCTACCAAATAGTCATCATTTGGTACGTATACATACCATATATTCCTTGTTTAATATTATATAATATGTAATATATAATAAATAATACGGAATAATCCGAGCTTCAGTATCCCTATACAGAGTTGCTTTGTCCTTTATCTTTGTTCGGAATCTAGTCCGAATCGTTCCAAGGCAATCTACAATACGGCTATCCGGTCCACTCCTGGCAGCCAGCATACCAATGTCGAACTCGATCAGAGGCGCACTGAAGGTGCTGCTTCACCAGTTACGACGTTGATGTGCTTAGGCTTTGGTCGCCGCCCTTGATGGCCATGTTGCAGATCTATGTCACCATCCAGACGAATGCCTACAGGGGCGATGGCATGTCTCGTGGACTGTACTCCTTATAAAGCATAGGAACTTCACGGACGGCGTGATGCTACGATTTGAGCCAGGGAGGTGCTTCACTATGCCGATGGAGGCCCAGAGACCCACTATCGTCATTTTCCGACGGTATTCTACTGTCAGAAACCCCTTGCATCTCCTTGTCACAAATCCACATCCCTGCACGTCCTATTCCTGTACTTCAGGTGTCCTGCCATGAGTCACTATACCCATCACACCCAACGGCATTCCCGCATAACACCTAAACCGCTCAAAGGAGCTTATGAGGTGTCATGCGGATTCCTTCGTTACAGCTCCGCCTATTCTTACCTATGACAAAAACGTCCAGATGACAAGTTCTTACAGCCAAGCAAACAGGGATAAGTCGCTGTCTGCATGTCTGACAGACACATCACCTGGCAGGCTGGATGATGACACATTTACCGTTACAAGTAATTCTTTGTTGAAGTTGGTGTAGATGCAGATATTGATTTTAATAATGAAAAAGTTCAGAACTTTCTGTCCTACCACTCCGCACTAATCGCGGGGGCATCAGCAAAGCCTGAACCTTTATCTGCTGCAAAGATAAAAGAAAATTTTGAAAATAAAAAGATTTCCGACAAAATTATTCGCGAACAACGTGAAATTTTCGCTGAATTTGACAAAACAGATAGTAAATGCTAAAAGAGTCATCACGGCAAGCCGCAAGTCCACCCAAACGGCATCATCATAGGTATTTTATCGAATCTTCAAAATATACCAAATAATGAATATTTGGTAGGTACGGTTGTTTAGCGGAGGGCTTTACAATCTCCGTTGACTCCGATTGACGGCTCCGAGGAGCAGCCCTCTTACCGCTCTGGCGGGCTTTATGGTACTAGCCGTTTTGGGGCAGCACCCCAAGCCCCTGCTTTAATTTATTGATGATGCAGCGGTGGGGAGAGTGGCCATCGACTGGAATCGATATCTGGTTCTGCTGGCTGGACAGGAGGTTGTGCAGCAGCGGGGGATGGTATGGTACTCTCATTTTGTGAATTTTCAGGCTCTTTTCTTATGACTGGAGATGTTGCAGTCTTTTTCTTCTTGCGAACCACAGGCGCAGTCTGCAGCCTGCTGACAAACTCTTCATAACGCTCGATGTACTTGTAGCTCGTCAGATCGTCCTTCCATTTCTCAAACTCTGACAGCACATCCACGTCATTCTGCAGCTTTTCGACAAGCGACGAATCAGCAGAATGTGACGTGAGCTTGTAGATGAATTCTACTGTGTCGATGAACTTCTTTCTCTCGGAATCGGTGTTATCTCTGAGTCGGACATGGTACACAGCATTATTCTTTAATTGCGGCAGATCATTCCAATCATTGCCGTCATATTCAATGATGGCAGCAGCTACCTTTTCGGGAGTCATCCATGACTCTCCTTTCAGTGACAGGCACCACACAAGATGTATTCTTTCGCAGCGCAATTGGTATTGTTTGCGCAGCAGTATCTTGTTTACTTCATCGCGCAGGTATATAGGCGTAAACTGACCACTGACTAACTTTTTAATGCTTTCAGTCCATTTCTCATTGAACGTCTCGAATCTCTTCTTTTCTGCATCGGTGATAGCCACCGGTGGGATGAATGTGGGTATCTTCTTCAGCAGCAGTTCTACCAAATCATTAACCACACGGTTATTCTTCGGGATGACACCCTTGCCGCTGATGAGGTTGTTATAAACTCTGCCTGGACCTGCATCAAGTCCCAGACGTTTTAATGTCGCAATAGTGTAATTCTTCACTGTTGCGTTACACGGAATTCTAACCGCAGCTTTTTTCTCTGTACTCATACACTATAATATTTAAATAACGCAGCAAAGTTACGGATTTCTTCTGTTACATCTCCCCATATAAATTTTAAACTCTCATATTAACACTTTTGAGACTTTTATATTTAAATGACGACCACATCATGGTACTCTGGGTGTGTTCATTTCTCTCGTGATTCTTGCGGCACTCGTGACACACAAGTGAACCACATTTCTATTTCTATGTAAACCACAAATGCTACCGCATACTGACCACATTATATCTTATAAAATGCAGCACACCTGCAAAATAAACAACCACATTTTTACACACGCATCGAAAATCGATGCTCAGAGACGCAAAACAATAGATTAGGCGAGAAGTGGTAGACGTATATACAAAATTATCCGCTGGAAAATTTTGTATGTACGCTCCCTTTCTCGCCCTCTTATCGAGGGTTGCAGCACCGACAAGTCGGGCTGCTTTCCGCTCCGCTTTTCTACATCAAACACACAAGAAAGTCTCATACAAAGCATTTCAAGACTTCAAAACTCTTGAAAATGTTAATATGAGACTTTAAATTTTTCATAGCTTCCTTTTCGCCTTCAAATTCGTAATTTTACATCAAAAAAGAAGGATATGGAAAAATTGAAGAGAAAAAAATTATCCGAAGAAAGGATAAATGATATTCAGGAAAGATTCTATGTAAACAATAGATATCTTCTCATCGTACTGGTCGGGGCAACATGGAAAGCCTATTCTTTATCGGCTTACGTTATCTCTGATCTGATGGATTATCAGCTGAAAAGGAAGATTAAGAAGAATAGTTATGTGGATTATGTTGCTTTCCCTAAGTCGGCTTCGAAAAAGGTGTTATCAAAGATAACAAATTCTGGCGGTGTCATAGTTAAGCAGATAGGTCGTGTTTTAGTATATAGCTGGAATAATGCGATAGAAATATCACATAACATATCTCTCGTTCAGAAAAAAGATCTCCAACTTAACTTAAAACTTGATTCGGAAACTTATACGCAACTGAATCGCATCACAAAGAATGGGGGATTTGGTGGTAAAGATAAAGCAACAAAATCGGAAGTTATACGTTATGCGATTAAGCATTTTTACGATAACAAGCCTGTTAATCTAAAGGAGGCAGAGCCACTCTTCAAGGCCATCTCTGAGAATCGTGACCAGTTAATATCTGGCCTCGAAACTCTTTCTCGGCTAGTTCGGGAACTTAATGCGATCGGAGTTAACTTAAATCAGCTTTCGCATAACTTGAATATAAAGATGTTGAAGTTAAACGAGACAAATGCGAGCTTGGAAGAAAAAGTCAATGTACTTAGAGAATCTTCGGATAATATTGATTATGCGACTTGGCAACTTGGTCAATTATTTGAGAAGATTGAATCTGAAATTCTGCCTGCTAAAAATGTTACGTTGGCAGTCATGAATGGAGAAAATGAAATAATCAATAGACTACTCATTTAATATATATATAAGATGGAACCATGTATAATTAAAGTTTTAGGTGCCGATGCAACAGGCTTTGCCGCTATTGATTACAACGAGCGGAAAGTATTGGAAGGTGATGCTAAGTTCCTTCTGATGAAGAACTTCGGTCAATTGGATGAGTTTCAATTTCATGCAGCAGTTACGTTAAAGAAGTATCTGCAGAAAATCGCTGATAGGAATGATAAAGTGCAACACCCTCAGTTGCATATCATGGTGTCATACCCAGGCAAAAATCCTACCGATGCAGATAAAGCATTGTTACTGCAGAACCTACAGGAAGTTCTTAATAGACTTGGCTATAAAAATCAGCCACAGATTTATTATGAACATATTGATTCCAATCATTGGCATGTTCATTGTGCGAGTATAAGAGTCACACCGAATGGCCAATGGATAAATAACTCTTTCGAAGGTGTTAAGGCCAGGAGTATCCTCGATCAAATTCGAGGTGTTGACCACAACAAAGATGTCGATAAGATGCTCGATTATAACTACACATCGAGGGAGCAGTTTCTTCATATTCTTCGTGCAAATGGATATCATGGCCAAGTGTACGAAGAGAGTGGACGTATTGAAATATATCGTGGCTGGGAGAATTTCTGTACAGTTAGCCTTCCAGAAATCGAGACACGGGCAAAAGAGAACAAGGAAAAGAATAAGGCGGACCGAGAAGCGCAGCTTAAGCGCATGCGCCAGATTCGTGCGATTATATCAAAATGTCGCGATAAGTCTCTCCAGGAACTCGTAGATATCCCTTCCCAGAAAAAGACGAAGAAGGGTAAACATCATACAGTCACCTCAAAGAAATCTGAAGTAAAACAAACGAAGTTCAGAGGTAGTGATGCCCTGGAGCTGACAGAACTGAAGAAAGCTCAGTTCAAGCAGTTCCTAATTGACTTGAAGAGAACTGCTGGCATTGAGATTATCTTCCACAAGGATGATGATGGTAAGGTAAGAGGTTACAGTGTTGTCGATAACGCCAAGGGCTTCATCTTTAATGGCTCATCTGTCATGAAACTGGATGATCTCCTCAATGGTAAGAATATGACGGAAGAGATCATTCCTGAGGAACTGGCTCTTCAAGTAACAGAGGAACACCGCTTCGAAAAAACGGCCAAACAAACTAAGATCGACCCATCGAATGTCTATGAGCTAGTTCTGGCGAGATTAGATGAGATGGGTATAAAATTCGAGGAACCTAAGAATGACCCGAAGATAGATGACTATACGGCGCAGGATCGGTGTGAACATGCCATAGAGCAGATGATCAATGTTGAGAATGCAAGAGAAAAGGGTGATACTTACCTGATGGATGAGCTTGCTTATTCAGCAGCTATGCTGGCTAGAGAATCGCACTGGCTAAATGAGAGGTGTCAAGCTATACCAGATTATTGCGATTTTGAGCAACTTTCAGGCATAGTTGAAAGAGGTCTTCGTGACTTGAATTTAAAACCTGCTGAACTAGAAATTCCTCATGTTCCAGATGATTTCGTAGTAGGCAAGTCAGAAGAGAGATGTATTAGAGCTACTTTGGTAAATCTGCGTAATGCTTTCAATTCTAACGGAGACGCGAGAAAAGAATACGCAAGAAATGCTTTCGTTATGGCTAAGTTAGCAGAACTTGAGCATAAAAGAAATACTCAGTCTATCGTTACTGAACGCAGCGTAACAGAAAAAGTATATCTTTCACCGAAGAGAATAGAAAGAGAAACTGCTACAAAGAGTGCTATTACATCTATCCGAAACTATACAACCTCTAAAAATCAATTTGTCGAAGATGATAATGAAATTGGTGTTATGGGCAAGGGTATCGTAGCTAGATGTATCGACGATGGAAAAGACAGTTTCAATGTGAAGAACCTGGAAGATGCTGCAAGAACCTTAGCCGATGAGATCGGATTATCGAGGACAGGAACGATAATTTCATTAATAATAAGTGATGTAGTTAACGTATATCTCGAAGGGATTGCGACACATGCCGGTGGCGGTGGTGGTGGAAATAACGACCTCCCCAAAAACAAGGATGACCAATGGGATCGCTGGAAGAGTCTCTTCGGTATGCACCCACCTCGCAGGTCGAAAGGTGGCCAGAAACGCTAAAATCTCAACAACAACAAAAGGGACGATCCTCACGGATGGCCCCTTTTATAGAAAATAAAAACTTTTTACTGGTATTAATATCGCCCATAGATGCGTTTGTATTCCTCTTTGGCAAGCACATTCCCGCAATGGGCAGACATCAGGAGATATTCTTTTTTGTCAGTCTTGCTACCAAATTCCTGTTCAAAAACAGCCATTTCAAAAAGGTGGTTCGCGAAAACTGCTAAAACTTTTCTCCTATAAGAATCTTTTTCGTTGTACGCACCTTTTAAGAGCATATAGCGTTTGACTCCGAAATAGTCTAAGTACACCTGCAGTCCTTTTTCATAGCAAGTTCTTGCGAGGACATACTTCCCAATCTTTGTATAACAGTAGGCCATATCACAAAAGGAAATAGCCTGATTTTCTAATTTGCCAATCTTTTTCGAACTCATTGAATATTTCTCATAAGAACCGATCGCTTCACGATAATCGCCAAGATTTCGATATGAATTACCCTGTATATGATAAAGAAGAGGTACTCTCTTTTCATCAATAGAATCTTTGTGAGTATCGAAATATTCCTGAATGGTAGCTATCGCCAAGTTATATTCTTCCATTTTCTGAAGAAGATGTGCTTTCTCTAAATACAGTTGTGCTGACGGTGCCATTCCAAACATTTTTTTTATTTGAACGGAAAGGGAATCGCACGTTTCCAGGGCTTGATTAAACATACCCTCTTGTTCTAACGAATCAACTCCTGCTAAGATGATAGACTCCATAAATTCCATAAAAAAGACTTTCCTTTCTGGTCTTATGGAATCTAATAACATTTTCATTTCTTGGGCAGCGGATTCGATATCCTTATTGGATTGACCCATCACTGCCATCGGCAGCATCATCATTAAAAATAACACAATCTTTTTCATAACTCTATTTTTTTATATGTTTCTAAAAACCCCCTCCAGCCCGTGAAGGGGATTGCCAGTCGCTGGTTATCGCAACAACAGCTCGAACTTCAACTGGAACAACGCGACAAAGGTAGTCATTTCAATCGAAACAACTACCCCTGGAAATTTTAAAGTCTCATATTAACATTTTCAAGACTTTTAAACAAGTTTTTCTACATCGGTAATAGCGGACTGCGCCCTACCTACCGATGCCGGCGAATAAAGGCACGACCTTCGCTTTACCGGTGCCAGGAGATATTTCCCAAGGTGTCTCACCAAGACTCTCCAGCTGGACTGTCAGGGCGGCATTCTCGCGGGCGAGCTGAACTGCGATTTTGAGAAGGTAATCATCATACGGTCTATCTGACATATTGGCCTTAAGCATCCCGCGACAAAGGCTTTCCAGCTCCTTGCGGCTAAGTGATGTGATATCATCAGTAGCCTTGTTGATTAGATTTTCGATATCCATAGACTATAACTGATTTTTGAAATAACACTTCAATTCGTTCGCTTCGCGGATTGCGCGTAGGATGTCTCTATCCATTTCATCAGCATTCTTGGGTTCGACACAAATCAGAACGTCAATGATGTCTTCTAGCCATTCTGCGTAGTTCTTGATTGACTTCTCTGTAATCTCTTCTTGTTCCATATTCATGATTGTTTTAGGTTAGTATTTTAACTGTTATAAGTCAGCCATCAGGACGTGCATGGCCGTCTCGTTGGCCTCGAAGACGTTCGCACCGGCACGACGCTCGCGTTCAAACGCAGCACAACACTCATCGACGCGGTTGTTAATGAACTCCGCATCCTCCAGGCGTGGGTCACCGATACTTTTCAGGTGGTCCATCAGCATATACGCCAGAAATGATCCTTCAACTTTGTTATTCATATCCTACTTTAATCTAACCCCTCTGTATGCGCTTTTTCTTCTTCCTTCAGGAGTCTATCAAAGTACTGCTCTGCGGCTTGTTCTGATGGGCGCAGTCCGCTACTGTCGCAGTACTGCCGGAAGGCCTCTTGATGCTCAGGTGACTGCTGCAGGTACTCCAGACGGCTGATATTGCCTGTCAGTTCATCCAAGAAGGTTTCTATGATGCCGGAAATTACGGCCCATATAGGCCATTGCAATCCAGTTTCTGAGAATCTGGCTTCTTCAAGTCTATCAGTCACTGCCTTGGGTAACCATAACTCCTGCACCTCTTCTGGCTGTATATTCTCGTATCTTAGGGTAAACTCCCTGGCCTTCTTAAAGATTTCTTGTTTCATCATATCTCTATCATGTCTTTTTTGATGTTTTCTTTAAGTCTTTCTGAGAGACCATCATGGATTATGGTCATTTGGACTTTGGAGCCTGTGAGGATTTCCAGTTCTGATTCCATGTGCGCGATAGTCAGTAAGGTAGGATGACCGCCATCGAAGCAAATATCTATGTCGCTGCAGTCGTGTTGCTGTCCTCTGGCACATGATCCGAAGAGTCCGAGTGTGGTGATACCGTACTTGGCCTGTGCCTCCGGCTTCCATGTTCGGAGTATCGCCAGGATCTCATCTGTGGACTTCATACTTCCTCCTTTTATATATTCTATAGAATTAAGCCATTCGGATTGTACTGTCCCCTGGCTTTCATTTCTCGGATCATATCCTCGTCGGAGTATGGAGGCAAAGACGCTTGAAACTTCTTTGCTCTTTCCTTCATTTCCCAGAAATCGGGGTAAGGACAAACTTGTTTTTGTTGTTCTGTCAGTATCATATCTCTGTTTTATTATTCTCTACACCTCAGTTCGCGAGCCTCCCAGCAGATCATGGCCTCGTTCAGGTCATAGCCCTTGTCAATGCAGGACAGGATGCCCGCTTCCGCCCATGGGCGATCAACCTCACGTTGCTGCATCACCCACTCCCAGGCGTTCGTGCCATCTGTGAGCGCAGTCTGCTGTAGTAGCTGCTGTTGCTCCTCGGTCAATATAGGTATCTGATTTTCACTACTTTGAGCGCAGTCCGCTTCATTAGCATACCGCAGCTCGCGGGCTTCCCAGCAGATCATCAGACTGTTCAGATTGTAACCCTTCTTCATACACGAGAGTATCCCAGCGATTGCCCAGGGACGGTCTTCCTCTCTCTCGGCAAGCACGTAATCCCAAGCGTTCATACCGTTCTCCAGAATAGTCTGTTGAAGTTGCTGCTGTTGTTCTTCGGTCAATATAGGTAATTGAGCGCAGTCCGCTGCATTGGCATACCGCAGTTCCCGTGCTTCCCAGTTGACGGTCAACCTGTTCAGACTGTAGCCCTTCTTCATACACGAGAGTATCCCAGCGGCGATCCAGGGTTGGTCGTCCGTTGGCCATGTAAGCGTGTATGCCCAGGCGTTCCTCCCGCAGTCCATGGTCGTTGCCATCAGCTGCTGCTTCTGCTCCTCAGTTATGTTCATTTTCATTGATTTTTAAAAAAATGGAGAGCTGTTTTCCACTCATTATCGGAAGGAAAACCTTCCTCAGAGATGCCCAGACATGCGACTGCACCCGGAACTTCCTATACGCAACTCTCCAAAGGGCTGTTTTTCAAGTCATTATCAGCTTGCGCCTCAGACCCACGCAGACGTGCATGCTCGATCCATGATCGCTTTCCACCGCAGGGACGAAAGAATGCACCTGTGGTTACCTATGCCAGCCCTTATATTAAAAGATCACTCCGCTATCCCATATATCACCGTCACCGTAGCACTGGTGCTGTGCAGCAGGACGGCGGTAGTGCGCCCGCCAATAGTGCCGGTACCAGAGTAGACAGTATCACCACTGCTGCTCGCATCATCCTTCATCAGCTTGATGCCGTGGTGCTTCTGGATCTCGGATATGATGTTCTGTGCATTAGTAGCAATATAGGTCACGGTCACCATGGACAGGCCATTGTCACCGATGAAGCTGTAGTTGACATTCGTGGTGCTCTTGCTGTTGGTATAGACCAGCACATAGTCGTTGCTGCCGTCCATCAACTGCCAACCGGCCATGTAGGCCTTCACGTGGTCAACGTTGCTACCCCAATCAAAGCACGGCTCATAATAGGTCGCTGTGCTAGGAATGTCAGGAACATCATCTTCTTTGTCTCCACCACACGAAATAAGACTGATGGAACATACTACGGCCATCATGGCCACCATAAAAATGCTAAGTAACTTTTTCATAATCGTTTCGGTTTGTCGCCCGTGGCAGCTTTCGGGACCTGTTTCCTGTTTGGGGTGTGCTGCCGCACGTGCCGTGCCACCCCGTCGTTAACTAGTGTGGAAACTGGAGGCCCTGCCCTCCGTGGAATGCTGATTAACAGCGAGGCTTGCGCCTCTAAACGCGGTTGCCATCTCCTGAACAACCCGAAACCCTTTTACGCCTCACAGTCATGGTCTTGGCGAGATACGTTGTATCTGTTTGCAAAGATACGAAAAAAATTCGAAACCTCCAAATTTTTCGGGCGAAAAGTGATGTTTTATTTGCTCAAATTGCACAAAATATGTACCTTTGCACCCGTTTAATAAATACATAATATTTCATATATAATATATAATACCTAATTATAATATGATCAAGAGTTTGAAACTGTTTGCCGCCTGCGTGGAGTCTCTGCGCACGGCAGAGAAGACATACGAAGATGACCCTACTGATTTCAACAAGCGTAATGTTGTTGACCTACAGGCAAAGATCGATGCCTGGGTGAAATGGGTTCATGACCATGATGATGCGGAGCTGGGAAAGAAGGTTCCTCCTTTCATCGGTAAGCTGCCGTCCTCACGGTACAAGGGAGCCTTGGCCAATGATATGATCGCACTTCTGAAGAAGAACCACTCTGACGAAGAGATCGAGCGGTTCAACCAGATGCTGCAGGGGGAGTGAAAAATTAAGCCACCTATCTTCACAGACGGGTGGCTTTACTTTATGACATATAAAAAACAGAAAAAATATAACTACTTATTTCCTAAACTTGCGGCACTGGCCATAGCAACCTTCCACCGACCATGAGCACTTTTTGCTACCTCGGCAACCTTACTGAGCTTGACATCCTTGGCGTGCTTACGCTTCTGAAGGATGTCCTTCGTCTCCTTGGCATTCCGAAGAAAAAGGATCCTCTCTGTCAGGGCCTTGTTCTCTCGGAACACAGCTTGGTAAATGTATATGTACGCCTCCTGACGGTTGCCCATCGGCATATAAGCATCTCGCATCTCCTGGATAGCGAAGTTGTAAGTATTCCACTTCATTAACCACTCGCGGTACTCAGCGGGAGTGCCGCCGTCCAGCGTGACACGCTCGATGTTCTTCTTGAACATATCCATTATATTATTTATCTTCTCTTTCTCGCACATCCATGCGACATCTCCTACACCAGGGGTTCTATCCATAATGTATTTCAGCTCTTCGCGAGCACGATCTAATAATGCTGAGTCAAGAGTTTGTGCGTGCTCTTCCTCCTTTATCAAAGCTTTTTGCTTCATATATTGGCGAAATAACAGCTTGTTCGTGGCATTAGCACTGTTACCATAACTCCTATGAAACAAAGTATAGTATAACTGCGGCTGTAACGCACCGGCACCTGTCTCACCAACGAGGAACTGATTCATCACAGCACCGTCATGGCTTTGTGCAAACATTGGTGATAATAGCAAAATGCATATCATAAATACCATTGATTTTAATAAGCTGATTCTTTTCATAATTAATTCTCCTTATCTTTTTAATCCTTGATTATCTGATTTGGCGATACCATGGGCGAGATCTCGCAACTCTTCGTGTGCATCGTCCTTCCACTCCTTCATGGCATCGGTAAGCCGTGGCTCTGTATCTTTCCATAGTCTCTCGTATGCATGCTCCCGCTGAGTTTCATTTTCGCAGTCTGCCACCACTCTCTCCAGAGTGTCTATCTGCTCCGGTGTGAAGAATTTCGCCCCGTAGTCCATCACGCGATCTACAATCGCCTGCTGTGCTGCTTGATACTTCGGGGCTTCAACTATTTTCTGATTCTCATTCATCTTTATTGCTGTTTTATAGTTTATTACGCGTGTCACCAAGCCCCTCTCCTTGGCCGTCATGATCATATGTGCCGTGCCGCGTGAGGTGCCATCCCAGAAAGCTATCAGCGCATCAGCATTGTCGGCCATCTTGGCATTCCTGATTGGACCGGCCTTATTCCCGTCTTTATCCCAGTCAGCAGGGAAGCGGCGCAACAGGAAGCCCCGTTCACGGGCGTACCGCTCGCCGAGACGGTCTGCACCTTTCGCTGTACCGCTGAGGATCACAATGTTGCTATCCTTTCTTTTGGCGGACAGGATGTTATCGCATTTTTCCTTCAACAGCTCATAGTTGCTGAAGTCGCGGGTGCCGGCGATGATAACTCGGAATTCTTCCATGTTGTTCATTTTATTTCCGACAAAAATACTAAAAAGATTACTTTTTCGAGGGCCTGAAAATTTAAAAGTCTCATATTAACACTTTTCAGACTTTTGAAGTCTTAAAATTCTTCGTATGAGACCCCAAAGGGTAAATTTTTAATTAAAAATTGATAGGTTATGATGAAGGGACGATCCTCACGGATGGCTCCTTTTTTATACTTCTGACACTTCTTTTTCCAGTTCTTCAAGTGAATGATGCATTAGTTCTGGGTTTATCTCATACAGAGGACAATTCCTTGCAGAGGGCTGCTTCGGGAAGTGGTATTGCTCACCAAGTGTCTTATATCGAATACAGACATGTTTGTTCTGCCACTCATTGTATTTATAGAACTTGCATAGAATGCAGTTCTTTATATCAAGTCCTTTCTTATTGAGATATACAAGCCCCGTCTGGGAGGAGTCAAGTTTACCTCCCTCTTCGCTGATTCCCCAGATATCAATACCTGACGCTTTGAGATTCAGTTCTCGAACGGACTGTGGGTAAACTCTCTGACTGAGTTTATCACACATGACAATGTATTCCGTTGCAGAAAGAACTTTGACTGCACCACTTTCAAAAAGAACGAAACGGGTAATAGGAATATCACTCTTCCTGATGGATGGTAACCTGGGTGAGAAATTGTAGGTCTTACAATTCTCGCCCTCGATGAATCCACGGTTGATGATATCGTCGATATCTGCTTCATTCTTAATCTTCTTCGTCTCTATCATCTTATTACCAGAGTTAACCTTCGGCTCCTCAGATTCATGGGTTTTATAGATTTCAATAAATACCTTACCTAATTTATCATCCATTGGACCACTCAGCAGTAGATCTGGACGGAACTCACCAACAGTCACTTCCTCCTGACAATTATCATATACTTTATGACCATTGTATAGTTTCAGGTCAGACAGAATTTTGGTGCCTTTAACTAAACAACAGACTTCATTGTAACATGGACAGCTGTTCAATTTACAACATGGTACATTGCGGGTAAAGGTAAGTGGAAAGCTGTCTGCAGACATGAACTTCCCGCGGATCCTTCGCTTAGCCAGCTTGTGGAGGTATGACTCCCCATTACAGGCGGTATCTACTTTATGGGCGAAGTGCTTAATCTTAACTTTGCCGATTTTGGCAATCATCGGTTGCCCACACTCCAGACAATGATAAGTATGGCTGTGCCTGTTTTCCTCAGTCACGCTACCGATGTGAACGAGTTCGTTGTTCTCGTCAAGGCAATAGCTATACTTAATATCTTTCATATCACTCTGGTTATTATATTACCGATGCCGCAAAGGTAGTCAATTTCAACGAAACAAACAACCCTAACGGCAAAAATGTGATGATAAAACTTATATTACGCTTTTGGGCATAATATCATTAAAATCGAGATGGGCTACACAGCCATCTACTTCGCAGGGGTGCCTGACATCCCTTTCAGTCACTTGTTCTTTTGATACCTTCGCCATAATTACGTAATATTTAATAATGATTATTTATTCCTATATGATTCTGGAATTGTTATGGTTCCTCGCTCCTTCTCAATCTCGATGAAGTACTTGTTTAGTGCTTCCTCGATTACATCGCGAAGCTGCTTGCGCTCCTCCAGACAGTACATACGCAGTTTTCCCATCATCTCTGACGGCAGTGTGATGCTGGTACGCTCGTATGGCTCTTCGTGAACTCTGGGCCGACCTGCGGCTCTCGTGCCCCCGGGAACCATCGTAGTTCCACTTTTGATGTTACTCACAATGCTGCCACTGGCTTCCTTTGCAAGATCCTCCATTATGCCGGAGGTGTACTGATTCTTTTTCGCTGCCATATTATTCTGATGTTAACTTTATAATCTTCTCAAAACAGTCCTGTACCAATTCCCGTTGTGAGGAAATGATCTCGATAGTGTTTACTCGCTCCAATGCCGCGCGTGATGGTACGACTGGCAGCACCTCTCCGAACATCTCAAAGAGGTTAGCCGATTGCTTCCAGGCTTTCTTCTCCTCAAGGTTGCCCTTTCGATTGATATTATTCGGGGCGAAGAGTAGCTTGGCTCTCATTTCTGGGAACTTCTCTCTGATCTTGCGTAAGGTCTTGATGAAGGTTCCTGTAGATGACACCGTAGGCTTGTCATACCGGAATGGGCAGACGATGTAGTCTGTGTTGACCAGCAGCGGTAGAAGTCCATCCTGATTCAGATTACCAGGAGTATCTATCAGAACATACCCGTCGAAATCCTTGGCATTCTCCATCAGCTGCTGCATATCCTCCGGATCGGCTACGGGGAAGCCCTGAATAGGGTAGGGTGGCTCGCATCCGTAAAACTCCAGATCATCCTTGCGCAGGGTTGTGATGGTCTGTTGTAGGTCTGTGTCGATGATACATACTTTCATACTCTTCCAAGTGAGATAGTTCGCGAAGAACGTACATAAGGTGGATTTTCCTGCTCCACCTTTTTGATTGGCAAATACAATGATCTTGTTCATAACTTATCTTTGTTTAAACATTATTATCCTACCATTCTTTGTCGCCGTAATGGCAGTTTACCTTATCATCACTCCCTATCGCCTGACAATAACGACAAGTAATACAATTCTTTCTCTTCAGGGGACAACTGTCGGCCACATACCTGATTTTACGCAATCTGCTCATATCAATCCTCCTATTTTATTTACGTATTATATATTATTTATTATTTATTCAAAATACACCGCAGCGCATTACTGCAGCGGATTTTGTTTATAGTCCAAGGCCTCTATCTTGTGATGGGTGCTCCTTAATCCATTGCAAGGTATCCGTCAGCTTCTCGAACTGTTCGTCCGTGAGCCTGGCACCTTCATAGCCATTCTCGTTGTACCGCAGCGATCTTGCTATCTGAGCCGCGAACACTGTCCGGTTGTGATCACTGAATGACGCACCACCAAAAGACGGCATCGTGCCTTTCTCAACTCGCTCTTCGTGGTCGTTGAAGTATTCCTCGAAGGCCTCCTGCAGCCACTTATAACCACTGTGCATGCCTTCACCTGTGGCATGTTCACGGGCATACTGTAATATCTCAGCCCATTTCTTATCTGTTCGTGCGTCCATATTTGTATATTGCTTTAATTGTTAAACCATTGAAGATGTAATATACGAGAGTCCCTTTTCAATACAGAGATATTTTAGCGGAAAGAGAGGCCGTCCAAAAAGTCCAAAAGCTTTTTGGGACGTACCTCTCTCTTCTTTAAATAATTTATTAGAATAATTTGTTAGATTATTCTTTAAATTATTTATTAGGAATAAATAAACGTTGTAAGTAATTGATTTTAAGTTAGTTGTAAAATTGCCTTGCGCCAAAAAGTAATATAGTTTGCGCCAAAAAGTAATATAGTTTGCGCCAAAAAGTAATATAATCTCTTCCAGTTTGCGCCAAAAAGTAATATAGTTTGCGCCAAAAAGTAATATAAATCCAAACCAGATATGGACAATTGGCATTTGATATAAATACCGATTGTTCATCACTTGTATTCTATTTAAAATAGTTTTACTCATGATTTTTGTTTATTATCAGTTATCGTCTTTAAGTCGTTGCAGAAATATTCAGGATTTAAATCAATCCTATATTGCTGTTGTCCTCTTTTTCCTTTATTGTCATTCCATTGCTTTATCATGCCTACATGTTTTAAGGAATCTAAAGCCATAATTAATTTCTTCCGCCCACGACTAATACGTCGTTGTTCGAACTCTTTTATATTAAGTTCGCTTGCAATTGTTGTTTCATCGAGTATAAGAGAATAGTTCTTTTTAATGGCAAAATCATAGAGATAATGTGCCATATGACGTGGTTCATCCGGTGGTAACTTAAATTTCTGCTTGTAATTATTTGATTTAATTCTGTAATCATAAAAATACTCGACGAGCTTGCTTATTAAATTATTACGTCTTGGTATATAATACCTGCTTATATTTTCAAAGAAAACAGGATGTAACTGAATATACGAATAGAATTCTTTTATTAGGCCTGTTTTCGTTTTTACAAAATCAGTACCGCAGGTTATTATCAAAGTTAACCTCTTGACTTCATAAACTTCTTTGTTCCCTTTCCTGACGATGCGGCTTAAATAGATATTTTCATGACTTAAATCCCATATAACTTTAGCGACTTTTTTTACCAGTTTCGGATTTGCCTCCCCCCATATATATTTTGCTATCTGGGTTGGATTTGTGTATATACGTCCCATTTCGCTAAAGTCGGTACCGTTTTTTCCTTTCATCCAATTATAGACATTATCTATTGATTGTTGGTTATACATTTCTTCAAGTGCATCGATAACAATTTCATGTAGATCTGTAAATGGAATTCTGTCTGCCTTCATGGCATAGAATTTAGACGGAGAAATTGCCATTTTAAATGAATTGTCTTCCTCCTTCTTTATATTGTTCCAATCATTCATGGCTTTTTCCCATTCTGCCTTATCATTATCAGAAAGTTTTTCATACTCTGTATTTGCTCTGTCTTTTAAACCATTACGTTTTGCTTGGTTGATAAGACGAGAATAAAGGCCTATGTTAGATTCATTGCATCTAACATTACCATTGTTTTTTACTGGGGTATAACCTTTATTCTCTTCCATCTCTTAAAAATTAAAAGTACTCTGTACTGGTATAGGGTGATTAATGTCTTTAGTCGTGGCATCCCCTCTGTCCAGAATGCGACCAGTATTACCTTCAAATGGGAAAGTGGCTGTGAAACCGCTTGCGTAGCCACGACGCTTTAGAATCTTAGCGAAAATAGCACTCTCATTATAAGTCTTCGTGCCTTGATAGTCAGCAATCTCCTGATTCTTATCTGCAGAACCTTGATCTTCCGTCTTCAGGCAGTTCCAGAGAGCAACGATAGTGTTTGCGATACGCTCGATATCACCAGCCTCTCCGATGTTCGTCGGTAGCAAGTCTTTTGCTGACTTAACTTGCCGGTTAAACTGGGCACCGAAGACGATGGGTAATCCGTATTCTTCGTCAACGGCCAGATTCTTAAGACTGATGCAAATCTCCTTCAGTTCGTCTTCTCTGGAGCGGTACTTGCTCCTGATGGGGGCATTGAGCAGCTGCACATAATCGATGAACGCAATATCACAAAGGCCTTTCCGGCGCATCTCAATAATATATGAACTTAATGTATCTACTGCAAAGTCAACATATTGAATGTTCAATCGACCATCTTCTATTAACTTATAGAATTCTGCTTCTTTTTCCGCATAGTCTACCATTGCCTGCTTATTCTCAAGGAAATGTTGATAGTCTGTGTACTCTACCTTACTAATATTTGGTAATTTCTCGAGATCACCGTTGGCTATGGTATGATTTGTAATGATATTGCGATTATTTTCGCCAAGTTCTACCTTGGCAAAGGTATTCAGCATATTTACATATACGCTCTCTAACGCTTCCTCGTAACTTACGAACAATACTTTTTTTTCTGGGTATGTCTGACATACTCTTAGGACAAGGTTCGTGAGGAAGGTGGACTTACAGTGACCTGTTGCGGCAACAATGAAAGTAAGGGCTTTTGGGGGTATCATCAACTCTTCACTTCCAAAGTGATAACCGGTGGATAGATTCTGACCTCTCGCAATCAGTAACTCACGTATCCGCTCCTTATTGGTTCCTTTGAAAAATGGTGAAAAACTACTGAATGCCATTGTTTCGGCATCTGCCTTCAATTTTTCAATTTCTCTTATAATATCGCTGATATCTGCAGTGGCATCGGTACTGCCATTAGCAAGTTTCTCAGCCATTACCTGTGCTTTACGGCGTAGGGCTAGATCACGGAGTATGCAGACGTGCTCGAAAAAGTTGACTTCCTGACCAGGATACCATTCGGTTCTCACTACTACATCGCTCGGATTTATATCCTTGATACTATCATGCTGAATCTTGTTCGTGATGGTTAATATGTCAGGAACTGTTCTTTCAACAACGATCATTTCTCTTATCACCTCGAAAAGTGTAGCATTGACTGGCGTATAGAATAGATCTTTAGTTAGTTTTGCTTCGAAGAATTTATCGAAATTTCCTTCTTTACAGGACCAGACGAGAGTGCCGAGAACAGCAATCTCCGCCTGTTCGTTGTGTAGGATAAAAACTTGCTTTTGTTCTGTCATACCTCTTCCTAATAATTTACTTTCCAGACTGACTACGTAAGATGTCGTGGGCCATATCGGCATCGACCATAATCTTTCGGCCGTTTTGAATGACGGCAGGTCTCAAAATACCAGACTTCATCTTATGTGCAGTTACATACGAAACGTTAAACTCCCTGGCAATGCCCGCGATACCATATATATATCGCACGTTGCTCTCACTACGTGGTGCAGCAATATTCACTTCACCCATCAACTCTTTCATCCATGACGTAAAGAGTTCTTTCTGTTGACCGACAGTTAGCATGCTAACTGGAGTACTGTCTGTAATTTGAAAAGTTGAATACATAATGTTTCTGTTTTTTTTAGTATTTCTTATTTTTTTTATTTATTTTTGTGGCGAGTTTTGAAACTCGAAGTGTTTGCTGTTAAAAACCAGACATCAATTTCATGGTGCAAATATAGTAAATAACGGCGAATTATGTATTAAATAGGATAATAAATTAAAGTATATTAACGTATAGTATGGATTTTTGCGGTAAAAACCTTGAAAATGTACATATTGGTAACATGATTTGTGAATGGCTTAGGAATAATAAAATTACTAAGACCAAGTTTTCACAAATCATGGAGATGCCTCCTACTAATGCAAACCGCCTACTAAAAAATAAAAGTATGGATGTTGTAAAGCTTATGGGGGTTTCAATGGCATTGAAACATAATTTCTTTGCAGAAATATGTCGAGATCCTGATTATTACGATAATCTGTTTTTCAATCCTCCTATGATTGGTCGTGCTATTGAAAACCAACTTAAAATTAAAGGTATCACTCAAACGGATTTTGCGGGATTGCTAAAGATGCACCAACCTGATGTTAGTAGGCTTTTAAAGAAAATGACTATTGATTCAGACAAGCTATTTATGATATCTCGCATACTGGATTTTAACTTCTTTAGATTGTTTTATCCGATTGATGAATCGGACACAGATACAACAGAAACAATTGAGGAAGATTTTGTTAAACTTACTATTGCTGAGATTCAGGTAAGATTCAATGAAATGCTTGATCTTCTTCGAGATAAAGCTTCCGAACTAGAAAAGGTTCAAAAAGAAAATTTGAAACTTAAATCAGAATTAAGTAAACTACAGAGAAAAAATACGGCCCTAAGAAAACAAATGAAGGATGCGGGCCTGGAGGTAGATTGATAATCTACCTTTTTCTTTTCTTATTGAACATTTTCATAGCGTCAGCTTTCGCTGAATCGGTGATGTCGATATAAGGCTTCATGGATTTATAATCGCTGTGGCCTGTCCACTTCATAATTACCTGGGGTGGTATGCCCATCATCAGGGCGTTACATATAAATGTGCGACGGCCTGCGTGGGTACCTAGTAATGCCCATTTTGGATAAACTTCGTCTAACCTGGTATTACCTTTATAATATGTGACCGTTTCGGGCGCATTTAAACCGCATATTTCGCCCATCTCCTTCAGATACTCGTTCATTCGTTGGTTGCTGATGATGGGTAAAACGTGCCCTTTCGGCAATTTCACGTCTTTATATTTATCAAGGATAGCCTGAGCGTAGTTATTCAGCTCTATCTTCAGCAGATCATGAGTTTTTACGGTTGTAATCTGGATATATCCGGGAAATACATTACTTTTTTTGAGGTTGGCGGCATCTGAATAACGGAGACTTGTGAAGCAACAGAAGCAAAAGATGTCTCTGACATGCTCAAGGGTCTCTGGTCCTACGGAGATTATCTTCTCGTACTCATCACCATTTATATCTAAAAGTTTTTGCTTACTGCCAAATTTCGGAAACTTGAAATTATAGACAGTCATAAGCTCCTGCCAGTCCAGAAAAACAATTTTCTTCTCTGTGGTCTTTAGTTTAGGGGTAAAGCTCATAAACGAGGTTTCGCTGCAGTAGCCATGTGTTACTGCCCATCTCAGGAACCACTTAAGCTGCTTCAGTGTCTTAATAACGGTGGTGTTGCGAAATTCGCAACTGTCACGCAGAAAATCCAAAAATTTGTTCAGACCTTCCTCTGTCAAATCCTCAAAGGTAAGTTTAGTATTGAAATCTTTCAGATGATTTTTCAGAGTTTTGAATTTTTTGACGGTTGATTCGCTCCAATCATTTTGTACTGCACTCTCTTCCTTGAATTTGTCCAGAATGGCAAAGAATCCAGAGTCCTCTTCCTTCTTTTCTGTGACGGACTTCTCTTTGCCAAATTCTTCTTTGTATATGACTTTCAGGTCTCCAACTTTCTCGTGGGTTGACCAGAGAGTGTTTTCCAGTTCAGAGAAGTAGGCATCTATCTTCTTTAAGTGCGCATTGAGCATCTTTGCACTTATACCTTTTTTATTATATATGGATTTGCCGTCAGCCGAAGTTAATACCCGCTGTGTGGTATTATCCCAAAAATCAGGCTTGATGCTGAATCCAGTTGTTGTAGTCAACCGCTGGCCTTGGATGCTTATTGAGCATCTTACCGCTGCCTCACCTTGCTTGTTCAGTCTCTTCTCTATATAAAAATTAACCGCCATTTTGTTCGCTTAAAATTTTGTTGTTTCAAATTTTTATTCTAAATTTGCACCGGTATCAGCAAATACCTATTGGAATGTGCCTCTGATTTTACGCACAAAATTACGCACACTTTTTTTAATTACAAAATAAATTCCAATATATTTTAATATATTAACAAATTTGTAAGTGACTGAAAATGAGCGTAGAAGAGTATAACGCGATATAATGCGATTTATACGGATACTCCCTCCAGCTCCACTTTAGTAGAATAGAGGATGTGTCTGAGTATCAGGCGCATCCTCTATCTTTTTCTATTTCTCTATCAACCAGTATTCCATGTGCTTAGTGGTTCGCTTGCTGATAAAGTTGAACTGGATATCATTCAGCGCACTGCCTATTTTTCTGAATGATGTCTCAGGGTCGAAGTTGGCATAGCGCGAGGCCAGCAAAGCGCTGATATCGCTTAGACTCCACCACTTGGCTTGCTCTGTTTCTTTGGGACGTCGGAAGGTCTCGCCAAGCATCTCTACCAGGTCGTTTAGTTTCTGGAATGGCTCGTTCTCGCTGATAAGAGTCTTGATCTCATCATCGTCCAACCAGAATCGCTCGCCATTATTAAATAGGTATAGGGCTTGAGCAAAGAGTTGCTCGTGGTTCAGAGTGTCGCTGAAGTCGATGTTGCCATCAACTCCAACACATACAAATCGACGACTTCCTGTTGGGTCAACCAATGGCTTCATCTGATTAGTAGTGCCGATAAACGAGGTGTATCGACGATACAGCTTGATGGTCTTGCCGTATGGCGGACGGAACTTCACATCGCTCGACGACAATAGGTATTTCAGCACTATCTGCTGAGAATTAGTGGTCTTGTCGAACTCGTCGATATTGATGAGGGCAAACGAGGTTAGTGCGATATTCAGGTCGAACTCGTTTTTAAAGTTCAGCTTGTCGTTGTAATAATCTCGCAGTTCTGGTGGCAGAATTATCTTGCAGAATCGCGTCTTTCCGCATCCTTGTCGACCAATCAGCAATGGAGTTAACGCATTGCCAGTCAGCTGTTTATCGCTCTCGCGCCATTGACCAACCATACCAGTAATCCAATATCTCAGATACTTGGGCCAGTTGGGCTGAGATGTTGGTACGCGAGCGGCAAGTTCTGAGATGTAGTCATGTCCATCCCATTGGGGCAGTTGGTCGAGCCAAGTGTTTATTGGATCATACTGCTCTATGCGAGTAGAGTCGATAAAACGGTTCACGTTTCTGTCCCACGCTTTCAGTCCTAACTCAGTGGCTCTCAGCGTCATATCGTTGCGAACCTCCTCTGTCAGTGGCTTGAATCGCTGGTCGTCGCTGAACTTCTCGCGATACTCTGCCACACCTGTAAGCAGGTTCTTGCGCATGTCGAAATTGGAACTAAGGAATATCTCTGTCTTCATCGCTTGGATGGTGTCCTCAGGTACACTTCTCAGTGGATGAATCTTATGTTTTTCGTAATAATCCTCCTGTTCGGCTACACTATACACAGCCTGGAAAATCTTCTCAACCAGCATCTTGTCGCGATTCAAAACGGGGTGGAGTAGTGTCAGTCCCTTGGCATGAGCCTGAGGGATACCTTCGTCAAGGCATCTAGCAGCTATCTCCATCAGCAGAGTGGCCTCCTTGTTCTCATCTGGCAGATCGAAATAATGGCCCATCACAGTGTCTACTATAAAGGTCCAGTTGAGGTGATAGGTACGAGTAACTGTGCGACCAGGCATCAAGCTGTCTTCATCGCGAGTGATTGTTACAGGCTGAGGCTGGTCGTGGTTTTCTGTATCAGCATAGAAGGGGCGAGCCTCAGTATTGTACCACATCTCAGGGTCGGCACTCATGTAGACCGTGCGGTCCAAGCGTGGCTCCAAAAACTGGATGTCGAATCCAAACTGATTCTGATACGCTCTGCGAGCCGTATTATATATATTAAGGTGGAACTGGCGGATAGCTTTTTCGCCCTTTGGCATGCTTCCATCAAACAACTCTCCACGACAGACGATCTTTACGCTTCGACCTGAACCACCCAGGAAACACATCAGAGTTTCAGGCAGTTTCTTGGCTTGTTCTCTTATCTCCACAGCCTTTTCGTATGTCTGCAGATCGTTCACTTCTAGCACCACAAGTCCGTTGTATGCCATCATTCGCCAATCGCCCTTGCGATTCATATAGTCTGCCACAAAACAGATGCGTGGCAACTTGATGCCGCCCTCCAACTGGGTAGTAATCTGTCCGTCGTCCATACGATGCGGATTCATCAGATGATACACCTCGCGAGTTCTCCTAACGGCGTCCTTAATTATTCCGTTTTTGATGGCTGAGGCCAGATCGGCCAGCTCTATACGGTTGATAACCTCTTTACGGCCGTCTTTTTTAAGTAATGTTACCTTCATAAGTTTTATTAGTTATTTGTTTATGTTCGAAAATCGCCTGCAAATATACAATAATTTGTCGAGATTTCAAAATCTTTCTAAATTTTTTTTATCATTCTAACTACATAACTACATAAAATCTCCTAAAAACCTTATAAATACTGACTTTTCTGTATTAAACTAACTACACAAAAACTACATAAAACTACATTCTAACTACATAAAAAGCTACTTTTCTTTCCCTAAATAGTTACTTTTCACTACCACAAAAGCTACTTTTTTATAGGTAAGAAGTAACTTTTAGCCGTGCTGGCAATTACTTCTCATGGTACTAGCAATATCTATCATTAATAGTTATTGCGAAATTCTCTAGAGAATTTTCTGCTAAGTAACGTACTAACCATCTCTAACTCCCTAGCAGACGGCAAAATTCTCTAGAGAATTTTCTTGTTAGTGTATGTACTATGTAGTTTTATGTAGTTAAAATGTAGTTTTTATGTAGGTAGAATGATGTTGCTATCCCCTGTGTTTACTTAGGTTCCGATAGATTTTATGTAGTTATGTAGTTAACTTAATAACTTTTCAATCAAAATTCTACTGCAGATTATCTCATAATTGAGATTTTCTTAGAAATTCTTGTTTATTCTCTAGAAAATGTGTATCTTTGCATCCAAAACAAAACGAAATAATTTTGAAATACAGAATTAAGAAAGAAACCAACCCTACACGTCCCACATGTGGCAAGTATAAGGCAGTAGCAGTTCACTATCATACCGTAGACAGCAAACAACTCATCAAGGAAACGGCCCAGCGCATGGGTACACATACATCAAATGTACTTGGTGTATTATCGAGTGTTGCTGCAGTTGTAAACTCACATCTGCGCGAGGGCGATCGTGTTCGCTTGCCAGACTGGGGCATGATGAAGCTAGAGATAGAAAGCGAAAAGGTTGACAATCTAAAGGACTTCCGTGCCAAGAAGCACATCCGTGGTGTCCGCCTCCACTTCCTGCCCGAAAGCTACGAAGGCCACCAAGAACTCTACGAAGGCATCACCTTCGAGAAAGATAAGAATTATACGGAGGAATAGCTGCTAGTCGTTCTCTGCCAGCCAGTGGGTGAGTACTTGGCAATACTCCTCGTGGGCATCGACAAAGCATGTGTGGCGCGAGTGGCGGAACAGGTGCCATTGGCTGTGGGGGATATGCTCGTAGAGCGAGGCGGCTACAACGGGGGTACAGATGTCGCGTGTGCCACTACAGATAAGTGTAGGCTGAGAAATCTGGTATAACTTATCTGTGTATTCGAAGTCTTTCAGGCTACCAAGAGGCTGATATTCATTTGGTCCCCAGCCATATAGATAGGATTCGGCGCCAGCACGCTTAGGACGACGGAGACACTCTGGCGAATGTTCGTCGACACTGATGACAAACTGCTCAAAGTAATGATCGTTTGCTTGCAGGTAGGCGGCATCATCCCATCGGCCTGTGGCCTCTGCACGACGAATGGCTTCCTGGTCTTCGTCAGACAGATATTTGATGAGACGGTGCTGCTCGCTAGCCCACAAACTGCTGGAGGCATGACCCGATGACAGAATGAGCGACTTGATGCCCTGGGGCTGATGATCAATTACATAGGCTATGGCCTGCATGGCTCCCCACGACTGGCCGAGTAAATGCACGGAGTCGAGATGAAGATGCTCGCGAATGGCGATGAGCTCGTCTATCCACGTCTTCTGCGTCCATAGTTCTGGATGGCCGTCGAGATAAGAATTTCCGCAACCTATCTGGTCGTAGGAGATAACCTGGCGACCTGTTTCAGCGATGCAGTCGAGCACCTCGAAATAGTTGTGCGTACTACCAGGTCCACCATGTAGCAACAGCAGCGGAGCTTTCTCCGATGCTTCGCCTACTATGCGGTAGTAGGTCTGGTAGCCCATAAACGGCATGTAGCCTTCAGTAATCATATTTTATTCTTCGTCGCTGGATGTGCGGAGGATGATTGAGGTGGCACCTAGGGTAAAAAGGGTGCCGTCGCTGATGATGCGGCGCTCTTTTGGGGTGAGCTCTACATTATCTATAAATGTGCCTGTATTGCTGTTGTTGTCTTTCAGGGTGTAGCGCAGTCCGCCACGCTTGTCACGACTAACGGTGATGGTGCAATGATTCAAGTCTACGCTTGGGTCGACAGTCTCGAAAGCGGTATTGGCAGGGTTGCCCTTCTGATAGCGACCTATCACGTTGTCGCCCATCTTCAGTGGGATGACCTGCTTGTAATGGAACACGTTTTCGATTACAACGATAGATCCGCAACCCTGTTCGTTGGCCTGCTCATCAGGATTCTCGTCCTTCTGACGCTCACGGAGTTTGCTCACACCAATGCGTATGCCAAACTCCTTGCCGCAGTCGGGGCATTTGAACACTAACGACTGACCAGCCTCGTACTTGGTCTCGTCGAAGGTGATGTACTGGTCGCACTTGGGGCAGCGTACTCTCTTCATTATTTGCTATTTTCGTTATACTTGTAAACCCAAGCCTCTTCCAGATCCTTCTCATGATTCATCTTCTGGAGCTGCTTGTATGCATCGGCCTGATCGGCGTAGTTGCCATAAACTATGCGGGTTACATTGTTGTGCACATATATCTCGGCACCCTCATATCCACGCTGGGCCAACTTGCTGATAAAATCCTCGGCATTGTGCTTAGATACGTGGCTGGCCAGCACGATGCAATACCCCTTGCGAGCGGCTGGGGTGGTATCGGCCTTGACAGTCTCGGCTGGCTTTGCTGGCTTGATGGTATCGAGAATAGCCTCTGCTGTCTTATCGGTAGCGGGCTTATGAACCTCTTTGCGCTTGTAGTCGATGGCGCTGGTGTTACTGTCCTTAGATGTCATCATGCCCAGCAGCAGCTGATTGTTGAGAGTGTTGATGGTGCTCTTCATCAGCTCAGTCTTGCCAGTAGGCATGGCCACAAAGAATACTGCCAACAGTATAGCTGCTACGGCAACGGCATTGCGAATCCATGAGAACTTGATATGAACTACATCGGTGTCGTTTTCGTCGATGTCCACAAGGTTCTGATGAAGTATGCTGTTTACCTCTGGCTCTGGCTTAACCACCTTCTCTTCGGCTACAGCAGGCTCAGGCATGCTGACCACGTTGAGCTTCTTCATCTCAAACGAGTTGAGACCATACAGACTTGGGGTGAGTATTCCTGCCTCGCATGGGGTGAAAACATAGTTTCCATCCTCGTTTAGCTCTAATACACCTATATTATTAAGCTCGAATCGGCCTTCGTTCTGCAGATGCTGCATCAGCTCGTTCACTTCGTCGTCGATACGCTGGATGGCCTCTGGATAGCTGATATCGTAAGCCTCGATATACGACTGAGCCAGAAGTGAATCGTTGATCTTAAGCTGAGGGTTAAAACCTAATGTACGGAGTGGGGGGAGGAAAGCCTGTTCATCTTCCTCGTATCTTGCTTCAACATGATGCGCCATAAAGCCTCCGAGATTGGGCACAATCACGCAGTCGTTGTTGAGCAACAATATCTCAATATGTCTATTCAATTCAATCACGGGTGCAAAATTACTGTAAATTTTCGACATAAACAAATAAAAGAAACTTAAAATGCTTGGGAAATTAATTTTTTAGTGTACCTTTGCACCAAAATTAGGTGTTAGCTATATATAAATAGGTAAATGAGGAAACTTTTGACGATATCACTATTGGCGATTGCACTGGTGGCTTGCAACCAGAACGGCTCTTCAGTTCTGCCAGACGATAAGGAAGCTAAGGAGATGCTTCAAGGCGTTTGGGTAGACGAGGAGAGTGGTGATGTGTCGTTTCGTGTGAATGGTGACACCATCTACTTTGCCGATGCTACCAGCATGCCTACCTACTTCCGTATCTACGAGGATTCGCTTTATCTGGCTTCTGGTACAGCCTATGGTATCGTTAAGCATACAGAGCATCTGTTCTGGTTTAATAATCAGAATGGCGACCTGTTGAAACTGAAGAAGAGTGATGGTGATGATGATGTCGATACTCAAGAGCAGGCTGCTCCTAGCGTGCTTACCTATACTCATCAGGTAAAGATAGACTCTGTGGTGTCGTACAACAATAACCGTTACCACTGGTATATCGCCATAAATCCTACTAAGTATAAGGTAACCAAGCGTTCGTATAACGATGACGGTCTGGAGGTGGAAAACGTGTATTACGACAATATCATGCACATAAGCGTTTTCCAGGGAGCCACAAAGATATACTCGAGCGACTTCCGCAAACAGCAGTATAATGGTTTGGTGCCCGAGGCATTTCTGAATGAGGCTATCCTGGCAAATATGGAGTTTAGTCATATTGATGCAGATGGCCTGCACTTTAATGCCACACTATGTATACCTGACGGTGCAACTTGCTATATGGTAGAGTCGACTATCAGTTATACGGGCGTGCCAAAGATGAAGCTTGTTGAGTATTAATCCTTCTGCTCAATCCAAGCATCAAGCAGCATTCTTGCAATCGAGAGTTTTTCTGGAATAGTTGGCAGGTTGTCCTTGCGGAACCAGCCTCCCTTAGCTATCTCGCTCTTCTGTAGATGGATATCGCCTGATACGTAATCGGCATTGAAGCCTACCATCAAGCCGCAAGGGTAGGGCCAAGGCTGCGAACCAAAGTAGCGGATGTTCTGAATCTTTACGCCTGTCTCCTCGAATGCCTCGCGGGCAACGGCCTCTTCGAGTGTTTCGCCTGTCTCTACAAATCCTGCCACCAGCCCGTAGAAATCTGTACGGAAGTTCTTGGCGCGAACCAGCAACACCTCATCGCCCTTATGTATCAGCACGATGACTGCTGTGGCCAGTTGTGGCCAGATTTCCTTGCCGCACCCTGTGCACTTCTTAGATATTTCTGTGTTCATTTTCATCGGAGCGCCACACACGCCACAGTATTTGGTGTTGGCATCCCAATAGAGCAGTTCCTGGCATTTTCCGGCTTTCTGATAGAGCGATTTATCTAGTTTATAGTAGCTCTGTCGCAGTCCGCACATCTCGTATCGAGGGTCGTCGCACACGGGATGATCTATCTTGTATGTCTTTACCTCGATGCCGTCGAGAGGTGTCACGCTCATCACGTTGGTCCAGGGCTTTACCTCGGTAGGAGGTTCTATCTGAAAGGGTATGGTATACCCGCCGTCAGGAGTCTTCTCCAACAGCAGGTCTTCTTTGCAGAATACGAAATAATGTTGCTTCATTTTCCGAATAGTTGTTTACGGTCTCTCTCAAGCGCTGGCTTTACCCATGCCTCTGGGATAAATTTCCAGTTGTTGTTCTTTTGAGGATCTATGGTTCCAAGTCGCTTGATTTCTTCTGTGAGATAGTGGCGCTGGTCCAGGTCGGTGTGGAACAGTACACGACTCTCGAGCGAATCCTGAGGAATGCCTGCACCACGAGTCAACAACTCGCCACCACCATTGGCGCGATAGCTGTTCATCACCACCTTATACCATTTCTTCTCATCGAACGGTTCGCCATTCGACATGCGCAGAATCTTTACTTTCTGTCCGTCGGGCTTGGTCACATCTACCAGGTAGTCGATGCCGCAAGCTGAGTCGAAATTGAATGTATAGTACTGGAAACCAGTGCGCTGCTGGTCTTCCTTTGAATCGTCGTTCAGTCTGAGAATATGGTCGCTAGGCGATGTCATCGTATTGGTCCACATATCGTAAGAGAACTCGAGATGCTTTCTGATTTCCTCGCCTGTCATACGGAGTACAAAGAGCAGATTCTCAAATCGATACAGCTTGAACATATCGGCCTGAGTAACCTCGCCTGCATCGATAGTAGTGTCGAATGCCAAGGGGGCATTGAATGAAATGTCGGCCTTCGAGATGCTCATCTGCAGATTGTGGATCAGGTCGGTAAATGCCGAATTGCCAAAGAAGCTCTCGCGAGTATAGATGGGATGCTTGAAGTAGCCGATTCGCTGATTTACATAGTCCTTCACCTCGTCGATGGTAGGCTGGAAGTGTTCCAACATCTTCTTGTCTATCTTCTCGTCGAGCACATTGACGATGTTGCCCTTAATCTGTTTCTTTGCCAGTTTGCCATCATTATAAGTAAGGGTGATCTCTGCCTCAGCCACATTGGCCACATAGCACGAAGGGTCAATGCACAGCACCTTCTCGCCAGCCTTGTTGGTGATAAACGTGTTGTGAACCTGATGGTCGTGACCAAAGAAGATGACATCGAAACCAGGAACCTCGCGGGCTACTGATTCTGTGGCATTCTCATCGTATTCGTCAGTCTTGATTCCGCCGTCGAGTCCAGAGTGGAACAGTCCGAATATCAGGTCGGGCTTTTCATACTCCTTTACGTACTTTATCCACTTTTTGGCGCAAGCGGTCATCTCTTCGAACTCCAGACCTTTCCAGATAGACTTGTTGAGCCAGTTGGGGATGGCTGGGGTAACCATGCCGATAACTACTATCTTAACGCCGTTCTTATAGTGAACAGAGTAGGGCTGCAGTCCAGTGTAGATGTGCTCTGGGCGAGCAGCAGCGTTCTTATATTCCTCTTTTACGATGTTGGCACCCAGCAGTGGGCAGCGAACTTCGCGAATCCACTTGTCGTACACCTTATGACCAGGCTCAATATCGTGATTACCCACTGTTTCAGCATCATACTTCATGTAGTTGATGACAGAAGCTGCGATATTCTCGTTCTCAGGCATCACATAGTTTGACCAGTATACACATGGCTGACCTTGCAGAATGTCGCCATTGTCGATCAGCAGGAAGTGGTCGTCGCCATATTTCTTGCGCTGCTGCTTGATATAGCTGTTGGCACGAGTAAGTGTACCTCTGATAGGTTTCTTCTCCATAAAGTCGTATGGGAAGAAATGGCCATGCACATCGCTAGTCTCTACGACCTTAATCTTCACGGTCTTAGAGTTCTTTGCCTCTATTGTCGCAACTGATAACAGCGTGGAAATCAGTAGGATATAAATCTTATTCATCTATGTTATATTGTTTCGTGTGCAAAATTACACAATAAAATTGATATACCAAAACTTTTTTAGATTATTTTCGCGTGTTGGCTGGCACATTTTTTGCAGGAAAACTTGAAAAAGAAATAGGAGGGTATTATTATGGCATTCATTGATTATTACAAGATTTTAGGCGTAGACAAGACTATACCACAGAAAGATGTAAAGAAGGCGTACCTGAAACGTGCCAAGCAGTTTCATCCTGATTTGCATCCAGATGATCCTAAGGCTCAGGCCAAATTCCAGGCTTTGCAGGAAGCTTACGATGTGATAGGCGATCCTGAGAAGCGTAAGAAGTATGACCAATATGGCGAAAAGTGGCGTGAGGCTGAGCAGTTCCAAGGCTTTGGCGGAGGTCAGGCTGGTGGCAATCCGTTCAGCGGGTTCGACTTCAGCAACTTCCAGGGTGGAGGTGGATTCTCATCGTTCTTCCAAGACCTGTTCGGACGCAAAGGTCAGCCAGGTGGTGGCTTTGGTGGATTCCAAGGTTTTGGTGGTGGCCGACAGGCTAGAACGCATAGCGGCGAGATGAACGCTAACGTTACGATAGATCTTTACACTGCACTGCTTGGCGGTGAGGTGATCGTAACCCTGTCGAACGGCTCGAAACTTAAGCTGAAGATTAAACCAGAAACGCAGCCAGGCACTAAGGTCCGACTGCGTGGTAAGGGATATGATAGGGGCGATGGAACCTTTGGCGATCTCATCATTACCTATCAGGTAAAACTTCCGACAAATCTGACTGAGCGTCAGAAGGATTTGTTACGCCAAGTGCTTCAGTAGGAATTCCTCTGCACGGGTCAGGTCCTCTGGGGTGTCGATACCTACTGTTTCGATATCAGTCATACCCACACGGATGCGATAACCATTCTGCAACCAACGTAATTGCTCCAGACTCTCTGCTTTTTCCAGACTGCTCTGGGGCAGTTTCGTTACCTCGGCCAATACCTCGCGGCGATAGGCATATACACCAAGGTGCTTAAGGAATGGATACTCGCCAAACCACTCATTGCGCTCCTTTCCTCTTATATAAGGTATGACGCTACGACTGAAGTAAAGAGCAAATCCGCGATTATCAGTAACAATCTTTGGCGAATTGGGATTCTCGATAGCCTCGATCGACTCGAAAAGCTTGCCAAGTGTACCAATCTGTGTCTCTGGTGTGTCGAAGAGGTGCATCAGGGTTTCAATCTGCGATGGCTGGATGAATGGCTCATCGCCCTGAACGTTGATGATTACATCGGCATCCAGACCTATCTTCTCGGCTGCCTCCTCTATGCGGTCGGTACCACTCTTGTGGTCGGCACGGGTCATTACGGCCTTTCCGCCGAAAGCTACGACAGCATCGAAGATGCGCTGGTCGTCGGTAGCCACATATACATCATCGAGCACGCTTTTTACCTGCTCGTACACTCTCTGAATTACTGTTTTTCCGCCCAGTATTGCAAGCGGCTTGCCCGGATATCTTGTAGAAGCATAACGGGCAGGAATAATAGCCATAAACTTCATAACGGGTGCAAAGGTAAATAAAAAAAATGATGAAAACGCAAAAACTTATAAAATAATAGGTAAGTAATTTGCGCACCTCGATTATTTTGTTTAAATTTGCACACTAAAAAGGATTATTATCAAAATGAATATAAATAAACTATCGATTATAGCACTAACATTGCTGCTGCCATTTACTGCAGAAGCACAGAAGATAACACTAGGTTCGACCACGACTAAGGATGGTGGCGAGTATCAGGGCGAAACGGTTATGGGTAAACCTCATGGTAAGGGTAAGGCCGTGTATAAAAACGGCAACTGGTATGAGGGAGATTACGTTAAGGGTAAGCGTCAGGGCTTTGGTATCTACTCATTCTTTGATGGCGAGAAGTACGAGGGCGAATGGTTTCAGGACCAGCAGCATGGCAAGGGTACATATTATTTCCTGAACAATAATCGTTATGATGGCTTGTGGTTCCGCGATTATCAGCAGGGACACGGCATTATGTACTATTATAATGGCGACAAGTATGATGGCGAATGGAAGCAGGACAAGCGTTCTGGATACGGCATCTATACATTTGCCAGTGGTGCATATTACAAGGGCTACTGGCTGAACGACAAGAAAAACGGAAAAGGTGTCTACGATTGGGGCGACGGATCTGTGTATGATGGCGACTGGAAAGACAATATGCGTTCGGGCAAGGGTACTTTCAAGTATGCCGGAGGTGATGAATATATTGGTCCTTGGGTTGAAGATGAGATGAACGGCCGAGGCATATATAAGTTCCAGAATGGCGATGTGTACGAGGGCGACTATGTGAAAGGTGAGCGTACAGGTCAGGGAATCTTCAAGTATGCCAATGGCGATAAGTATACAGGCCAGTTCTTCAAGGGCGACAAGCAAGGCCAGGGCACATTTGTATGGCAGAATGGCGATACCTATGTGGGACAGTGGAAGGCCGACAGACAGGAAGGACGTGGCAAACTGACCAAGAAGGGTGGCGACACTGTCGAAGGAACTTTCAAGGCAGGTCAGCCTAATGGTGAATGCGTAGTTCGTTTCTCGGATGGGTCAAAGTTCAAGGGCATCTTTAAGAATGGTCGACGCAATGGTGCTGCTATCGAGGAGGATAAGGATGGCAACCGTTTCGAAGGAACATATCTGGACGATGTCCGTGATGGCAACTTCGTTGAAAAAGACCGCAACGGCAAGGTTACTGCGCAAGGCACCTATACACGAGGTCACAGACAGACAAAATAACAAACAACTTAAATATTTACCAATTATGATTATTGATACTATTGAAAATCTCGGCAAATACACAACACTCAATCCGTTGATTGCCGATGTAGTGGAGTTTTTAAAGAACCACGATCTTCACACCATGGAAGAGGGCAAGTACACAATCAAGGGCAACGACCTGTTTGTGAATCTGCAGGTTGCCAAGCAGCGCACAAAAGATACTGCATTCTTAGAGACTCATATCGAGATGGTCGATATACAGATACCTATCACGTGTGCTGAGACATTCGGCTATTCGCCTCTGTGCGATCTTCCAGCATTCGAGTATAATGCCGAGAAGGATATCACCAAGTATGGCGACACCAAGCCTCAGACTTATGTCACTGTAAATCCTGGACAGTTCGCCATCTTCATGCCACAAGACGGTCATGCTCCATGCATCATCGAGGAGAGTGAAATCAAGAAAGCTATTTTCAAAGTAAAAGCATAATATAACTATGGAAACGAAGAAAAAATCAGCAAAGAAGCCTGCTGCTAAGAAGGCTAAGGCAGTCAAGAAGACTGCTCCTGCACAGCCAGAACATATCGGACTGGTGCGTAACGACTCTTGGTTGGAACCTTTCGAGGGGGCTATCCGTGGACGTCATGACCATGCCGTATGGAAGATTAACCAGTTGACACAGAATGGTAAGAAGACGCTTAGCCAGTTTGCTTCTGGTCATATGTATTTCGGTCTTCATAAGTTGTCAAAGGGCTGGGTATTCCGTGAGTGGGCACCAAATGCTACTGATATCTACTTGATTGGTGATTTCAATAACTGGCAGGAGGACGAGAAATTCCGTTGCAAGCGCATTGAGGGTACTGGCAACTGGGAACTGAAACTTAGCGAAAAAGCTCTGAAGCATGGACAGCTTTACAAGATGAAGGTAAAGTGGAATGGGGGAGAAGGCGAACGTATCCCAGCTTGGTGCCGTCGTGTGGTACAGGATGACAACACCAAGATATTCTCGGCTCAGGTTTGGAATCCTGAGGAGAAATATGAGTTCAAGAAGAAGAACTTCAAGCCCAAGAAGAATCCGTTGCTTATATACGAGTGCCATGTAGGAATGGGCCAGGATGCCGAGAAGGTAGGATCGTATAAGGAGTTTAAGGATAATGTGTTGCCACGTGTAATCAAGGACGGCTATAACTGCATTCAGGTAATGGCTATCCAGGAGCATCCATATTATGGATCGTTCGGATATCACGTATCGTCGTTCTTTGCCCCATCGAGCCGTTTCGGTACTCCTGAGGAACTAAAGGAACTTATTGATACAGCCCATAAGAACGGTGTGGCTGTAATCATGGATATCGTTCACTCGCATGCTGTTAAGAATGAGGTTGAGGGCCTTGGCAATCTGGCTGGCGATCCTAACCAGTTCTTCTATCCTGGTGATCGTCATGAGCACCCGGCATGGGACTCGCTCTGTTTCGATTATGGCAAGGACGATGTATTGCACTTCCTGCTGTCTAACTGTAAGTACTGGCTCGAGGAGTTTAAGTTTGATGGTTTCCGCTTTGACGGCGTTACATCTATGCTTTATTACTCTCACGGTCTTGGCGAGGCATTTGGTGGATATGGCGACTACTTCAATGGTCATGAGGATGATAATGCGATCTGCTATCTCACCTTGGCCAATAAGTTGATCCATGAGGTTAATCCTGATGCTATCACTATTGCAGAGGAGGTATCTGGTATGCCAGGTCTTGCTGCTAAGTTTGAGGATGGCGGATATGGTTTCGACTATCGCATGGCGATGAACATACCTGATTACTGGATCAAGACTATTAAAGAGGTACGCGATGAGGATATCAATGTATGCTCTATCTTCTGGGAGGTAAAGAATCGTCGTCCTGACGAGAAGACCATCTCATACTGCGAGAGCCACGACCAGGCACTTGTGGGCGACAAGACCATCATCTTCCGCCTGATTGATGCCGATATGTATTGGCACTTTGCCAAGAAGGATGTGAACGATATCGCTCAGCGTGGTATTGCTCTGCATAAGATGATTCGTCTGGTTACCGCTGCTGCTATCAATGGTGGCTACCTGAACTTTATGGGTAACGAGTTCGGACACCCAGAGTGGATCGACTTCCCTCGCGAGGGTAATGGCTGGAGCTATAAGTATGCCCGTCGACAGTGGAATCTGGTAGACAACAAGGATCTGTGCTATCACTGGTTGGGCGACTTCGATCGTGAGATGCTCAAGGTAATCAAGAGTGTTCGTAATTTCCAGAATACACCTGTTCAGGAGATCTGGCACAATGATGGCGATCAGGTTCTCTGCTTTATGCGTGGCGACTTGGTATTCGTATTCAACTTCTCGCCCACACGCAGTTATACTGATTATGGATTCCTGGTTCCTACAGGTTCGTATAATGTGGTACTTAATACCGATTCGAAGGACTTTGGTGGAAACGGATTTGCTGACGATACTGTAACTCACTTCACTAATTATGACCCTCTGTATGTTGAGGACCATAAGGAGTGGCTCAAACTCTATATCCCGGCTCGTTCGGCCGTAGTATTGAAGAAAATCTAAATATGAATTATCGTAAAAAGAAACAGAACGATAGCGCAACGACCGTACGTGTGGTGTGCGCTATCGTTTTTATACTCTTCTCGTGGTGCTGGCTGTACTACTTTCAGTTTGACTTGCTGACTATGGCCCAGCATGTGTTAAGTCATGGACTTACACATTACAACCGTTTGGTAGGTGCTATAGCTATTACTGTGGTACTGTTGTTACTCCAGAATATGGTGTTAAAGGTAACACGTCTTGGTAAGAGTTTCTATGCGCTAACTTTCTTCCCGTCGATGTTGGCGCTGGGCATGATTACTAATATCGTTCCCGATCCTGAAGGAGGTATTGACCATGAATTCTCTGGTTGGCTATGTCTGTTGATACTCATTACATGGGGTGGGGCTTCGTACGTAGTCAACAAGCTGCAGGAACTGGATGAAGCTCCTAATCCCAACATCTTTTCGCGTACGATGTGGGTTAATCTGCTCATCATGGTGTTTATGATGATGAGTGTTGCCGGCATTGGCAATACCAGTGCTGTGTTCCATTATCGTATGAGAGCAGAGCGAAGTCTGCTTGATGGAGATATTGAAGGAGCACTTGCTGCTGGAAAAAAATCGTTGGAGTGCGACGAGAACCTGGTTATGCTCCGTTTGCATGCTTTGGCTCGTCAGGGCACACTTGGCGAAAAACTGTTTGAGTATAAGGTTTGTGGTTCAAGCAAGACAATTCTTCCTACCGATAGTTCTTCTGTACTGATGTTATATCCTAAGGATAGCATCTACAAGTTTATTGGAGCTGTACCTGCTTACAAGATGGAGCCAATGCATTATCTTAAGTTGGTTCAGCGCAAGGATTCTGTCCCCAGAAAGGTGGTGACGGATTATCTGCTTTCTGGCTATCTTATTGACAAGGAGATTGATACGTTTGCCCGTGAGGTGAAAAAGCATTATGCACTAAATGACAGTCTGCCCAAGCATTATCGTGAGGCGTTGGTGCTCTATGATCATCTTCGTTCAAAGCCTGTTGCTGTATATCACAATGCTGTGATGGATGAGGATTACGACAATTTCCGTGAGTTGCGTAATAAGTATCCTCATAAGATGGAACAGAAAGGCAAAATGGCCGAGCAATATTTTGGAACCTATTGGTTCTACTACTGGTATGAGTAAAAAATAAAGCCTCTCGGAAATCCGGGAGGCTTTTATAATGGTTATTTGTAGAGATATCGTTTAATACTCTTCTTTGGAGTCTTCTCGAACTCTTCCATGTGAATCTCGATTTCAGAGATTTTCTCGTATGCTGGTATAAGTTCGTTCAGACCATTGCGGTTCTGCTCCATGATGTTCTTAAGGTCTTCCTCAGAGAATCCCATGTTCTTTGCTTCGTCCATATCGGGGTGAACCAGAGCCACAAGTTTGTTGTCGCGCTGTACCACGATGCTCTCGATTACCATTGTCATCGAGTTCAGCTTGTCTTCGATTTCCTCTGGATAGATGTTCTGTCCGTTAGGACCGAGCAGCATATTCTTTGAACGTCCGTTGATGAACACGTTGCCATCGGCATCCATTGTTCCAAGGTCGCCTGTATGATACCAACCATCGCGGTCAATAGTTTCGGCGGTAGCCTCTGGATTCTTATAGTAACCCAACATTACGTTAGGACCCTTGGTAAGAATCTCGCCTGGGATGCGCTGTGGATCGGGCGATACAATCTTTACTTCCTGATGCAAAGCTGCGCAACCACACGAACCTAGTGCAAATGTATGCCAGTCGCGATAGCAGATGATTGGGGCACACTCTGTGGCACCATAACCTACAGTGTATGGGAAGTCAATACGCTTCAGGAAACGTTCTACCTCCTGATTAAGTGCAGCACCACCTATGATTACCTCGTACATATTGCCACCAAAGGCTTTGAGCACTTCCTGGCATATCATCTCGCGTACCTTCTTTGAGATGACAGGCATCTGGAGCAGGAGGCGCATACGGTTGTTCTGTATCTTTGGGAATACCTTTTTGCGGATAATCTTCTCGATAATCAGCGGAACGGCAATCACGATTCTTGGACGTATATCGGCCAAAGCCTGAGCAATGATAGCTGGCGAAGGAACACGATTCAGATAATACACATGGCAACCATGCAGGAACTCGAAGATGAATTCGAACGCCATACCATACATGTGGGCCATGGGCAACATCGAGATTACCTTATCGCCGGCTTTGATTGTGGTGCCAAGCACACTTATGGCAAAGTCGAAGTTTGACCACAGTGCACGATAGGGCAGCATTACGCCTTTTGAGAATCCTGTAGTTCCGCTGGTGTAGTTGATCACTGCCAGTTCTTCAGGACTCTGCTCCTGATAGTAGCTTACGTGTTCCTTGCGGAAATACTTTGGGAATTTCTTTCCATATAACTCGTTCAGATGCTCACGTGCATAAGTAAGCTTGTCGGTACGAGAAACCATCAGCGAGTAGTCGGGATTGTTGATGATACCCTCGAGTGTTGGCATAGCCTGGGGATCGATAATTGTAGCCACATGGTCGCCCACAAAGAGCAGTCTTGCCTCTGAGTGGTTTACGATGTTGTGCACCTGTTCGGCATTGAACTCGTGCAGGATGGGCACAGCTATAGCGCCGTAGGTAAGAGTGGCCAGGAATGCCACTGCCCATTGTGATGAATTGCGTCCGCAGAGAGCAATTTTGTCGCCCTTCTGAATTCCGCTGTTTTCGAAAAGTATATGCAACTTCTCGATTTTTCTGGCTACGTCATGAAACTGCAGCGTCTGTCCCTTATAGTCGGTCAGCGCATCGCGATCCCAATTGTCGATGATACTCTTCTGTATCAAAGCGTTAAAACTAGGTATATGTTCCATAAGCTATTAGTTATTCTTATATAGGTAGCGTTTTATACTCTTCTTTGGCGTCTTGACAAACTCTTCGTCCTGAAGTTCGATTGCCGAGATGCGACTATATGCTGGCAGAATGCTATTCAGCTCCTGACGGTTCTGCTCCATGATGTCTTCCAACTCCTCGCGGGTAAAGCTTACAACCTCATCCTTGTCGGGATGAACGAGCGCAACAAGTTTGTCGCCACGCTGAATGATAAGGCTCTCTGAAACCATAGCCATCGCATTCAACTTGTCCTCTATTTCCTCAGGATATACATTCTGGCCATTAGCGCCAAGCAGCATATTCTTAGAACGTCCGCGGATAAAGATATGTCCACTCTCTGCCATAGTGCCAAGGTCGCCTGTATGATACCATCCGTCCTTGTCGATAGCCTCGTTTGTGGCTTCTTCATTCAGATAGTATCCCAACATCACGTTGGTTCCTTTGGTCACAATCTCGCCAGGAATATTTTGTGGGTCAGGGCTAAGAATCTTAACCTCCATGCGGTCTACTGGCTGTCCGCACGATCCATTTTTGAAATCATGATAATCGCTGAATGAAATAAGTGGTGCGCACTCTGTAGTGCCATATCCTACGGTGATAGGGAATCCTATCGATATGAGGAACTCCTCAACTTCCTTCGACAATGGTGCACCACCCACGATGACCTCATACAGATTCCCTCCGAAGGCATTGTAAACCTCTTTGCAAATGCGGTTCTTTACCTTCTTGCTAACCACTGGCATACTGAGCAGCAGTCGCATGCGATTGTTCTGTATCTTTGGGAATACATTCTTACGGATAATCTTCTCAATGATAAGTGGTACTGTAATGATGCACGCAGGCTTAACTGTACCAAACGCTTCGGCGATGATGGCAGGGCTTGGAAGGCGTGTCAAGAAGAACAGGTGACATCCGTTGCAGAATCCGAAAAGGAATTCTACTGCCATACCATACATATGGGCCATAGGCAAAATGCTAAGCATGTTGTCGCCGGCCTTGACGTTACGGCCAAGCACTCGAATTATAAACTCTACATTGCCCCAAAGTGCACGATAGGGGAGCATTACCCCCTTAGAAAAACCTGTGGTTCCGCTGGTGTAGTTGATCAGGGCCAATTCTTCAGAGGTGTCCTTGTGGTAGTGTACATGCTCGGCTCTGAACGCCTTGGGGAACTTACTGCCAAACATCATATTAAGATGTTCGCGCGCGTATGTAATCTTTTCCGATCTCGAAATATACAGCGAGAAGTCGGGGAGATTGATGATTGCCTCAAGGGCAGGCATCGCTTCTGAATCGATTGTCTTTACAGCAAAATCTCCGATAAACAAGAGTCTGGCACCCGAATGATTCACAATATTCTGAATCTGCTCGCCATTAAACTCGTGCAGAATGGGTACTGCAACGGCTCCATAGGTGAGAGTGGCCAGAAAAGAAACAGCCCAGTGAGCAGAGTTACGGCCGCAGATCGCTATCTTGTCGCCCTTAACTATACCACTGTTCTCGAACAATATATGGATCTTTTCGATTTTGCGTGCAACGTCGTGAAACTGGAGCGTAATGCCCTGATAATCAGTAAGGGCATCTTGGTCCCAGTTCTTCACTATGGCTTTTTCTATTAAAGCATTAAAACTGCTAAATTCTTCCATGAAAACTGCACAATTTTTGAAATTTTGTGCAAAGGTAATGCATTTTTTGCACACTACCAAATGTTTTTGTGCAATTTTTCAAAAAATTATTCGTATCTCATCGATTTCGCTGGGTGAATGTGCGAAATCAAGAAACTGGGTGCAATCAAAACGAATACACAGATAAGTAATGTGGCCAGATTGATCATCACAATAAGTGGAATGTTTAGTTCCATAGGAGCCTCGCTCACATAGTAGGTCTGTGGGTCGAGTGTGACTATTCCTGTATACTGTTGGAGCAATACCAGGCCTATGCCAAATAGGTTGCCCAACAACAAACCCTGACTGATGATAAATACAGAAAACCAAAGGAATGTATGACGGACGGTCTTGTTTCTTGCGCCTAATGCCTTAAGTATTCCGATCATCTGAGTACGTTCCAGTATAATAATCAGCAATCCGCTAATCATCGTAAAGCCTGCCACGCAAACCATCAGTGCAAGTATAATCCATACATTTATGTCGAGTAGCTCCAGCCACGAGAATACCTGTGGGTAGAGTTCGTAGATGGTGTCTGTGGTAAGCGCGTTTCCCTGTTCGTCGCTGGTGCGGTTCACATTATCTATAAATAGGTCGGCTGTTTCATTCAGACGGTCGAAGTCTTTTACGATTACCTCAATGCCTGTAGCCTGATTATCTGTCCAGCCGTTTAACTTGCTGGCTGTATAAAGGTCGGTGAAGCATAGTGTCTCGTCGAATCGCGTCATGTTGGTTTGGTATATGCCGCTGACTGTGAACTTACGTGTTCTCACGTCTTCGCCATCGATAAAGTAACCGTACACACGATCGCCTGCCTTCAAACGCATCTTGTCGGCAATCATCTTTGATATTAGCAGCTTGTAATGGCTTACTGAGTCGCTGAACTCGGGGATACTACCTTCTACAAGATGCTTGTGCAGGAATGTAGTGTCGTATTCGGCAGCTATTCCTTTAAAAACCACTCCAAGAAAATCGTCGTCTGTTTTAAGTATTCCTTGTGTGGTGCTGAATCTTTCGGCGTGTGCCACTCCGTCTATCGACTCGATAGCTTTCATCATGCTGTCGTTTGCACAGATAGGGTGTGGGTCGCTTCCGTTGTAGTTCATTATGTTGTGTACCTGGATATGACTGCCAAATCCCACCACCTTGTCGCGGATGGTGTGTTTGAATCCAAGTACAACACTTACCGTAACTATCATCACAGCCAAGCCAATAGCAACCCCGATGGTTGCTATACGAATAGCTGGGCGACTAACTTTACGTTTGTCGCCCTGATCGCTATATATTCGTTTGGCTATGTATAACGGTAGATTCATTCTTCGTCTACTCGTCCGGGATACTGTTCAAGGGCCTTGCGGAGCACTACCAATGCGCGCTCAAGGTCTTGCTTCTTAAGTACGTAGGCAATACGAACCTGGTTGATGCCAGCGCCTGGAGTGGTGTAGAATCCAGCAGCAGGAGCCATCATGACGGTCTCGCCCTCATACTCAAACTCCGACAGGCACCAACGGCAGAACTTCTCTGCATCATCAACGGGCAGTTTGGCTACTGTGTAGAAAGCACCCATTGGTATTGGTGAGTAAACACCAGGTATGCGATTCAGTCCGTCGATCAGACACTTACGGCGCTCTACATACTCATCGTAGACATCGCGATAGTAGTCCTCAGGAGCATCAAGAGATGCCTCGGCAACTATCTGTCCGATAAGTGGGGGAGAAAGGCGTGCCTGACAGAACTTCATTACGGCCTTGCGAACCTCTGCATTCTTTGTGATAAGTGCTCCGATACGGATACCGCACTCGCTGTAGCGCTTTGAAACCGAGTCGATAAGGATCACATTCTGCTCGATACCCTCCAGATGGCAGGCAGAGATATATGGTGAACCAGTATATATGTACTCACGATACACTTCGTCTGAGAACAGGTATAGGTCGTACTTCTTAACCAGGTCGCGAATCTGGTTCATCTCGCGACGTGTGTAAAGATAACCCGTTGGATTGTTAGGGTTACATATCATAATAGCGCGCGTGCGCTCGTTGATAAGCTCTTCGAATTTTTCAACCTTAGGAAGCGAGAAGCCCTCCTCGATGGTTGTGGCAATGGTGCGGATTTTGGCTCCCGCTGAGATAGCGAATGCCATATAGTTGGCGTAAGCTGGCTCTGGCACAATGATTTCGTCGCCAGGGTTCAGGCAGCTCAGGAATGCAAAAAGCACGGCCTCACTACCGCCGCTGGTGATGATGATGTCATCGGCTGTTACGTTGATATTGTACTTGGCATAATAGTCAACCAACTTCTCGCGATAGCTCTGATAACCCTGCGAGGGTGAATACTCCAGGATTTCACGGTCTATCTGTTTCAAGGCATCAAGTCCTACTTGAGGCGTTGGCAGGTCAGGCTGACCGATGTTCAGGTGGTACACTTTTGTACCTCTTTTCTTTGCGGCTGCTGCTAGAGGAGCGAGCTTTCTGATTGGCGACTCGGGCATCTCTAGTCCGCGAACTGATATCTCAGGCATCTTTC
>JAEEGG010002974.1_pt1 | contig 42920 bp, 37 predicted proteins | sample 9134161 | NCBI WGS metagenome assembly JAEEGG01 (sample SAMN16246543, study PRJNA631951) | gut metagenome | biome: gut microbiome; feature: rumen; material: CR-attached | host: Bos | place: Iran: Karaj | collected 2018-10 | reverse complement strand
GCACTGGAAGCCCAGGCAGACCGCGGCGAAACACTCCAGCAGCATCTTATGGCCCAGCTGGACCTTATGAAAATCTCCCGGGATGAATACGAACTATGCCAGAAGCTCATTTACAACCTTGATGAAAACGGCTGCTATGGCTCAAGTCTTGCCCCGGAAACTTTGCTGGATAAAAGCCGACCGGCTCAAAACAAAAAAATGCTTGAACGATGTCTGGACCGGGTGCAACGCATGGACCCTGGTGGAACCTGCTGCCGCACTCTGGAGGAAAGCCTGTTTGTTCAGGCAAAGATTGCAGGTGACGCACCATCGTTAGCGCTGTTTATTCTGGACGGACACCTGGAGCTTTTGTCGCCGCCGCAAGCGGACCGTGTGCTTAAAAAGGTTCTTGAATATCAGAAAAACTGGCACTCCAAAAAGTTTGCCCCGGAATTACCAATTGATAAAATTACTCTTGATGAAGATGCTGCAGAAGAAGCAGTAAAATATATTCTGACCTTGAATCCTCGTCCTGCTGGTGAATATATTTCTGATACTTCAAAAGCTGATTTTTTCCGAGCGGATATCGTACTTACTATTGAGCGGGTGCCCGGTGCCATTCAAACCGACAATTTTGAAGATGGAATTGTTACCGGCGACAATACCTGCCATTTTCAGATTAAATATTCAGATGGCCAGCTTCCGCAAGTTCATCTTGCAAAGAATATGAAATTTGATAAAAAACTTGTCCAGCAGGCGCAAACTTTTTTACAGCAGCTGCAATACAGGGAGTCCACACTGGCTCTACAGGGCTGCGCAATTGTTGCTGCACAAAAAGATTTTTTTCTGCACGGAAAGGGAAACCTTGCACCACTAACACGCCGCCAGATTGCTGCACAGATTGGAATCCATGAATCTACCGTTTCCAGAATGTCGGGCAAAAAATCAAACAAATATATTCACACTGAATGGGGAACTTTCCCCGCAGAATATTTTTTTGTTTCTGGAGTAAAAACTAACGCAGGCAATACAGCCTCCGCAGAAAAAATCAAAACCCTCATCGGCGAAATGATTGCTGCTTCCGCCGCCCCACTTTCCGACCAGGCACTCACCGACCGGCTCAACCAACAGGGAATAAAAATCTCGCGCCGTACCGTGAACAAATACAGAAACCAGCTTGGCGTAGAAAATTCGTACGAACAGAAAAAATAATTTTATTTCCGCTTCTCTTTCAACAAAAACTTTCTGGCTACAATAATCACGCCTTTTATAAACCACGGGCTAACTTCCCTACCGGCCTTTTTTATCATTTCGCGGATTGGGATATTTTGAGGACAATGTTTTTCGCATTTGCCGCAACCAATACAAGCTGTAGAAAAAGCAGACTCCTTGCGTAAGCCAACTGTCTGAAAGTAATCGTACCAGCCGGAAAATCTGGATTCGGAATACATGCGGTTCCAGCCACGGAAAAGGCCAGGAATATCAATTCCTTTTGGACAAGGCATACAGTAGTTGCAGCCTGTACAGCCAACTTTTTCGGAGCGTTTGATTTCTGCAATTATCTGGTCTATGAAATCAAAATCTTCCTGTGTAAAATGCCCTGGAAGCGCGTTGTCTGCAATCCTGCAGTTTTCCTGAACCATCTCAATGCTGTTCATTCCCGAAAGTACACAGGTAATTTCACTTTGATTATAAAGCCAGCGGAAGCCCCACTCTGCCGCAGACCAGCCGTGTGCATTTGATGCAATTAGTTTTTTTGCAGAATCCGGGAGCAGACCTACCAGCTTACCGCCACGCAATGGTTCCATTATCATAACAGGAATATCTTTTGCAGCTGCTGCCTTTACACCATCCTCACCTGCCTGAGAGACCTTATCAAGATAATTATATTGGACAAGACAAAAATCCCAGTCGTAATCGTCCAGAATCTTTTTGAACATTGTTGTGTTTCCGTGAAAAGAAAAACCAATGTTCTTAATCTGGCCGCTCGCTTTTTTCTGAGCAATCCATTCTTCAATTCCAAGTGCCTTTAGCCGCTCCCACTGAGAAAAATCGGTGAGCATATGCATAAGGTAATAATCAACATAATCTGTACGCAGACGCGATAGTTCTTCATTAAAATATTTATCTACCGCTGCCCTGTTTGAAACCAGATACTGAGGAAGCTTTGTTGCAATATTGATTTTTTGGCGCAGTCCGTTTCGTTCAAAGATTTCTCCAAGTGCCGCTTCGCTGCCAGTATAAAGATAGGCTGTATCAAAATAGTTTACGCCCGCCTCTATCGCCGCCAGGATTTCTTTTTCTGCCTTGGCTATGTCTATGCGTCCAGCCTTTGTGGTAAAACGCATACACCCAAACCCCAAAAGAGAAATGTCTTCGCCTTTCTTATTTTTTCTGTATTGCATGCTGCCACTATAGCATTTTTCATTTGTTTTTTCACCATTCTCGTGTTATCTTTATATGAGGAGAGAAAATTACAACAAGGGCAAAAAACATGCCCGCAAGGAGAACATTATGGAAAAATCGATAAATGCGGTTGGATTTACATTGGAACAGAAACAGTCTGACATGATAGATTCAAAACTCAAAAGAATTGCTTATGCAGATGATCTTATTGTAAACCTTACTATGCGTATTAAGCACGACAAAGCTTATTCTGTAGAAACAACTGTAAACTTCCGCTGGGGTGCACAGGCTCATGTTTCTAACGAAGACTTTGACTTTGGTGCAGCACTCAACAAAAACATGGATATGCTGGACCAGAAAATTAATAAGGAAAAGGAAAAGAAGCAGGAGAAGTAAACTTGACACATATCCGCCTTATGTATAGTATATATGTATGGCGGAGAAAAAATTTACAGTTTTGGATTTGCTCGACCTGGAGCTTTCGGGTCACGATGCATTACAGCTAAAATGTATTGCAGGACGACGCGGACTTCCACGGGCAATTACAAATCCTGAAATAAACCGCCCGGGACTTGCACTCTCGGGTTTTTTTGAAAATTTTGCCGGTGATCGTGTTCAGCTTTTTGGTCGCGGCGAAACTGCCTACCTTTACAAACTTCATAAAGAAAAAAATTCCGAAACATTACGAAAATTCTTTGCTCCTGGCATTCCCTGCTGTGTTTTTACTTATAACAGTGAACCAACAGAAGAATTCCGCGAGCTTGCCGAAGAATACTGCTGCCCTGTTTTGCAGACAGACCTTGCTTCTACAGAGTTTACCACCCGCCTTACCCGTGTTTTTTCCAATATTTTTGCGCCTCACAAAACCTTTCATGGTGTACTGGTAGAGGTTTATGGTATTGGAATCCTGCTTTCGGGTCACTCCGGTGTTGGTAAAAGTGAAACAGCACTTGAACTTGTAGAACGAGGACACCGTCTTGTTGCAGACGATATTATCGAAATCCGCTGTGTAAACGGAAACACAATCCTTGGACGCGGTGCAAACACTACAATCAGCCACCATATGGAAATCCGGGGACTTGGTATTATCAATATTTCGCAGCTCTACGGCGTTGGTGCCATCCGTAACCAGAAGGAAGTTCAGCTCATTGTTCAGCTGGAGGATTGGGATTCTAACAAAGCCTATGACCGCCTTGGAACAGACCAAACCTACCAGGAGCTGCTTGGCGTAAAGATTCCTGTAATTGAGATTCCTGTTCGCCCTGGACGAAACCTTCCTATTATTATAGAAGCAGCTGCCATGAACGAACGTCTTAAAGACATGGGTTACAACGCTGCCAAAGACTTTAATCAGAATGTACTTAAATGGATTGAAACCGGAGATGCAAAATCTGCATATTATGGTCATGACAATTCATACTAAAATATACTGACAGATAGCTGTCGAGGAAAAAATTATGATAGAGAAAATTCTTACTGTTCAGAACCGCGCAGGCATTCATGCAAGACCAGCTGCAATCATTGCACAGACTGCAAACAAGTTTGAAGCCGAAATTACCCTCACCCGCGATGATACAACGGTAAATGCAAAATCCATTATGGGTGTTATTGCAATGGGTGCCGGCTACAATACGCAGATGACCATGAATGTAGAAGGACCGGATGAATCTGAAGCAGCTGCAACCATCGAGGCTTTGTTCGAATCAAAATTTGAAGAAGAATAATCTTAGGGAGAGGAGCATACCATGAAAGGTATTACAGACAGACAGAAAGAAGTTCTTGAATTTATTTCTGGTTTTACAGAGGAAAATGGATTCCCGCCGACTGTACGCGAAATAAGCGAACACTTTGAGATTTCTATTCGTGCGGTTCAGGATCACATAATAGCTCTTCAGAAAAAAGGCTTTTTGTCTCAGTCACAAAAACGTTCCCGCTCCATAAGAGTGCTTTCGGATATACGCGACAAGGAAAACTCTCCATTTGTTGGAAAGGTTCCTCTGCTTGGTACGGTTGCTGCAGGCAAACCGCTTTTGTGTGAAGAAAATCTTGACGGCTATGTAAATCTTACAGAACCGTTTGTACGCCCTGGAAAAAATTATTTTGCACTGCGGGTTCGCGGCCAGAGCATGATAAATGCAGGTATTCTTGAAGGAGACCTTGCAGTTATAGAACAGTCAGAAATTGCAGCAGACGGTCAGATTATTGTTGCCGTTATTGATGATGCAATTACCCTCAAACGCTATTATAAAGAAACAGACAGAATCCGCCTCCAGCCGGAAAACCCTGATTTTCAGGCCATCTACTGCAAGGATGTACGCATTGTAGGCATTCTTTCTAATATAGTTAGGACATACTAAATCTTGGCACCAGTTTATTTATACACAGGCCCCGAATTTGGAATGAGAGACGAGGCAGCAGATGCTGTCATTAAGGCACTCAAAAAAAAGTTTGGGGAAGTAGAAGAACATGTTTACTATCTCAACGAAACTTCCATAGGTCAGGCAATATCCCAGCTTGATAACGGAAATCTTTTTGCTTCTGCAACCTGTGTACTTTGTAAAAACGCAGAGCTGCTCAAAAAAAAGGATGAAATTACCCTGGTAGAAGACTGGTGCAAAGCCGCCGAAGCTTCTGGCGAAGATTCCAGCGCACTCATTTTTATTTCTGATGAAATTAGCGTAGACTCCAAGCTGGACAAACTGGTGCCTGCTCCAAATAAAAAGAAATTCTGGGAAATGTTTGACAACCAGAAGATTCCATGGCTCACCGATTATTTCCGCAAGAACGGCTATTCACTTACAGATGATGCTGCGCAGATGATTCTGGACATGGTAGACAACAATACGCTTGCGCTCAAAAATGAATGCTCGCGATTTTTCCTGTGTCTTGAAAAGGGCAAGACTGTAACTCCGGAGGATGTAGATTCCTTCCTTACACATAACCGCGAAGAAAATGCTTTTACATTATTTAAACAGATGATTGGTTCTTATGAAACAAGCAGCGAGCGTCTGGAAGAAGCACTTGAGGTTCTTCAGGGCATAAGGCTTTCTAAGGACAGTTCTTCTGTTCCGCTCATAGCGGGGCTTGCTTCTTGCTTTCGCAGACTTGTTTTGTGGCACCGCCTTAAGGATGAAAGCGGCAGCTACGGTCCGGATGATGCAACCTTAAAATCAAATGGCTTTGGAAGCAGTCTTATACAGGGTCAGTACCGCAAGGCCGCCAAAATCTGGACAAAGGGACAGGCAACTGCAATTCTTGCAATTCTTTCTTCTACAGACATGGAAATACGTTCGGGTGGTTCTGCCACCGAAGACATACTGCTGCAGAAAATGCTTTATGAAATTGTGGTCAAAAAAGGCGCGTCTATGGCCACCGCAGAGTTTAATTAAAGCTCAACCCCGTTCAACAGAGTTTTTAACGACTCAAGCTCTTCCTTTGTAAGCGTAATGCCTTTTCCCATTTTCTGATGGTCACCAGACCAGCTGCGTATATCATACTTAGCGGGACGTCCACCCCAGGAAACAAGGTTCAGTTCAAGGTTCCAGCCGCCTTTGCCTTCGGAGACAATACCAATACTCTTTTCAATATTGAAAGAAAAATCATCAGCCATAACGACCTCCTTCAAGTATTTTAACACAATTTTTCTATATATGAAGTTTTTTTTGCGAATTTTACCGATAATAAAGTTGTAAGAATAAGTTTTATAGGTTAAAATAAATTAATTCTTTAAAATGTGAGGATTATTATGAAAAAACTAGCATTTTTTGCTCTTTCTGTTTTCTTAATACTGTCCTTAATTTCGTGTGGTTCTAAAAAACCTGCGGAAGATACTACGGAGCCAACACCTCCTGCAGTAGAAGAGACAATCGAAGAAACAACCCAAACCATCGAAGAAACTGTAAGTTCAACTGGAAATGAACTGGCAATTGCAAACATGGATGCTGCACGTCAGGCCGCAATTGATTCAGGAGCCACAGATTATACTGAATTCGATGCCCTTGAAGATCTTTATGCAAAGATTAAGGCTAAAGCCGACAACGGCGAAGATGTAACAGCAGAATGTAATGAACTTGCAAAGAAATATCAGGCACTTGCTACTTTGGTTAAAGCCTATGAGCTCAAGGATCAAATTGATGAACACGATGTTCCTCCTTTAGTTCAGGGTGCATACGATCAGGGAAGCGACGACCTTCTTGACTGCGAAGCTCTTTTTGAAGACCCCGATTCTAAAGCAGATGACATTCTTGCAAAGGCAACATCGGCTTATGCAAGCTTTAAGACCGTATTTGCAGCCCTTTCAAAGGAACTTGCAAAAGACGCACGCGATGATGCACTTGCTGCAAAGAAGAATGCAGACTCTGTAAAAGCCGCAGTTTCTCAGAAAAAAGAATATAACCGCGGTGTAGAGATTTTCAAAAAAGGTGACGCAAGCTATTCAATGATGGGCTTTGAAGCAGCCTACAATTATTACTCAGAAGCCTGCGACATTTTTGAACAGCTTTATGTAGACATTTTTGATAAGCGTGCCGCTGCTCTTGCTGCAATTGAAGCTGCAAAGAAGAGTGTAGAAGAAAGTGCTGCTGTTGCAGAAGAAGCAGACTTGGAAGCACCTCTTACAGGCGATGTAGACGGAATCGAAGATGAAGACGCTGTTCTTCTTGAAGAAGATGATTACGCAGATCCAGAAGATGCCGAAGAATATCTTAGCGAAGACATCTCTATCGGAGGTGATGCAAAATGAAAAAGTTAGTTACTATTGTTCTGGCAGTTTTAATGGCTGCCTCGGTTTTTGCAGTTAGCTACAAAAACAACACATATCAGAAGCTTGCCGACGAATATACAAAGAAAGCTGAAAAAGCTATGGATGCCGGTGAATATGATGATGCAATTGCTTATTCCCAGGAAGCACAGAAAAATGCAGAGCTTTCAAAAGCCTTTGTTGCAAGAATGATGGCTATGGGCGAAGCAGAAGACAATATCAAGCTTGCTAAAAACAGACTTGCATGGGCCGAAAAAATTGATGCTCCAAACATCTTCCCAATGGCTTATACTGCTGCCAAAGAAAATCTTGGTTATGCTGAATCTGCTTTTGATGATGAAGAATGGGGACGCGCAAATGAATATGCAAAGCTTTCGCTTGCTGCGCTTGAAGGTGTAGCAGAAGTAACTCCACTTCCTGCAGAATACATTGTTCGCCCTTGGGCAGAAACAAAGGACTGCTACTGGAATATTTCTGGACGCCCTTATATTTACAACAACCCGCTGCTTTGGGAAAACCTGTATCAGGCAAACAAGTCAAAGATGCCTAAGCCGGAAGATCCAAATCTTATCCTCCCTGGCATGAAGATGACTATTCCAAGCCTTACCGGTGAATACCGCAACGGAACATACGATCCTAAAAAGGAATACGATACTTACGGAAAATAATTAATAGCGTCGTACTACGTATCATCCCCGGGTGGTCCCTGAGCTTGTCGAAGGGTCCCTCGGGGATTTTTTTATATAGTACAATAGCGCAGTTGACATCAACGCATGCGGAAACTGCTCTGTTCCCATATCAGTTATAATCTGTTCTACCGGAACTTTAATCACGTTTACAAATTCATCATTGTCTAAGGACTGGCCCTGAGTGCACTGCAAGTCCTGCGCTAAAAAAATGTGCACACGGTTTGAAAATAATGCCGGATTGGGATTTACTTCTCCAAGCTTTGTAAGGCGTCCTGCCTGGCAGCCGGTTTCTTCCAAAAGCTCGCGACGGGCTGCAGCCTCCGGTTCTTCTCCCTTATCTATAACTCCACCGGGAAATTCTACGCTAAGGCATTTAGCTCCATGCCTCCACTGCTTTACCATGTAAAACTGCTTTGGTTCCCCTTCAATCTCTGGAATTACAATTACCCAGTCTGGTGCGTCAAGGACAATATAGTCGCCGCTAACAGTGCGCTGGCCGTCGCTGCAAGTGTTTGTACTGCTTGTTACATCAAAAACCACTGTTTTAAGAAGCAGTTTTTTATCTCCGCAGGTCCACTTAAGCTTTTCGTCATCACCGGTAAAGTAATTCATTGACATATCCCCTATCAGGATTTATCATAATATTAGATAGATTGTCGGGTCAAGCCCGGCAATGACACGCTGGAGGTGACGTATGGCAATAATTACACTGGCACGACAGGTAGCTGCAAAAGGCGACGAAGTAGCACAGGATTTAGCAGCAAAGCTTAACTACAATTTTGTAACCCGCAAACAGATTGAGGAACGCATTATTGAACTTGGATTTCCACGCGACAAAATGCCAAAATATGATGAACGCAAGCCTGGATTTTTTGCATCTATGGCAAAAGACCGCGATGCCTACCAGAATCTTTCGCAGTATGCCATGCTCGAAGCAGCAGCCAAAGGAAACGTTATTTTTATAGGCCGTGGAGCCTTTGCTTTCTTTGCTTCAGTTCCAAATCATATTTCTGTACGCCTCATTGCCAGCGAAAAGGTTCGTATTGCCCGCCTTATGGAAGAATTTGAATGGACCGAAAAGCTCGCACGCCAGCATATTCAGGAAAGTGATTCAAACAGAAACGGCTTTCACAAAAACTTTTATAATATTGATATAGAAGACCCGGCCAACTTTCATATGGTTTTAAACACCGGCTCTGTAGCTGTAAACGAATGCGGCCAGATTATTGCAGATTTTACAAATACGCACATTACTCCAACCAAGGAAGCAGAAGGAAACAAGCTGGTAGAAGAAATGCTCAAGGCCCAGTCTGTAGTAAACAAGCTCATTTTTGATTACAAGATCAAGATAGACTTTTTGCATGCGGCCATAGAGGATGGAGTTTTTGTTCTGTACGGAGTTACCGATGCACCAGCCCTTGTAGAACAGGCACTAGAAATTGTGCGTCAGGAGCTGCCACAGTACCAGACCCGTTCCGCCGTAAGCATTGTGCACGACTTTAAGCAGTATCAGTAAGGTTGACTTTTATACTTAGAAAAGCGATAATTTAATCTATGAAAACCTCAAACAAGTTTACTATCACACGCATTATTTTTGCACCAGTATTTTTTATTTTATATTTTATTCCTGTATGGACAGGAGCCTTTACCAAGCTTTCACTTTTGATTGCAATTCCTCTTTTGTGCTTTGCAGAGTTTACAGACTATCTGGACGGACATTATGCACGCAAGCATAACGAAGTAAGTGATTTTGGAAAGATTTTTGATCCGTTTGCAGATGTAATTCTTCATATGACAACCTTTGCCTGCCTTATGTTCTCGGTTGAACAGGGGCTCGGCTATACACCTCGCTTTGTATTTATCCTTATTATGTACCGCGAAATGGGTCAGACCTTCCTTCGCATGGTTGCAGCAAAACAGGGAATTGCAATTGCAGCACGCAAGGGTGGCAAAATAAAGACTGTTACTTATGTAGTTTCGGGCTTTTATGCTCTGTTCCTTGAGCTTTTGGTTCGCCTGGAATGCGTTCCGGACTGCTTTAGCGTACTTAAGATTGTTGCAATCTGTCTGTTTGTGCTGTCTCTTATTTTGAGCTACAGCTCTTTTATAGATTATCTGGTACACTTTGGAAAAAATCTTCGATAATCCTTCAGAATTAGAAGCTCTCGTAAAACAAAAGTACGGCATTCCCGACTTTATGATGATGGAAAATGCCGCACTTGCAATTAAGCAGTTAATTTATGGTAATTGCCTCATCCTCTGCGGGAAGGGAAACAACGGTGGAGACGGCTATGCTCTGGCACGCCTGCTTGGTAACAGCTGCAAGGTTTTTCTATATAAGCTGGCAGAACCTACCGCAAAAGAAGCTCAGACACAATATCAGATGTGCAAAAAGCTTGGAATAAAGTTTGTATCGCACACTCAAGCCCTGGATATTATGTCTGCTGCCACCAAAGACACTCCCCTTTTTATTGTAGACTGTCTTTTTGGGACAGGCTTTAAGGGCGAACTTCCTGCTAATGTACAAAAACTGATTGATACTGCCAACAAGGCCCAGGCAACACGAATAGCCTGCGATATTCCCAGCGGACTTGCCTTTGATGCACACTACACCGTAACCATGGGAGAACATAAACTTGCACTGTTTAGCGACAAGGCCAAGCAGGTAAGCGGCCAGATTATAGTTACAGACCTGGGCCTTGACCGTACAGTTTTTGAAAGCGCCTCCAGGCCCGCAGCCTTGCTTGTTACTGTCGATGATATGAAACTCCCGTACCGCACAAACAAAGCCGCACACAAGGGAAATTACGGACATACTGCTGTAATGGCCGGAGAAAAAAGCGGCGCTGCTATAATCTGTGCTACAGCTGCCATGCATTTTGGAAGCGGACTTACAACACTTGTAGAAACTCCGGATTCAAACTTAAAGCAGTTCAAAATAAGTCCTGAGCTTATGATAAGCAAATCTGTTCCTGCCAAAACTACCTGTGCTGTGTTTGGTCCCGGAATGGCAGAAGGCGCGCTCCCTGATGATACTGTCTGTAAAATTCCAGCGCTTGTTTTTGATGCGGGAGTTTTTGGTAATCCTGATTTTGTGGATCTGCTTGCAAAGCTTGATTCTCGGGCAGGTTCACGCATTGTTCTTACCCCTCACCTTTTGGAGCTGGTACGATTGTGTAAAAACCTTAAGATAAAACCGGAGCCAACTGTTGAAGCACTGGCAAACGACCCGGCCCTTAAAATCAAAATTGGCCAGAAAATAAATAAGCTTTTTCCTAATACTGTGCTTGTAATTAAAAGCGCAAATACCTTTATAGCCACTGGTGGACAGACTTACATAATAACAGACGGAGTTCCAAGCCTTGCCAAAGGTGGCAGCGGCGACGTGCTTGCCGGAATGATTGCAGCCCTTCTTGCACAGGGGTACAGCGCAAAGGATGCAGCCATTACAGCCTGCCAGACTCATGCGCTTGCCGCAAAAAAAATTGGCGCAGGCACTTACGCACTTACGCCAATTAAATTGATTAAAGCTGTGGATTGCTTCGGCTACGCCTCGCAATGACAACGACTATTTAGCATCTACTTCGGATTCTGCTGCATCGTCTGAATCTTCTACAATTTTAAGAACAGCACGTGCCATATCACAGTGAGATCCAAGAGCACGATCCAGTTCTTCCTGAGCTACATCATATTCATCAATGCGCTCAATATTACTAATAGTAAAGTTATCACCTGTTACATAATAGTTAAAGGTTCCAAGATAAATTGCATTTACATCATCCGGAACATCAACATCATAGTAAGCTGGCAATGGCAAAGAAATTTTAGCTTTACCATTTGAGAAAAAATACATATCATAGCTTTTTCTGAACATAAGAGTGTTGCGAGACTTTTTAGGTCTTTTAACCTGTACAATAAAGGTTTCGCCAATATCGTATTCTGTTAAATTGTCCTTATAGTACTTTGAGGCGTTACTTCCAAAGGTATCAGAAGGATCCTGAATATAAGGAACAGCATATCCGTCACTCTTTTCTGCATCTTCTGCTTCTATACCACGGGTTTTGAAAATAAAGTCGCGGTCTTCGTCATAGAATACATTAATTTTTCCAACAATAATAACATGATCCGGGTCTACCTTAAGAGCTGGAGCTTTTGCAAATGCTGTAAATCCGCTTGAAAGAATAATAAGACCTGCAATAATATATTTTACAAATTTTTTCATTTTCTCAACTCCTTAATTCTTTCCTGAATAACTGGTTCCCAGGCTGTTTTCTTGTATAATCTAAGAGCCGCTTCCAGACATTCTATTTCCTGCTTTGCCGGATCTTTTGTAGCAAACAAACCTACCATTGGCATTGGTTTCTGGTATCTCCAGGTGTCTGCTCCACTGTTATAACCAAAGTAATAAATTCCAGGTTCATCAGGAATCTTTATATCATATTGATTTTCCTGCATGTATTTTTGAGATCCCCAGTAGGTAACAGAATAACTTGATCTTATTTCTCCATAATCAAAAGCAAGTCTGTATCTTGAACCAGGTGCTACCGGAGCAGATACAATATAAGGACCTTCAAGCTTCTGGTAATCTGGCGGATATTCAGAATCACACTGTGACCAGTACATCTGAAGGTTGTTTCCATAAAAACCAATAAAGATTACAGAATTTTCAGGAGTTCCTTCCAGAGCTCTTTCTTTGTAATCAAAATTAATAATTTTTGGTGACATACAACTTGTGAACAAAGCAACAAGAAGTATTCCTGCACCAAGCAAAGTTAGTTTTTTAACTTTCATTAGTTTCTCCTTTTTATATATTAAAATCCTATTGTCAGATAAACCAACAGACTGTTAATTTTTCCGTCAAAGGTAGATTCCTGGAATGGGAAATACTTTCTTCCCTTAAAGGCGATGCCTAAGCCAGGATAGAATGGGAATGAAGTATCAAAAGTAACATTAACGCCAAGTTCATAAACAACGTTTGACATTGGCTTAAAATCCATTGCTACAGCACCAGAGACTGCGGCTTCGGCATACGGGCTAAGAACAAAGAGGTCAAAATTCAAAGGAATACGAAGCAGTGCTCCCATCTGATAACCAAATTTACTATTTGTTCCATCATCAAGCTTATAGGCGCCCAAAGAAACACCAAACACAGTTCCATCCGCAAAGTAAATGAATTCTCCACCAAAGCTCTTTCCCTGGTTACTCAGAGGAAATTCATATCCAAATTTGAGCCATGCTGTATCAATGGTTTCAAGACCCTTAAAGCGTATAGCGGAAGAAGAATTATCCTTCTTCTTATCCTTCTTTTTATCATCGCTTTCTTCTTCTACCTTTTCTGCAGCATCGAGTCTCCAAAGTCCATGTTCCTTAATCCAGGCTGTTTCAAAGGATTTTGCATCGTCTCCTTCGCCGGAAGTAAAGGTGATGGTCATTTTTTCATCAGAAGAATCTGTTACTTCTGTTTTGTATGAATAGGTTTTGTCTTCGGTTGAACCATACTTTTTGAACAGCTGGTAGGCACAGGCATAACGCAAACCTTCTGCAGGGTTATAGTTGAAGATTTCTGAAATTGTTGAACGTACGCTTGTTGGAGCAAAACGCAGAACTGATTCCAATTCCTTCTGACCTTCTACCGAAGCCTTGTGATAAGAAATAAAGTTTACAATTGAAGTAAAACTCTGAGAGCTGTCGCCAAGAGCTTTTGCAAGCTTAAAGGCACGGTCTTCGGCAGAACTTGTCTGACTGTTAGAAAGTCCATCCAGCATTTTCTGAATTACACTTGCAGGAATTGCAAAGTTTGTAGAATCGCGGTAAGCAGCCTTCCAGGTATTAATACCAACTACAACATAATCCTTGCCTGATGCTACCAGAAGCGGACCTCCGGAGTTTCCTGAATCTACCTGAGCAGAGTGCTGGATAATTGTAGAAACTTCAGGATCCAAAAGCTCCTTGATTCTGGCACGGGCATTTGTTACTGTACCCTTTCCAAACTGCCATACAGGATCGTTTCCAAGACCAGGGAAACCTGCAGACCAGACTTCCTGTCCATCTGTAAGTGCTTTTTCCGAAAGTGTGAGACCCTTCTTAAAAGGCTTTTCTCCATCCTTAAAGGCAAGAATTGCAATATCAATATCATCGTCAGTTGCAATAACCTTAAGTCCTTCGTACTTTGTAATTTCGCCGGTTGCATCATCTTCAAATTCAACACTGGCTGTTTCTGCCTGTGCAACAACGTGGCGGTTTGTAATAATATAGTTGGTACCATCTTTGGCAACCCAAACAAAGCCCGAACCAAAACCTCCTTCGAGGTAACCATCAATTGACTTTGAGTAAGTATTGTAGCCTTCGTCTTTGAGTTCCTTACTCATTTTCTTGAACATGTCTACATATTCAGAATAATACTGCTGGCGAACAACGCCGATGTAAGATTTTACCTGGGCAAAAAGAACGGAAGGGATTAATCCCACAAGAAGAATGAATCCAATTACTAACTTTTTCTTCATAATATTTCTCCTTACTTTTATTCTATTATTATTTTATTACACTTTTGCATAAATGACTATAGGGAGTTCTACCCATTGCGTTTTATCACTTTCTTTTTGACAACTGGGCTATCGTGCCTTACAATTAAAGAACAAAAAATATTCTCACCAAAACATCGAGGTATGATATGTCAAAAACAGCAAAAGATGTCATGCAGATGATTAAAGACAATGACATCAAAATGGTCGATTTTAAAATGGTTGATATTAACGGACAGTTCCGTCACGTTACTATTCCCGCACAAAACTTTAATGAAGACACAATGAAGGATGGCGTAGGCTTTGACGCTTCCAACTACGGCTATGCAGTTGTAGAAAAGTCTGATATGGTTTTTATACCGGACCCGGACACAGCCCTCATTGATCCTTTCTGCGAGATTCCGACTCTTTCTATGACCGGTAACGCAATGATTATTGATTATCCGGAAAACCGCCCTCTGGCACAGTATCCGCGCAACATTGTACTTGCAGCCGAACAGTATATGAAGGACACAGGCATTGCAGACGAAATGCTCATTCTTCCTGAGTTTGAGTTCTATCTTTTTGATGACGTTGCCTGGGATGTAAGCCACAACCGCATCGCCGCCGAAATTGACGCAAGCCAGGCTCCATGGAACACCTACAACGAAGGCTACGGTAACGTTATCGGTTCGCAGAAGGCCTACCACGTTGCAAAACCTCTGGACACAAGCTTTGAATGCCGCAGCGAAATGTGTATGGAAATTGAAAAAGCAGGTATTCCTGTAAAGTACCACCACCCGGAAGTAGGTGCTGCAGGTCAGTTTGAAATTGAACCAAAGCTTGGCAAGATGAGTAAAATGGCAGATGGCACAATGATGATTAAATACATTATCCGTAATGTTGCTGCAAAATATGGCAAGACTGCAACCTTTATGCCAAAGCCTGTTTATAACGAAGCCGGAAGCGGTATGCACGTTCACATGCTGCTGCTCAAAAACGGACAGCCTGTGTTCAGCGATGACAACGGCTACTCTCACTTGAGCGAAGCTGCCCACTTCTTTATGGGAGGCTTGCTCAAACACATAAGCGCCCTGTGTGCCCTTACAAATCCAAGTACAAACTCTTTTAAGCGCCTTGTTCCTGGTTTTGAAGCACCTGTTACAGTTGGATACGCTACTTCTAACCGCTCTGCTGTTATTCGTATCCCGGCTTATGCCAAGACACCTAACATGCGCCGCTTTGAGCTCCGTAACCCTGATGCAACCTGTAACCCATACTTTGCATACGCTGCAATTTTGATGGCCGGTCTTGACGGAATTAAAAACAAGATTGACCCTCATAAAAACGGCTGGGGTCCATACGATGTAAATCTTTATACATTAAGCGACAAGGAAAAGAAAAAGCTTAAGCAGCTGCCAAGCCGCTTAGACGATGCACTTGACGCTCTGGAAAAAGACCACGCATTCCTTACCGAAGGCGGAGTTTTCCCGGAAGAACTGATTAAAAACTTTATTAAAACAAAGCGTGCCGAACTTGCAAACTTTAACGCAATTCCGCACCCTGCAGAGTTTGATAAGTATTTTAATTGCTAATGCTTGGGGCCTTCGGGCCCCTTTTACTTATACTCACCCCATCACCGTATTCAAAAAACTGTGTTGTAAACTCGGTGTTGGTTTTTAGAAAATCTATGTACTTGCGGATTTTTTTTACCAGCTTGATGGTACTGTAGTTGTGGGTGAGCGTAAGGTCGTCCACCATGCCGTGGAACAAAAGGTTGTCGCTTATGAAGACACCTCCCGGCGCAAGATTTACCTTATATTTTTGGAAAAAGTTTATGTACTGGCCCTTAGCAGCATCTATAAAAATCATGTCAAACTGCTGCGGCTGGTTGTTCCCGTCCATAAGCTCTACCTTGAGCGCGTCCCCGTGAATTGCGTTTATGCGGTCATCCAGCCCGCTGTCGTGGATGTTCTGCTTTGCCTTAATGTGACGGTCTATATCAAGCTCAATAGTTGTTACAGTTATGTCGGGAGCCACGTTTGCAAACTCAATTGCAGAAAAACCGATGGCAGTTCCAATTTCAAGGATACGCTTAATATTGTGTTCTTTGATATAACTGCAGATAAAATCAATTCCGCCGTCGCGCATAATAGGGATGGAGTTTTTGGCTGCGTAAAGTTTGATGTCGTCCAGAGTTTGCATGATGGATTATTTTAGCAGAATAAAATGGTGGGAGCAATAATCTTTGATAATATCCGGATGAGTTGCAGCATATTCAAGAATTGACTTTCCAAGGCCGGAGTTTACCAGGTCACGGACTTTTTCCACAGGCAGTTTATTTATTGCGGGACAGGTTGGAGTAAGTGCAACCACAGGTTCCAAAGATTCTTCTGTTCGTACTGCACGCAGCGGCCAGATTTTGCAGTCAAAGGGTTTTAGTTCTGGCGGCAGGGAGCAGCCGTTCTGTGCGTTCAAAAACGGACACACCGCCTCTTCCTGCGGGTCGTCGGTTTTGTAGTCCGCAGAAATATCAAAGGTCCACGAGCTTTTGCCTTCCCCTGCAGGACGGAATTTTGCATTTGGAAAAAGGCGCTGTAATTCGAGCATTGTCTGTTCATCAAAAACAGGAGATTCCCAAAGGCTCTGGCGCCTAAAGCTGCAGCAGAATTTGCAGGAGGCACAGTCATTTTTTGTAAGCAGCGGCGACAGCAGATTAAGCTGGTTATTCAACTCTTCCATAAAACTTATCCAAAATCATATCGGGCTTGTACGAAAGCTTAGCTTTGCGAAGTCCTTCTACACCCATATCTTCTTCCCTGTTGTAATATAAACTTTGCGGTCCCTTTCTTGCAAACTGCTGATTTATTACCGCATAGGCTCCGTTTTTTTCATGTTCTGCAACTGCTTTTTCATAAATTACATCAAGAACGTCAGCGCTGATTGGTGCAGCCAGCGTCATTGCTGCAGGTTCCCCGTTTATGTATAAAACTCCGCCAATCAGACCAAGCAGTTGTGTATTATCCAGCGCCTTTTGTATACTCTCATATTCAAGACGCAAAACCTCTTTGAGCTCTCCGTCCTTTTCATTATACCATTTTTGCGAAACTGCAAGAATATCATCTGCAATATCATTCTGGGGATATAATTTAAACTCCCAGTTGGTTCCGTATATACGGTTAAAACGCGAAATATGATTTCGTTTTTTCTGATACCGCGAACCCAAAAGCCCCGCAAGATTTTCCCTAAGATAAATATAGTCGCAGTCATCACGGTTGGTTTTCCATTCTACATGACGACCTTGAAAATGCTCTGCAAGGCAAAGATCCAGCTCGCGCTTTTGTTCCTGAGTTATAAGGCAAAAGGAAACTGGTCTTTTTTGTTGAGCCGCATCATCAAAAATAATTTCCAGGGCCTGCTTAAGAGGTATATCCTTTTTAAGAAAAAGAGGAAACGCATAGCCTGTGCGGTTTTCGTCCCCATAATAATAGCGGATTAAAACATTTTCCCTGATTTTAAGTTCTGTATTATATTTTTCCTGAAGCAGAAACATGTTGGCAACAGAAGCATCGCTTCCAAAAATGCCGGCGGCCTGCAGATTATCATTAAGATACTTAAAATCCTGTAAATTCATATTGTAAAATTACTATTTAAAGTCTTGAAAAGCAAGAAAAAAAGTCTATTTAAATTGTAAAAACGTAGATTGCTTCGCCTGCGGCTCGCAATGACGGACTAATTGCAACACATCCCCAAAAACACTAAAATAGTTTTATGACAAACACAAACGTTCCAGAACTTTTTGGCAGTCTTGTCTTTAATCAGTCGGTTATGAAAGAAATGCTGCCAGCCGCAACCTATAAAGCACTTAAACATACAATGGAAGAAGGCACGCCTCTTGATCTAGATGCCGCTAATCAGATTGCCGAAGCAATGAAAAACTGGGCAATTTCTAAGGGTGCAACCCACTATTCTCACTGGTTCCAGCCGCTCACAGGCATTACTGCCGAAAAGCACGATTCCTTCCTGGTTCCTGCAGAAGAAGGCAAAATCATCATGTCCTTTAGCGGAAAGGAACTCATCAAGGGAGAACCGGATGCCTCAAGCTTTCCAAACGGTGGAAAACGCTCTACCTTTGAAGCCCGCGGTTATACTGTCTGGGACCCTACCTCCTACCCTTTTGTAAAGGATCACACACTTTGTATTCCAACTGCATTCTGTTCTTATAACGGAGATGCTCTTGATAAAAAAACACCGCTCCTCCGTTCCATGGAAAGCCTGAACGAACAGAGCCTGCGCATCCTTAAGCTGTTTGGCAAAAAGCCCGGCCACGTTACTACAACAATGGGACCAGAGCAGGAATATTTCCTTATTGACGAAAAACTTTACCAGAAGCGCAAGGACCTTAAGATGTGCGGACGTACTCTTTTTGGTGCCCGCCCGGTAAAGGGTCAGGAAATGGATGACCAGTATTTTGCTGCAATCAAACCACGCGTTATTGAATACATGGAAGATCTGAATGCAGAGCTCTGGAAGCTTGGCATTTACGCAAAAACTGAACATAACGAGGTTGCTCCGGCCCAGCACGAAATGGCACCTATTTTTACAACGAGCAACCTTGCCGCAGACCAGAACCAGCTTACAATGGAAATTATGAAAAAGGTTGCACGCCGCCATGGCCTCCTCTGTCTGCTCCACGAAAAGCCTTTTGAAGGTGTAAACGGAAGCGGCAAGCACAACAACTGGTCCATTGCAACAGATGATGGCGAAAATCTTTTTTCTCCTGGTAAGACTCCACGCGACAACGCACAGTTCCTGCTTTTCCTTACAGCTGTAATAAAAGCGGTTGATGAAAATCAGGACCTTCTGCGCTATGTTGTTGCAAGTGCAGGAAACGACCATCGTCTTGGTGCCAACGAAGCACCTCCAGCCATCATGTCTATTTACGTAGGCGACGAGCTGGATGCAGTTCTTAAAGCAATCAAAAACGGAACAGACTACAACGGCAAAAAGGGCAGCAAAATGTCTATCGGTGTAGATGTACTTCCTCTTATTCCAAAGGATTCTACAGACCGCAACCGAACTTCTCCTCTGGCATTTACCGGTAACCGCTTTGAATTCCGTTCCGTAGGCAGCGCCCTTTCTATAAGCGGACCAAATACAATTCTCAACGCAATTCTTGCTAACTCCCTGTGTGACTTTGCAGACGAGCTTGAAAAATCAAAGGACTTTGACAAGGATTTACAAAAGCTCATCAAACGCGAAATTACTGCACACTGGCGCATTCTGTTTAACGGAAACGGCTATGGCAAGGAATGGATAGAAGAAGCAGAACGCCGCGGCCTTAAAAACTACCGCACAACACCAAAAGCAATTGAACATTATCTGGACGAAAAGAATGTTAAGCTTTTTACACGCATGGGCATTTACACTCCCGAAGAGATGAAAACCCACTACGACATTAAGCTTGAAAAATACTGCCAGGTAATCAATATAGAAGTAAACACCATGCTGGAAATGGTTCACAAGGACATTATTCCGGCCGCGTTTAAATACATGAATGTACTTGCAGATACAGAGTTTAAGATGCAGCGTGTTTCAAGCATGTGCCAGGCAGGCGTAAACCTTTTGCAAAAGCTCAACGACCTTATAAACGAGCTTTCCAACAACGCAGACGCTCTGGACGCCCAGCACATCAAGACAAACAAAATAGAAGATCTTATGAAACGCGCTCACTCATACGCAAAAGCCGTAATTCCGGCAATGCAGGCAGTACGCGATATTGCAGACCAGATTGAACCGCTTCTTGGCGAAGAATACAAGCCTTTCCCTAGTTATGAAGATTTGCTTTACAGCGTTCAATAAAATAAAACTAACTCACAGGAGTTCATTATGAAACAATTTGACGGATTTATGCATGGAGTAAACCTTGGCGGTTGGTTCAGTCAGTGCGATTACTCAGAAGAACGCTACAACAAATTTATTACCCAGAAAGATTTTGAAGTTATAAAAAGCTGGGGGCTGGATCACATACGTCTTCCTATCGATTACAATCTTGTTGAAACTAAAGACGGACAGCCTCTGGAAGCCGGTTATAACCGCATCCAAAACGCTATAGACTGGTGCAAAGCCAACAAGCTTAACATGATTCTTGATTTGCACAAGACTGCAGGCTATTCGTTTGACCAGGCACATAACGAAGCAGGCTTTTTTGACAGCGAACCACTCCAGGAACGCTTTTATAAGCTCTGGGAACAACTTGCAAACCGCTTTGCTACTGCCTTTGACGGAAGCGGTAACGAAATCTGTTTTGAACTTTTAAACGAAGTAACAGAACAGTCTTACTGCAAAAAATGGAATGCAATTGCCCGCACCTGCATTGAGCGTATACGTGCCATTGCTCCATCAATCAAAATCCTGGTGGGAAGTTACTGGAATAATTCGCTTGCATCGGTAAAGGATCTGGATCCTCCATACGACAGCAATATTGTTTACAATTTCCACTGCTATGACCCGCTTGTATTTACACATCAGGGTGCAACCTGGATTCCAAAAATGAATGCAGACTTCCGCTTTGCGCTTAATTCAAAATTTTCAGACTATATAAAGTATACAGAAGAAAAATGCGGACAGCCTGGAACTTCCTTTGACACCTTTGCTCCGGACGCAACTGTAGACCAGAACTACTTTGAAACTATTTTTGCCGAAGCTGTAAAGATTGCAGAAGAAAGAGATGTTAGACTTTACTGCGGTGAATATGGTGTAATTGAAAAGGTAAATAAACCTGACACGCTCGAATGGTACCGCCTTATTTCCAACAGTTTTAATAAGCACGGAATTGGACGCGCAGCCTGGAGCTACCGCCAGATGGACTTTGGTTTAAGCGACGCCCGCCTTGATGATGTAAGGGACGAGCTGGTCCGCTATCTGTAATAGTTTATTTATTAAAATTATACTCAATCAGTTCGGGGTGGTACTCAAAATGCATGTTGTCGTAGATAACCCATTTGCCGCCCCAGATAAAGCCTTCTTCTTCAAAAGCATTTATAACTGCATCCGGAGGCATCCAGCGATTGCTTAGCGGCATCAGCATCCAGGTTTTGGGATATTTGTCTGCGGCCCAGCTCCAGAAAATCTGTTTTCCTCCCTGCGATTTTGGAAGTATATCCAGCGCAATTCCAAAGCTGTGGAATGACTTGCGGTTTGTTCCGTCTATAATTCTCCAGCTGTAGGCATCGGTAGATTTTAGGTTATCCAAAAAAGCCTGAACCTCGCTGTCTGTTTTTGCAAGTGCATAGATTTTTGTTTCTACCCTCTTGAGCGGCTCTGTCATGCGGTCGTGCACATTTGTTTTTTTACCAAGAAAATCTATGCGCTTTATATGGGTTTCCAGCGAACGCCTGGTTGCAGAATCATAGATTGCATCAAACAAAAACATAGGAGTGCCTGCCCCGTTTTTGCGGCTTTCGTCCGAACTGAATTCCTGTATACGTACCTTTTCTTCTTCCGTATAATCTGCGGGATCTGCCAGCTGCTTTGTGTAGCTGTACAAGAGCGGCCAGTACTTGTCTTTATTCACAAGCTCTTCGGCAGGCAAAAAGCTTGCATTAGCCCAGTAAAATTCTGTTGTAATCCCGGGGCTTGTCTTATCTCCGGGAACCGAAGGAACCGTAACGCTTATTATCCAGTCGCCGGCCTGTCTGTCATAACGACGTTCAAAGGTTATATCGGGATAGGCGCGTTCAAAATACTTGAGGTTACCTATGCCTATGAACGTGTTTTGAGCCTGTGACTGGGTTTGCATCTGGGCATACAGGGGCAGAATGAGGATAAATAAAAACGCAAAGGTCAGTTTTTTCTTCATTATCTTGAAATTCTGAATTTACCGAACAAACCTTTTATATCGTGCAATACCCCGCTTAAACCTTCCGGATTGCGCATGATGATTACCAGTGCACCTACAATAAGAGCAAGAATTATGAGCACAAACAGTATGCGTTTCCACGGGAACTTTTTGCTTGCAAACGGATCTTTGGCAGAAAGGAAGGCTCGTGGCGGATGATTTGGCAGGTGTGTGAGCGAACGACCAAGTATTGTAGAAATCTTGGTATTGCCGTTTATAGCCCAGCCGCTTGCATCCAGAATTGGAGCAATATTACGCTGACGCAGCTTTAGATAAGCCAGAATCATAGACGGCAAAGAAATAAGCAGCAGAATAAGGATAATTGCAAACGGAAGCTTCCAGCCAAGCTTAAACAGGTTTGCAAAAACGCCTACAACCAGGGTTGTAATTCCACTTATGGCAACGCTCAAAGCTGCAATTGTACCAACATCAATTTTCTTTGGAATAGCTGCTGTTGCGGTTGCAGCCTGACTTTTATCTGCAGGCACCTTTGCATTGTTTACAGTATCTGTAAGCTTGGAGTTTACAGCGCTTTCTTTATCTGCAGCAGCCTTTGCAATTTTTTCCTGAATAAGACGCATGAGCTTTTTGTAAGGACTAAAGAAGGCCTGCTTAATGTTCACAGGATTTTCAATAATCTTTACGATTGTTGCATCCCAGTCGCCGCCTTCACGGTCAAAGAATACTCCGTTACGGCCTATAATAATGTTGTCTGTATTTCCGTTAGAAATGAGGGCTGCAATCTGCATCTTTTTGTCTGTATTGCCGCGCTTTGTACAGTCACAGTAAACAAGGAAACACTGACTAAGAGCAGCCATAGTTCCGTGCTTTGCTATATCTAAAACTTTCACACAAAGGTCGCAGGAACGGCCGTCCAGATACAAGGTTCCGCACTGGAAGATTGCTTTTTCGCCGAGTGTATAAAATTCTTCAAAAGAAACAAAGTTCTTGAGCAGCTCTACAAAGTCGCGTCGCAGCAAAAGCATTTTGCGAAGCTCTACCGAGGCAAGCGCTACAGGAGGACGGCTTTCTTCATCAGTTAGCAGAGCGTCAATTTTTTCTTCATAGCCACCGTTTAGAATTTCTGTAATGCGGTCCAGGCCAAGAGAGCTTACTTCATTTTCCGGCATTGCAGTGTACCAGGTTTCGTATGGCTTAAAAAGCTCTTCAATTTTACGCCAGTTTACTTCTGATAAAGAAGCTATATCCTTGCCCATAAGCGGCTTGGTAACAGTTTCCTTAAAATCAGCAATTGCATCGCGCCAGGCAGGATTTACAGTAGCATCAAGCGGGAGTGGTTTTCCTCCTTCGCAGGTTGCAATTGGCAGCAGGGCAAGATGTTCCATATCAAAAAGTTCACCGTTTTCGTCCAGGAACATGGTATCTGTTTTTGCCTTCATTATTTCTTTGGAGTCACCGTCAAAATTGATGAGAGAACAGCGGAGGTAATAATCGTTTATCTTATCCTTTACAGCCATAAAGCTTTTAGCTGCAGTATCTGTGGCATCCTTTAAGAAGAAAATCTTAGGGTCATCCTTTGCACCGCTGTCGCGCCATTGTTTGAGCGCACGTGCATTTTCAAAAAAGTCTTCTTTGTTCTGGCGGTTGATTCCCTTTGCACCGCTTATGTCATCGGTTCCGCCGGTACAGGTAATAATGTCCTTTATAACACCTGCAACAGCTTCATCGCTTACGCATTCTGCAGGAAGTACACCGTCTCCATTAAAAACATTTGGTGCAAAAAGCTTGTCGTTTACACCAAGGTCTTCCAGCGTAAGTTCTTCCGCATCGCTTTTACCAAGAATCTCAAGTACAGATTTTGCAGAGTCCAGAGGCGAATGTCCGCACGCAAAAGGCTCGGTGCTCATTGCATCAAGAGGAATGGAATCTCCCTTCTGCATTATTATTTCGGGACGGGAAAAATACTTTTTTATGTAATCAACTGCGTCCAGAATCTCCGGCTGGCGTACACGTCCGTTTTTGTCGGTATCCAGCACGTTTAAAGTTTCTTCGCTAAATTCCAATCCCTGAACAGGGCATGCAAGAGCAGTCCACATTTTAGGGTCCAAGTCGCGGAGGTTCAGAACATCATCAATTGTCGAAATCTTTGCCTGAATAAGTCCGCCGTTCTGCATAAAGTGATATGAATATTTTTCGTTGTTGCGTTTCATAATTATTATTTTAACACAGAATTTTCGGTATTGCGAGTGTCTTGCGGGTATTGCATAAAAAAACATTGAAATATCCACTTCCAAGTGATAAAATAGATTAATTGAGGTTTGTATGAAAAAGATATTTAAGAACATTTCATTAGTTTTATTTACATTAACTTTATTTATGCTTGCAGGCTGTGGTTCTAAGCCAAAAGCAAGCAATCTGCCTCCAGAAGAAACCGATGCCAGATTTGTTCTGATTGCTTCGGGCAATGCAAGACTTGTTAAGATTGATCTTCCAAATAATCAGATTTTACCGGACACAGAAATAAAGGCTCTTAAAGCTGCAAGCCTCGACCTTAAGATTTATTCAGGACGCAAGCCTAAGGATGGCGGTGCAGACGGCACTCCTGTTGTATCTGTAAGCTTTGATCTGCTTAAGGACAGCGACAAGCTTCTTAAGGGTTATGATTTAATGGCTAACGAAAAAGAAACCAAGATTTCTGCTGCAGATTTGAACAAAGCCCTTAGTGCAAATCAGTACTATTATGCAAAGGGAGAAGTTCTGGCAACTACAAGCAGCAAAGAAAACAAAAAGATAATAGTATTCAGTAACGATACAGTTTACACACCGCTTGCTGAATAAACTTATGCCTCAAAAAAAATTCTCTCTTGATTCAAAACCCGTACGCATTTTTCTCATTGCACTTTGTGTTGTACTTACTTTTATTTTGTATTTTCAGCGACGTACCAAAAATTACTATAAGGAAGCCGCAAAGCTCCCGTTTTATAATGTCCAGCCTGCCGAGGTTGCAGACGGAACCTACCGCGGAAAAACCTATACCAGTTTTTTACATGTGCAGCTGGATGTGACAGTGCAGGACGGCACAATTACCACAATTCAGATTATTGAAAACGAAGGTCTTGGCGGTAAAAAAATAACCCCGCTTCTTGATGAAATTATTGCACAAAATAATTCTGTTGTTCCGGCACTTAAAGGCGATGAGCTTGCTTCCATTGTTTTTATTGCCTGTGTTGATGATGCCTTGCACAAGGGTGTTTCTGAGTAATGAGTAAAAATGATTTTCAAAAACAGCTGGATGCACTTTTGGAAAACCTTCAGAGCAAGCCTACACTTTTGCTTCATGCCTGCTGCGGGCCCTGCTCTTCCTATGTGCTCGAATATTTGAGCAGCCGCTTTGAAATTACGGTTTTATTTTATAATCCAAATATTTACCCGGCCAGCGAATACGAGCGCCGTCTAGAGGAGCTCAAGCGTTTTTATACTAAGTTTGTGCCTGCCCAAAATGTACAGGTAATAGAAGAACCCTACGACCCGGAAGAATTTTACACCGCCGTTGGAACCCGCGAAAATCCCGAACTTGCAAAAGAGGGCGAACGCGGTGAACGCTGCAGACGCTGTTATGAATTACGACTGCGCCGAACCTACGAATATGGCTGTGCCCACAATTTTGACTATTTTTGCACCACACTTTCTATAAGCCCGTTTAAGGATGCGGGTATGATTAATGAAATTGGAACGACCCTTCGACAAGCTCAGGGACCACATGAAGTCGCTGGGGTCCCTGAGCCTGTCGAAGGGGTCGAAGGGCCAAAGTGGCTCCCATCTGACTTCAAAAAGAAAAACGGCTTTAAACGCAGTCTTGAGCTTAGTGCCGAATATGACCTGTACCGTCAGGAATACTGCGGCTGCGTTTATTCTATGTAATTTTTTCTATGTAATACATTTCCTTAACAAATTCACAAACTCGTGCTATAATAAACACTACTATTTATAGTATCACGCTTGCAGCAAACAAGAGAGGTGTTTTATGGCTAAAGGAAAAATTTCGTTAAAGACTGAGCTTTTAATTGGAACAATTGGCTCAATGATTATCGTTACTGCATTCTTGAGTTTTTGTTTCAAGGTTGTAATGAACAGAGTTATCCAGACAACAACAGTCGATTCTGTAAATCAGACAATGGAAACTTTGAACAAAGAGGTTACGGGCGTTCTTGGTGAATACAATGACCTTGTTGTAAGTCTTTCGGACGGAATTACCTATCTTGAGCCGCGTGAAAAAATTGCAGACCTTGTAAACGGCATGGGTAAAAACATGATTGAAAATACCATGCTTTATTACGCAACCTACGAACAGCTTTGGGAAGGCGGAGACCTTTATACAAGCATTGGCTGGGTTCCTCCTGCAGACTTTGATATGCAGTCTCGTCTGTGGCATAAAAATGCAGTAAATGATCAGACAAGGGTTTGTTATACAGAGCCTTATGTTGACGCAAACACAGGCTTACTTAATATCACCTTGAGCTACCGTGTATTAAATGCAAACGGCCAGCTTATTGGTGTTGCTGCTGCAGATATTGTTCTTGATGCTTTGAGCGAAGCTGTAAAGGATATTAAGCTTTCTACAAACAGTGTGATTCACATTATTACAAAAGACGGTCTTTACCTTACCAACGACAATTTTGACAGCATCATGACCGAAAACTATTTTGACACTGTAAAGCTCACAAAGTACTCAAAGGACGAATACCTTAATGGAGAAGCAAAGGCCTTTGTAGACGGAAAAACCTTCTATGGTGTATGTCCTATTCAAGACACCGAATGGTTCATTGTAGTAGAAGGTCCAACCGAAGATTTCTCCGGAGAATATACAAAGCTTCTTGTCTACACAATCATGGGACTTATGGTTATTGCTGTAATCATGATTGTTGTTTTCTTAATTCTTTCTTCACGAGTTTCCAAGAGCTTTAAGGTTATTGCTTCGGGTTGTGAACTCATGGCAATGGGTGATTATTCTGAACGATATCCTGATTATATTACAAAAGAAGCTTCGCTGCTTTCAAACGGCTTTAATCTTGTAACCGAGCGCCTTGAAGGAAACATCAACAGTATGAAGCAGTCTAAGGTTTCGCTCAACGAAGCCGGAGGAAAGCTTAGCAGCACAATCGAAGACCTTATGGCATCAATTATTGAGATTGGTGCAAGTATAAGCAACACCGGTACTAATATTCAGAATCAGACACAGAGTGTTGAACATACCGCCAAGAGCATTACAAAAATCTATAATATGATTCATCAGCTGGAAGAACTGGTTCAGGCTCAGGTAAAGGATGTTCAGGGTGCTTCAAGTGCTGTTGAACAGATGGTTGGAAACATCAGCGAAGTTGATAAGTCCGTTGATAAGATGGCCTCTTCTTTTGATGTTGTAGAAACTACAGCACAGAACGGTGCACAGACACAGAGCGAGCTTCAAAAGCAGATTACAGAAATTGAAAATCAGTCTAAGCTTTTGAGCGAAGCAAATAAGGTAATTGCAAGTATTGCAGGACAGACTAACCTTCTTGCTATGAACGCTGCAATCGAAGCTGCACACGCGGGAGACGCAGGACAGGGATTTGCGGTTGTTGCTGACGAAATTCGTAAGCTTAGTGAAACCTCTTCTACTCAGTCTAAGACAATTGGTGCACAGCTCAAGAGCATCCAGGCAACAATCAGTATGGTTGTTCAGGCTACACAGCGCGGTGTTCAGGATTATACAAACCTTTCAAATGAGATTCACGAAACCGATAAGCTTGTTCAGCAGATTAAAGCAGCCATGACAGAACAGCAGCAGGGCTCTACTCAGATTCTTGATGCCCTTCATAATATGAATGACAGTACTCTGCAGGTACAGAGTGCTTCTCAGGAAATGTCAAACGACAGCCGTGTAATTATTCAGGAAGTTTCTACCCTGCAGAATGAAACACAGGTTATGGGACAAAGTATGGGCGAAATGGGCCAGAGTGCAGACAAGATGCAGGAAGCAGGTCTTACCCTTGCCGGCGTTTCCAAGGCTGTAGAAGCCTCCATCGAAGAAATGAGCCGCCAGATTGACATGTTCGAAGGTGCGTAAGGCCGCTGGCTACGTGGCAATCCACGTATACAAAAGTCACGTTTTTCATTAAAATAGACTCCAACTATTAAGTTGGAGTTAAATTATGCTTTTTTCACCAGTAGAAATTCAAGAAACTGTAAATATGTTTATGCGCCAGAAACTGGATATCCGCTGTATTACCATGGGTATTTCGCTTTTGGATTGTGCAGATTCAGACGCAAAACGCGCCTGCGACAAAATATACGACAAAATAATGAAAAAGGCCGGTAACCTTGTAAAGGTCGGTCAGGATATTGAAAAGGAATTTGGTGTTCCTATTATCAACAAGCGTATTTCGGTAACTCCTATTGCTCTTGTTGCCGGAGCCAGTAACGCAACCTCCTATGTTGATTACTGTAAAACTTTGGACCGCGCCGCAAATGAGCTTGGCGTAAACTTTCTGGGTGGATTCAGTGCACTGGTACAAAAAGGCATAACTCCTGCCGACCGCATTTTGATAGATTCCATCCCCGAAGCCTTGAGCGTAACCAACTGCGTATGTTCTTCTGTAAACGTTGGAAGCACAAAAAGCGGAATCAACATGGACGCCGTAAAGCTCATGGGAGAAACAATCTGCAAAACAGCAGAGATTTCCAAAACCTGCGAAGTAAACGGCTGTGCAAAGCTTGTCGTATTCTGCAACGCCCCGGAAGATAATCCTTTTATGGCAGGTGCCTTCCACGGTCCTGGAGAAGGAGACAGCGTAATCAACGTTGGTGTTTCCGGTCCTGGTGTTATCCTGGCAGCTGCACGCGAATACAAAGGCCAGCCAATCAACGTGCTTGCAGACGGTATTAAAAAGATGGCATTTAAGATTACACGTATGGGTCAGCTTGTTGGAAGCGAAGCCGCAAAACGTCTTAATACAAACTTTGGTATTCTTGATTTGTCTTTAGCTCCAACTCCTGCTGTTGGTGACTCTGTTGCACGCATTCTTGAAGAAATTGGTATTGAAGGCTGTGGTGCTCCTGGAACAACAGCGGCTCTTGCAATGCTCACCGACATGGTAAAGAAAGGCGGTGTAATGGCAAGTACAAATGTTGGTGGTTTGAGTGGTGCCTTTATTCCTGTTTCAGAAGACGAAGGAATGATTAATGCTGTAAAGCAGAATTCTATCTGTCTTGAAAAGCTCGAAGCAATGACAACTGTTTGTTCTGTTGGTCTTGATATGATTGCTATTCCTGGCGACACACCGGCTACTACAATTTCCGGAATCCTTGCCGACGAGTTTGCAATTGGTATGGTTAATAATAAAACAACCGCCTGCCGCCTCATCCCTGCCCCAGGCAAAAAAGCCGGCGACTGGGTAGAATTTGGCGGATTACTCGGCGGTTGCCCTGTAATGCCTGTAAGCAAATTTGGTTGTGCAGACTTCATCAACCGTGGTGGTAGGATTCCGGCACCGATTCATTCGTTCAGGAACTAACTACTCCAAATTTAACTTCTTTGTAAAAATCCACTGTGTCACTGCAAAGTATGCTGCCGAAACAAGGAGCAGTATGAGAGCGGTGAGGCACATTGATTTTGTAAAGGCTCCGCCAACCTGCTGCATAACGTCGAAGTCTCTTGTGTCAAAGCTTGGAACAAGTTTGAAAAGCCAGCCGTTGATCCAGAAAAGAACTACAACTGTTATAAACTTTACAAGACCCTTGCTCTTTTTGAAAAGGTGCGAAATTGCATTTACAACAAAAATCAGAGTGATGATGAAGAATGCAAAAGCGATGCTCAGCATAATTGCAAGGCCTATTAATCTTCCCATTGACATTCCGTAGTAATTAAGAGAATCCTTGAACTCTGGAAGGCTGTCAGAAATCTGCTGGAAGATTGAGGGCAAATCCATTCTTATAAAGCAAAGAAGGCCAGACAAGCTTGTAATAATACAACAGCAGAACATCCAGCCAAATGCCATTATGAACTTACCCCACAAATGCTCGCCCATTGTAACAGGCAGCGAAAGATTCAAATAAGCTTCGTCTTCGAGCATGCTCTGGCTAAAGCGGCGTGAAATTGAAGTTACGGTCATTACAATTGTTGTAACAGAAAGAACCATGAAGGCCATAATCAGTAAACCAAACATCATCTCGCGTGAAAAGTTTGCATCTGAAGAGCTCATGTGGAACTCGTAAGAATTTCCATTCGATGTACTTTCCCAATTTCTATTTCCCATAGGCTCTGCAAAAAGTCCTGTAAGAAGACCAAGTACAAGAAGGGCTGCATAAAGTGGAAGCAGTCTTCTTGAAGAATGCTTAAAATCATATTTAATTACTTTACCAATTTTTGGAAACGGATTTCTCATTTTCTACCTCTCTTATCTAGCAGCGAAATTCTTCACGGAACAAAGCATCAATTGACTTGCCTGTTTCTTCGCGGATGTCATCAACATCACCCTGGCGGACAATGTGACCCTCTTTTAAGAAGAGAATGTGATTCAGAACCGGTTCTACGTCTGCAATAAGATGTGTAGAAATAATTACTGTTGCATTCTCCTGATAGTTTGAAATAATTGTATTAAGGATATAGTCACGGGCTGCAGGATCTACACCACCAATTGGTTCATCAAGCAGATACAGCTGAACGTCGCGGCACATTGTTGTAATGAGCTGGACCTTTTCTTTTGTACCCTTTGACATTTCCTTAAGCTTGTCGTTTGGATTAATGTTCAGGCTCTTGAGCATATCAAGTGCCTTATCCTTATTAAAGTTTGTGTAAAAATCATCAAGCATGTTCATAAGATCTTTTACATTCATCCAATCGTTCAAATAAACCTTGTCTGACTGATATGCAACTAAGTCCTTTGATTCTGCTCCAGGTTTTAATCCGCAGGCAAAAACTTCGCCTTTTGTTGGCTGAAGAAGTCCTGTAGCAAGCTTTAACATTGTTGTTTTACCACTGCCGTTTGGACCAAGCAAGCCTACAATTGAACCGCGTGGAATGCTCAAGGTAATGTCATCCAAAGCAGTTTTGTTGTCATATTTTTTTGTTATGTTCTTAAACTCAAGAATTGATTCCATATTTATACCTCCGAAATCATCTTAATTACAGACTCTTTGGAAATACCGATTGATTTCATTTTTTCAAGAAAGACGGTGATTTCTTTTTCTGCAATTTCGTTTTTCATGGAAAGAATAAGATCTTCGTCATCTGTAATAAAACGTCCCGAAGTTCTTTCTGTTCTAACCAGGCCTATCCGCTCAAGCTCCGAAAGTGCCTTTTGCATGGTATTCGGGTTTACCTTTGCAATAACAGCAAGGTCGCGTACCGATTCAAGCCTCTGCCCTTTTGGAAGCTCGCCCGAAACGATTGCCACCTTAAACACATCCATGAGCTGAAGATAAATGGGTTTATCGTTCGTAAACTGATATTCCATAAATACCTCCAAGTGATAATATTGTGATTGCGCGTATCACTGTATTAAGTACATAATACAGTGATACAACCAAATTGTCAACACTTTTTTTCGGATCAAGCACGGGAATGACAATCCTATGCCCATATGCTAAAATATCCCCATGGAAATTACTGCAGCACAAGAGGATGAATACGAGCAGCTCCAGGCCTTTCTCTCGCCCTGGGAACCTACCTGCGTTACGCTTTGTTCGAATGTGCGCAAGAAGAAGGACAATATTTTTGTTATTAAGGACCCTTCGACAAACTCAGGGACCGCGGACGTTGGCACAATCATTGGGGTGTTCTATTTAAATAAAACTCTTCTTTACTGCATACCAGGCGCGGACACTTTGGAAGGCCTTCTCTCCTGTCTTACTGATTTTCTTAAAGATAAAACTGTAAGTGTTCTTAACGGGGAGCCTATTGCGGGTCAAATATTTTTGGATGCACTTAGCAGCCTTAATAAAATCCCATATCAGACAAATCATTATTCAGTTATGACTCTTGAAGCAGAGCCTCTTCCACCGCCAGAAGCCCTTAGTTGTGATGATGAAATTCAACGCTGCACAAACCCACAAAACGATCTGGAACTCCTGTTGCCACTTCAAAAAATGTATATTGCAAAAGAAGTTGCGCCTCAGGGAAAACAGGTAACAGACCTTGAAGCAACAGCAAGCCTCAAATCAATTCTAAAAGATCAGCTTTGTTTTGCACTTTATTCCGACGGAGAAGTTGTAGCAAAAGCAAACACAAATGCCATCGGTTTTAATTATGTTCAGCTTGGCGGAGTTTATACACATCCGCTTTACCGCAAAAATTATTATGCCTGGAACCTTGTTTATACTATTTGTACGCGTGTTCAAAAAACTGGCCGCAAAATCAGCCTTTTTGTAAAAGAAAAAAATAATCCCGCACACACGCTTTATGAACGACTAGGATTCGTACAGGCTGGAAAATTCGAGATTTCGTATTTCTAGGTAACCCTCTACCATATATGATTGTTTTTTAAAAAAGGAGTTTTTCATGAAAAATGTTATTCGTACTCTTCTTTGCACAAGCCTTATGGCATTAAGCGCTATTTCTGCTTTTGCAAACGACTACGTAAAATTCAAAGGTTGGAAACAAGCCGAAACTAAACACTTCAGATTTATTTACGAAGCCGCATCTGAACCCGCTGCTAAAAAATATGCAGAGTTTGCAGACGAGGCCTGGGAAAAAATTGCTCGCATTTACGCAATGCCTCAGGAAAAAACTGATGTTTATGTATTCAGCCGAATGAATATTGTGAATGCATATACAATGTTCAGCCCTCCAGAAATTGTAATGTTTGACTCTCCTATTATTTACAATCATTTTGGCTTCCGTGATGACTGGATGAAACTTTTCTTTACACATGAACTCATTCATATTGCAAATATCAATTTTGAAGACAAGGATTATATTTTTACAAAAGTCTTTGGCGAAACTATCCGTGGCATGGATTATTCCAGTATTCCTGGTTGGGCACTTGAAGGTCTTACAACAGTACTCGAAACAGAACTTACAAACGGAGGCCGTGGCCGAAGCCCTTACTTTGAACTTGATTTCAAGGCTCCTACGCTCGACAACGCCCTCATTCCATACAGATTAATTGGAACAGAAATGGAACCTCCAAGCGGACAGATTTATGTTATGGGCTATCTTATCATGCGCAGTATTGCTGACCGCTGTGGTATTCAGGCTCTTGCAGACATTGAACGTAACAGAAACGAAAATCGCTCCTGGGAAGAAAGCGTAAAGCTTGTTACAGGAAAAACTCCTCAGGATATTTACCGCGAAGTAAAAATTGCACTTGAGAAAAAATATTCCCAGGAACGAAAAATCCCGGAAGGTAAAATCATTTCGCCAAACGATATGAATACTTATTACTGCCAGCCTGCCATAATTTTTGACGACGGTTCTATGATTTCTCTAAGACAGGCGGGAAATGCAAATGTGTATGCGGTACTTCTTGACCCTTCTCGTGACGACGGTTCAAGATATTTTGACCAGGAAGATTTTATTCCAAAAGAAACTCTTTTGTTTAAGGCAGACTTTTCTGATGCAAAAGCCCTTACTTCAGATGAAAACAAAAATCTCTATTTTTCAGCTGCTTCTTCACGCTATGACAGAAATCCTGGTCCAGAAACTCAATTTCACCTTTACAAATGGACAGAAACAGACGGCATAACAAAGCTCACAAACGATACAAGTTCATATTATCAGCCTACTGTTAGCCGCGATGGATCACTGCTTATTGCTGTTGAACAGAATGGCCTTAAAATGCGTTTAGTTCAAATAGACACAATCACGGGAGAAAAATCAATTTTCCTTGAAGACGAACGTTACAGCTTTATTCAGCCAGCTTTGAATGCAGACGGTTCACAGCTTGCATTTGTTCTTTTAAAAGATGACCGCGCTTGTATTGCTCTTGCAGACACAAAAACAAAAGAATATAGACTCGTAAATAATACAGATCATGATTTTATTACTGACCCGTCTTCTCCTTCTTTCAACAAAGATGGTTCTCTGAATTTCTGCAGCAACGACAGAGGCCGTCTTGAAGTATTTACAGCAACTCCAAATTCAGACGGAACAACTTTCACTTACACTCCTGCTGTTGCAGACCCAATTGCAGCACTTTGGGCTTACAAAAACGACATGGCAATTTTCTATACTTCACAGGCTTCAACCGGAAACGTTATAAAAATCAAACCAATTGATGACTGGAAAGTTGTCCCAGATTATGATGGTCCATCTCCAGCTGGCGAAATTATGTCTTTCAACAAACTTGAATCAGATTATCCGGACTTTGATCCATATCATAAAACTGAAGATGCTGATGAAAATTCTGAACCAGACGATGAAGATTCAAAATCAAATGATAAAAACAAAGTAAAGCACCGTTCCGAAACCAAAATTGCAGAGCTTGAAAATCTTGAACCTGGTGTAAAAGAACTGCAGAATGAAAAAGCCTTCTTTGGAAAACTCACTCCACTTTTGTATTCACCTTTTGTAAACGTACTTTCAGACAAAGACGACTTTTATTTTGGTCTTGGAGGTTTCTTCATTGGACAAACAGCCCGCCGCCAGATGCTTAACGGAATAATGGTTTTTGATGCCTTCTATTATCCAACTTTAAAAAATATCACAGGCGAATTCCTTGCAGAATTCCCAATTGGCTCAAGCACACTTGATATTTTCTTTGGCCGCGATTCTTCTCGTATTCGTTTGGATAATTCCCAGGACGAAGAAAATTTCTCAATGAACAACATCGCACTTATTGGATACACCCTACCAATTTATTCACGGTCAAATATGATGACAACAAATTCCCTCTCATATCTTTTGTATGTGAGCGGAACCTTTACTCAGCAGGATAAAGAAGCCTTCTCTCTTACTGCAGATCTTCCTTTTACAAAAAATCTTTCTTTCCATACAGGATTTGATTATTCTCAGTTCCTGTGGTTAAAGCATGATAACAACCTTGAGTTCTCAACAGTAAACCTTCTTCTTGGTACTTATGACCTTGATGCAAATAAAGCATTCGCAGGTTATGAAGGAGAGTTCTCTGTAAAAGCTTCCAGCAAATCAACAAGCCATGAAGTTTCTGCTGTAATCCGCTATACCGATTTTCCTGCTGCTACAGTGCCTTTCTTAAGCCGGGCACATCTCGCAGGAATTAAAGAAAACTGTACTTTCCCTGGAAAACTTCTTATAAATTATTCTTACATAATTCCAGGAATGATTGGCGGCATGATGGACGGAAATTTTGGAGTTCAAGGATTAGCATCGTTTGGAAAGAATTCAGACGGAACAACTCCAGACACAGGTAAAGCTCTTAATTTTGATTTAGACAAGAGAATTGCCCTTAACATGGAAATGGGAATTCCACTTGGTGTAGGTCAAAAGTTTGCTGCTGGATTATCTGTAATTCTTGATCTTGATGAAGTTCTTGATACGGAGCCTGTAGTTAATTTCTATATCTCATGTAAGTGTAACTGGTTCAGACTGTAAATTGGTACTGGTGCTGCGCGGTTTAATTTATTTATTCAGGAACTTTATGTAATCTTCTGGTGAAAGAGGATTTGAGAACATAAAGCCCTGAATATAATTACAGCCAAGATATACAACCATATCGTATTCGCCCATATTCTCAACACCTTCGGCAACAACCTTCATATCAAGATCCTTTACCATTGAAACTGTTTTATGAAGAATGATGCGGGCCTTTTCATCGTTTACAGCAGAGCGTACAAGCGTTTTATCAAGCTTAACATATTTAAACGGATATTTTACAAGAGTATTTGTATTTGAAAGACCTGTACCATAATTATCAAGAGAGAAACTCATTCCGCGATTAAGCATAACATTCATGTTTCTGAGCAGGATTTCATTTGCCATAATTGCGGTTGTTTCAGAAACATCAAGGTCTATATATTTATAATCAATTTTGTATTGGTCCATTATGTCGAACAATATTTCGTACAGCTTTTCCTGCATACATTGAATTACAGAAAGATTTATATGAACATTCTCAATGCCTTTTTCCCAAGGTTTGTTTTCTGCCATATATTTACAAACTGATTTAAATACATAATTTCCTATTTGAAGGGCAAGTCCATTTTTTTCGGCAAGCGGAATAAATTCATCCGGAGTAATATCTCCAAACTCTTCGCTTTTTAATCTCAAAAGGGCTTCGGCACTTGTATATCCGCCTGCATCAATATTATAAATCGGCTGATATACAATATCAAAATCATTATTGTTCATTGCATTTTCTAGAATCTTAACAATTTTGTTTTCACGTCTTCTTCTTTCAAGAACTTTTGCATCGGCTCGTAAAGTTGAAGCATCCAGATAATTGATTTTTTCTTCAAGAGAGTCTTCGGTTAAATCAAGCAAGTCTTCAAGATTACCAACATCTTCCGGATATTTTACTGTTCGAACATTCACTGCAATAGAAATTTCGATATTTCCAAACTTAATTGGTTCCCTAAAGAAATTGCAGATATCTTCAACAATATCATTACACTCTTCTTCTGGAGTTTCTGCCAGCAGAATTGCAAATTTTTCGTAAGTCAAACGATAAACATTATATTTACCCGAAACTTCTTTCAAATATGAAAAAATAATTTTATAGAAAAGCTTTCGGTTCTCTTCGCCTATTGATCTTAGGATATGAACAAGAGGCTCACTGTAAAGACCAATAATAAACATTGGTTTTTCAAAATCAATATTTTCCTGCACTCTTACCATAAAGGCGCGACGATTATAAATACCAGATTCTGAATCAATATAATCAGTTGGATTTTCAAGAGACAAGAAAGTTATAAGAATTGTAAGAGAGAAAACAAATCCTGTAATTAAAAGATTTGGAATAAAGGTCTGTATCATCGAAGCAACAAAACAGGTAAACGTAAAGAACATGAGCGAAAGAACCTGATTCGATGTAAACTGCTTGCGATGGCGTAAAAAGTGAATGACTCCGTTTCCAACATAGAAAATATCAAGAACGTAATAACCATAGAAAAGTAGTCCATGATTAAAAACCAGATTTTTATCAAACCAGAACACAAGATGTGTAAACGGAGAAGTAATTGTGACTAAAGAGAAGCCCAGATAAATTCCAAACATTATCCAATACTGCTTTAAAGGCATTTTTCGGTTTCCTTCGGAAAGGAACCAGAATAGCATATAATAAAGCAGTGGCATTGCATTGAACATTATGTAATATCCCATGAGCACAATATAATTGAGCCAGAGATTTCCTGGAGTAATATGCTTAATCAGCTGTACCGAAGCAATATCAAGAATACATGCAGAAAAACATTGCCATATAAGGGCTGTAAAAGAATCAGAAATCTTAGTCTTTACTTTGTTTTCACGGAAGTAGCTAAGCATTACCGCAATAGAGATGAGAGCCGCTGCAATATCAAATCGGATAATATAATCATTCATATTCATTGCGTCGCCCCATATCCTCATTTAGTAATTGTAAAAAATCATCTCTGCTTATTGGCTTTGAATAATAGAATCCCTGAACAAAATCAACGCCCATTTCTCGAAGCTTATCAACTTGTTCTGGAGTTTCTGCACCTTCTGCTACAATTTCCATATTGAGCATTTTTACCATTTCAATTGTATTCTTCAAAATGATTTCGGCTTTCTTGTTATGCATTGCATCCCAAACCATACCCTTATCCAGCTTGATTGTGTGGAACGGATATTTAATGAGTGTAGCAGTATTTGAAAATCCTGTACCAAAATCATCAAGAGAGAAATTCATATTGCGTTCAATAAGTCGAGCCATGTTATCCATTAAAACATCGCTCGATGCAATTGCTGCCGATTCTGTAACTTCAAGATTTATGTAGCGGTAATCAAGGTTGTACAAATCCATAATGCGGAAGAGTTGATCTGCAAGCTTTTCCTGCATACACTGAATTACCGAAAGATTTACGTGAATATATTCTATTCCCTTTTCCCAGATTTTGTGATGAAGAACAAAACGACAAACTGTTTCAAAAACGAATTCACCAATCTGAAGAATCATTCCGTTTCGTTCTGCAATAGGAATAAACTCTTCTGGACTTACTTCGCCAAGCTCATCATTTTCAAGACGCACAAGGGCTTCGGCAGTTGTAAAACGATTCTGTTCAAATGAATAAATCGGCTGATATACAACGTAGAAATCTCCGCGGCGAACTGCTTTTTTCATCACCTGAAGAATCTGAAGTTCTCGGCTTTTCTTTGCAAGAACATTTTTTTCAACATGAACAACAGTGCCTGGCTCTTCATCAAAAATAGAACTGAGTGTTGTTCGAATTAAATCTTCAACATCAGCAATTTCGCTTGCGTCATCCGGAAATTTATAAATGGCAATATGTTCAGTAAGCGAAATGCGGAAATCGCCCATAGTAATTGATTCTTCAAAAACCTTGTGAATTTTTTCTATGAGCTGCTTTTCAATTTTATCATCATCAGGAATGTAAACATAAATACGGCTTCCCGAAACTCTGAACAACTGATATTTTCCGCAGGCGTTTTTAAGCTTAAATGAAAATCGTCGTAAGATTTCCTGCTTGTTTTCAAGACCGATTGTTTCAATAAGAAATCTTATTCCTATCATCTGAATACCAATAATTCTGAACGACTTTTTCTTGAACTTATGCTGTTCAAAAACATCACGGAAGGCCTGCAGGTTAAGCACATCCATTTCTTTATCAAAATAATTGGTTGGATTTACAAGTGTCAGGAATACCATCATTGTTGAGACAGATTCTATAAATCCAATTATAACAAGACTGGAATTATTTGCCTGTATAACTGCTGCGATAACACACATTGTTATATAAAAATAAACTGTGTATCGCTGTACGAGTGTAGCTTCTTTTCTAAGAAGGATAATTTTGTATACCGCACTCAAAAGATAAATTGCAGCGACAATATACATTGCAATATATCCCCAGCCTATAACAAAATTAAGCTCTTCATCAAAATAAAAAATTGTATGAAGCCATGGAGAAGATAAAATGGCAAGGATAGTAACGCCTATTGGAGTGAAATATCGTACTGTTTTAAATTTACTTCGAACAAGATTTCCCGAAAGCGAAGTTCTGATGCAGTCGTAAAAAATCATTGAAAAGGATGCATTAAAGAGATAGTAAAAAATGTTCATAAGATAGCATAGCCAAAGAATATTTTCTGTAATTCTTTCATTAAGATAAATAGCTATGAGATCTGTTACGCTCATTAATAGAACATCAATTATCAGCATAAAAAAGATTTTTGTTAATCTAGTATTAACAAGTTTCTTTCTAAAAAAGTTGAACAAGACTGCAAGAGACAATATTACTGCTGCTATTTCATATTCTACTACGAACTGCATTCTATTTATTTTACACCATTTTGAACAAAAAAGATAGCAGAATAACAAAGACGGTGATATAATTAGTAATAATCATCAATTTTAAGGAGATTCTAATGAAAAAACTGATTATTATGGTTGTTCTTGCTGTAATGGCAACAGGTCTTTTCGCTCTTGACTTGGGCGGAATTAAGGGAACTTGGAAGGATGCTAAATGGGATGCAGACTGGACATTCTCTGCTGATGGTCACATTGTTCTTTCACTTACAAGTACAGGTGAAAAAATTTATGATTTCAACGATTCAACAATTCAGAATTTTAAGGTTGATGCTGGAACTAAGGGCGTAACAATTTCTTTCTACTGCAAAGATACAGAACGCGCTTACAAGTTTACAAAAGGCCTTGCTTTGAATGCAGATCTTGATATGGTTGTAAACCCAGACTGGACAGACGAAGATTACAGCGTAACAATTAAAATGAAATAAAGGATCCCCGGGTCGAGCCCGAGGATGACAATTATTAACAAAAAAAAGCTGCACCTCAAAGGAAGTGCAGCTTTTTTATTTAACCATTACTGGTCAAATTATTTTTTTGCAGCTGGTTTAGCAGCAGCTGGTTTTGCAGCTGGCTTTTTAGCTGTTGTTGCTTTTTTAGCAGGAGCCTTCTTTGCAGCAGGCTTCTTAGCAGCAGCGGCCTTAATAACTGCCTGAGCACCAGCAAGACGAGCAAGTGGTACACGGAATGGAGAACAAGATACGTAGTTCAAACCAAGCTTGTAGCAGAGAGCGATAGAAGCTGGGTCACCACCATGTTCACCACAGATACCAAGGTGGAGGTTAGGTTTAACTGAACGTCCCTTAGCTTCTGCAATTTCCATGAGAGCACCTGGACCATCTGGATCAAGTGTAGCAAATGGATCGTCTTCGAGGATTCTCTGATCGAGGTAAGATTCGATGAACTTACCGTAGTCATCACGAGAGAAGCCGAATGTTGTCTGTGAAAGGTCGTTTGTACCGAATGAGAAGAAGTCAGCAAAGTTAGCAACCTTGTCAGCAATAAGAGCTGTACGAGGGAATTCAACCATAGATCCAATTTCGAACTTAAGTTTTGTTCCACAAGCCTTGTTTACATTTGCAATTACAGCTTCTGCCTGAGCACGAATCTGTTCAACTTCGCGGTAAGAAACAACGTTAGGAATCATAATCTGAACCTTGTGTTTGATACCTTCCTTATCGAGTTTAGCTGTAGCGCGAGCAATTGCTTCAACCTGCATTTCGTAGATTTCTGGATAAGTAATTGCAAGACGACATCCACGGTGTCCGAGCATTGGGTTGTGTTCGTCAAGAGCAGCAACCTTTGTAGCAAGAGCAGCTGGTTTCATACCAAGTTTGTCAGCAAGAGCCTTGAGCTGTTCTTTTGATTCAGCCTGGATGAACTCGTTAAGAGGTGGGTCAAGGAGACGAATTGTTACTGGATAACCATTCATAGCCTTGATGATTTCGTAGAAGTCTTTCTGCTGGTAAGGAAGAATCTTAGCAAGATTTTCTTTACGAGCTTCTGTTGATTCAGAAACGATCATCTTCTGGAATGCAGTAAGTTTTGGTTCATCGAAGAACATGTGTTCTGTACGACAAAGACCAATACCCTTTGCTCCAAAGCGGAATGCATCTTCAGCATTCTTAGGTGTATCACCGTTAGCATATACATCAAATCCCTTAACAGTCTGCTTAGAAGGAGTTGTGCGGATAGAAGCAGCACGAACTTCATCAGCCCACTTAAGGAACTTTTCAAGATCACCAGAAATTGTAGCAGGTTTTACAGCAACCTGTCCTTCATATACTTTACCAGTAGCACCGTCGATTGTAAGGAAGTCACCTTCGTGGTAAGTCTTGCCCTTTACAACGATTGTCTTAGCATCTTTGAATACAACATCAGCACAACCACAAACACAAGGAGTTCCCATACCACGAGCAACTACGGCAGCGTGTGATGTACGTCCACCAGTTGATGTAAGGATACCCTGAGCAACAGCCATTCCGGCAATGTCATCTGGAGATGTTTCTTTACGAACGAGGAGAACCTTCTTTCCAGCCTTTGCCCAAGCTTCTGCTTCGTCAGCTGTAAATACGATCTGTCCACATCCAGCTCCAGGAGAAGCGTTAAGACCAGCAGCAATTTCTACAGCCTTCTTTACAGCGTCCTTGTCCAACTGTGGGAGAAGGAGCTGGTTGAGCTGTTCTGGTTCTACGCGGAGAAGAGCCTGTTCTTTTGTGATGAGCTTTTCAGCAACCATATCAACTGCCATCTTAACAGCAGCAGCACCAGTTCTCTTACCATTGCGGCACTGGAGCATATAGAGTTTACCTTCTTCAACAGTGAACTCCATATCCTGCATATCGTGATAGTGTTTTTCAAGACGATCACGGATTTTGCAGAGCTGGTCATATACCTTTGGATTTTCTTTCTTAAGCTGTGAGAGCTTCTGTGGTGTACGAATACCTGCTACTACGTCTTCACCCTGAGCGTTCATAAGGTATTCACCCATGAATTCGTTCTTACCTGTTGAAGGGTCGCGGCTGAAACAAACACCAGTACCAGAAGTGTTACCCTTGTTACCGAATACCATTGCCATTACAGAAACGGCTGTACCCTTAAGAGCACCTTCCTTAATGTTGTTGAGCTTGCGGTATGTAATAGCACGTGGGTTCATCCAAGAACCGAATACGGCACCAATAGCACCCCACATCTGCTTTTTAGGATCCTGAGGGAAGTCTTCTCCCTTTTCCTTTTTATACATTTTCTTGTAGTTAGCAACGATGTTCTTGAGTTCGTCTACGTTCAACTCTGGGTCATCTTTAATACCACGCTTTGCCTTTTCTTTGTCAATGATTGCTTCAAACTTGTCGTGATCAACACCCATTGCAACGTCACCGTACATCTGAATAAAGCGGCGGTAAGCATCCCATGCAAAACGTTCGTTACCTGTCTTCTTTGCAAGACCAATTACAGACTTGTCGTTAAGACCAAGGTTCAAAATTGTATCCATCATACCAGGCATAGAAATTGCAGCACCAGAACGAACAGATACCAAAAGTGGATCCTTTTCATCACCGAGCTTCTTGCCCATTGCCTTTTCGAGCTTAGCAAGATACTTGTCAACTTCTGCAGGTAATTCCTTTGGATACTTGCGTCCGAGTTTGTAGAACTCCTGACAAACATCTGTTGTGATTGTGAATCCAGGTGGAACTGGAAGACTTAAAGGTTTCTTTGCCATCTGAGCAAGGTTAGCACCTTTACCACCGAGTTCGGCGCGCATTGATTCAT
>JAEEGG010002972.1_pt1 | contig 42927 bp, 26 predicted proteins | sample 9134161 | NCBI WGS metagenome assembly JAEEGG01 (sample SAMN16246543, study PRJNA631951) | gut metagenome | biome: gut microbiome; feature: rumen; material: CR-attached | host: Bos | place: Iran: Karaj | collected 2018-10 | reverse complement strand
TCAAGAACTCAATGGGGCTTACCCGTGGAAAGAATGACGCCATTGACGCCGCCAGAATCGCCGAATATGCCTACCGCTACAGCGACAAAGCTATCCGTTATCATATCCCTGATGCAGCACTGGTCTCAATGAAAAACCTCCTTTCAGACCGCGAGTTCCTTCTTGTCGACAGAAAAAAGTATCAGTCACAACTCTCTGACCAGAAGAAGTATATGGCTCCAGTCGACTTCAAACATAAGAATAGTAGATGGAAGAAGGTCATCAAGTCTATTGACGAGCAGATAGCTGGCATCGATGCAGAGATAGAAGCGCTCATTGCCGCTGATCCGGTATTGACACGCCAGAAGGAACTTCTTGTCAGCATCGACGGCATTGGGGAGCGCATCGCCATCAACATGATTGCCATAACCGGAGGCTTCACCCGTTTCCAAAACGCCAGGCAGTTCTGCAGCTTCGCCGGACTCACACCGTACAAATACGATTCGGGGACCTCAGTCCGGTCAAAGGCCAAGATATCCAAACGGGCCAACCAAACTATAAAAGCGCTACTGCACATGAGCGCTATAAACGTGGCCACACGCATGAAATCTGGAGAATATAAGAACTACTATCAACGCAAAACAACGGAGGGGAAACACGTTATGTGCGTGCTGAACGTTATTCGGGCAAAACTCGTTCATCGAATGTTCTCTGTTATCAAACGAGATACAGAATATACAAAGGAATATAAACCTGCATGTTAAACACGCTTCAGGGGTAGCCGCGCGGCCAGGGGCGGGACGCCCCTATGAGCGCAATAAATATCCACAAAACACACCGATGAATCGAAGTGATGAACTATATCCTAACTTCTTTCCAAATCATTTGGAAAATCCATAAGAATAGATAAGCCCTTTTCTTTAATGGCCAATAATATCTCTTCCTTACGCTCTGCTTCCATATGGGGAGAATAAGCCGGGTGCAGCAAAGCCAGTTCGCCGCCTTGGAGATAAAGCTTGCGCATTCGTTTGATGGTGTCAATCCCCATATGCAGTTCCCGGGCAACAGCGTATGGCGCTTTGCCCTCATCCAAGAGCCTCATCGCATGGACATACTTTGGGTAGTTCTCGTTCTTTTTCATAACCCTTTACTTTATGTCCAACTTTTGGGGCGCAGTTCATTTCGGGGACACCATACACGAAAAGACAGGTTAAGTGCGTATGGTCTGCATTTTTTGGGGACACCATACACACTCGGGAATGGAGGCCAACATTTCCTATGTTTGTCTCATCTAAGTTAACATCAAGAATATGGCGAAAATCTAAATCCCGCAAAAAAGACAAAAAGACCAGCAATTTTTACTAATTTTGTATACTCAAGCGGTAAAATAGAGCATTAATGGATAATTTGTCTACTCGAAAACTTGTTGATGGGTACCACAAGGCATTCATCGATGCTAAGCGTGAATCTGATCCTACTTTTTCCCCAAGTCTAGTTTCTAATTCTCACGGTAAGAAAGTGTTAACCGTTATTGAAAAGGAGATGAAGGGATGTGATGATTTGTTCATCAGTGTGGCTTTCATTACGATGGGAGGGATAGCTCCTCTTTTAGGAACTCTTAAGGACTTAGAAAAACAGGGGACTCACGGGCGCATCTTGACAACGGATTATTTGATGTTTAGCGATCCACGTGCATTGGATAAGCTATCATCTCTCAGTAACCTTGATGTGCGCGTCTTCAAAACTGGGGAAAATAATGTCGGTTTTCACACGAAGGGTTATATGTTCCATAATGGTGATAATCTGCGTATTATCATTGGTAGCTCCAATCTCACCCAGGACGCTATTACTAAGAATCATGAATGGAACACGCGGTTGGTTTCGTCTACGGAAGGGGCTTATGCAAAGGATATAGAGGCGGAATTTAATGACCTTTGGGATTCTTCTGTTTGTTATGAAGAATATAGAGATGAGTATGCTGGCTTATATGAACGAAGCCAGAAGGATCGAGATGAGATTTCACGTCTAACCCGTACTCTTGACCTGGGATATTCTCAAGTTCTCCAGCCCAATTCTATGCAGGAGATGTTCACGATGAACATAGAGGAGATTATACGCTCAGGTGGGAAGCGCGCTTTATTAATCTCAGCTACAGGGACAGGGAAAACATATGCATCAGCATTTGCTATACGTAAACTCTTTTCTGAGAATATCCTGAAAGGGAAGAAGGCTCTATTTCTCTCGCACCGAGAACAGATCAATAGACAAGCACTAGCAAGCTATAAGCGAATTTTCGGGAAGAATATTCCCATGGAGATTCTTAGTGGAACGCATAATTACATCGAACAAGCTCGCTCTGCATCATTCCTCTTTTCCACCATGAATATGATGGCAAAGGAGCATATTCGGACTCAGTTTGCCCCGCAAGAGTTTTCGGTTATCATTCTGGATGAGTGTCATAGAAGCGGAGCAGAGAGTTACCAGAAGATTATAAATTATTTTCGCCCAGAACTATTGCTGGGCATGTCGGCTTCACCTGAGCGTACGGATAGTTTTGATGTATTCCAACTATTTGACCACAACATTGCATGTGAGGTTCGCTTACAGCAGGCCCTAGAGAATGAAATGTTATGCCCGTTCCATTATTTTGGAATTACTGACTTGGAAATTGAAGGCGAAGATAATGATGATCTTCGTCGCTTTCGTCATTTAACTTCAGATCGTCGGGTGAAGTATATTTTAGATCGAGCAGAATATTATGGATATAGTGGCGATCGCGTAAAAGGGCTGGTTTTCTGCAGTAGAAAGGAAGAAGCTCGAGAATTGAGCGAGAAGTTTAATGCGACGGGGCGTTATAACACGGTAATGCTATCAGGCGATGATACCCAGGAGGATCGTTTAAACGCTATAGAGAGACTTGTTTCAGATACAAGATCAGACAGACTTGATTATATTTTTACGGTTGACATTTTTAATGAAGGCGTAGATGTCCCAGAAATCAATCAGGTGATTTTACTACGCCCAACGGAATCTCCTATCATTTTTGTTCAACAACTCGGTCGAGGGCTCCGTAAGGCTGAAGGGAAAGAGTTTGTTATCGTTTTGGATTTTATCGGGAATTATCAGACGAACTATATGATTCCCATTGCCTTGTCGGGGGACCGGACGGGTAATAAGGATAACATTCGACGTTCATTGATTGAAGGAAACAATGTCATCAAGGGCGCATCAACCATCTATTTTGACGAGATAGCCCGTGAAAGGATATATAAATCTATTGATGCTGCTGACCTCAACCAAATCCGCCTTCTGAAGAAGGAATACCAATCGTTAAAGTTTAAGCTGGGTCGCATTCCTCATTTGAAAGATTTTGATGAGCTCGGTGAATTAGATCCGCTCCGCATTATTGACAAGAAGGGATCATATCAGGCTTTTCTTCGTGATTATGAGGATGAATTTACGGAGAAATGGTCAGATAAGCAGTATCAGATCCTCGAGTTCATCTCTCGAAAATTTGCCTCGGGGATGCGTATTCATGAGTTATCCCTTCTTAGAGTTTTAATTGATGAACCTGAACTTGCGGATCTTTGGGAATCGTCGCTGGCAGACCACTATGGCGTCGTTTTAGATGAACGTTCGAGGCAAAATGTTGAGGATGTTTTAGCGGGCAATTTTTTTAGAAGTGAACGTTTCCACGTTAGTCTTGCACACAGGACTTCAAGAGGTTTTGAGTTATCATCAACTTTTGAAGAAGCGTTGAAAAATGAGTCGTTCCATGACGCCGTAAGGGATTTGTTGGAGTTCGGAATTTGCCGGTACCAAAGAGATTACTCCAAACCTTATTATGGGACCCAGTTCAATCTGTATAAGAAATACACCTATTCTGAAGTCTGTTGGTTACTTGGTTGGAGGAAAGAAGAGGTTTCTCTGAATATTGGTGGATATAAATACGACTCATATTCTAAAACTTATCCGGTCTTTATTAATTACGAGAAAGAAGATGATATTGCTGCGACTACACGTTATGAGGATAGGTTTACCGATCCATCTTCATTGACCGCAATATCAAAGAGCCGCAGGACAATCGATTCTGATGATGTCCAGAATGCCATTCATAGTCAGGAGCGTGGAATCCTAATGCCGCTTTTTGTACGAAAGAATAAGGATGACCAGACTTCGAAGGAGTTCTACTTTTTAGGGACAATGCGACATAATGGACACCTTCATCAGTTCATCATGAATGATACCGAAGATGTTTCGGCTGTAGAAATCGGCTATAGACTTGATACCCCTGTTGAGAGTAATTTATACGAATATATAACAGAACAATCACTATGAAAACAATTGAAGTTGTTGCTGCCATTATAAGGAAAGGAGACAAGATTTTTGCCACCCAGCGAGGATATGGAGATTTCAAAGATTGGTGGGAATTTCCCGGAGGTAAAATGGAACCAGGAGAGACTCCCGAAGAGGCACTTATCCGAGAAATACGTGAGGAACTTGATGCAGACATTAGTGTGGACAAATTCTTATACACGGTTGATTGGGACTATCCCAAATTCCACCTTACTATGCACTGTTTTATGTCGTCTTTACTAAACGAGGCACTTCATCTGAACGAACATGAGGCTGCCAAGTGGTTAAATAAAGACGAAATCCACTCTGTAAATTGGTTACCCGCAGACGAAATACTCCTCCCCATGATAGTTGAGGAACTAGAGTCGCATTAAACAGGGGGAAATTCTCAAATCTCAATCTTCGATTTGTGCCCAATATTTTCTTTCTCCACCATGCCAACCAACAAAATCCCCGCTAACTGGCGCAACTGTGCACTTGTTCTCACTAGGTAGAATATGACATTAACGAGAGGATGCGATATGTCCGACCTGGCTACTTGCAGTCAGTGGGAGCATCGGTTTAGATGCTGCTCACGTAAAAGTAGACACGGAAGGGTAGAAAAAGATTGAATGTTGTATCTTTGCAGTTGAGTCCAGGCCCAACAACCGGCGCGGCCCCGGAGATCCCCATCAATCCACTTCTACCCGGAAGGAGAAACTTTTATGGCAAAACACTTGAACCCTCTTGAAAAAGAGTTCCTGATCCGCCGCTACCGCAGCAACCCGCGGATCTCCATCAAAGACTTCTGCGAGAGCAACGGCATCACCGACAGCTCGCTGAAGAAGTGGATGAAGCAGTACGACGAGGGCGGTCTGGAAGGCCTGGCCCGCGCCGATGCAGAAATCCAAAATGTACTTCCGGAAGGCATAGACCGCACGGAAGAGTCCTACAAGCGCGAAATCCTGAAGCTCCGCATCGAGAATGAAAGGCTAAAAAAAAGCTATGCCGTTCAGACGAACGCGGATGGGGAACGGGAGTATGTTCGTTTAAAGCCGAAGAGTTCGAAATAGTGGACCTGCTGCGGCGCGATAATCCCATCAAGGACATCTGTGCCCTGATGGGCGTGAGCCGGGCCGGGTACTACAAGTGGAAGAACCGGGAACCTTCCCAGCGCGATACCAAGCGCGAAGAAGTCATCGCTCTGGTCAAAGAAGTCCACGAACAGCACCCCACGCACGGCTACCGCTGGACGGCAGCATACATCCGTATCAACATGCAGGTAATCATCAGCGACAACTACGCCTACAAGTGCTACCGGTATCTGAACATCAAGGCGGAGACCAAGCACCAGGTGCACTACAAGCCCAGAAAAGTGAAGGACAGGTATCCCAATCTTATCTTTACCACCTGGGAGACAGTCGACCGCCCCCGGCAGGTCATCGTATCCGATATGACCGTTATCAAGGTCAACCACTACTGGTACTTTGAAGTGACCTTCTACTTCGATGTGTTTACCAAGGAGATACTCTCTTGGAAGGTGGCAGACAGACGTGGTGCCAGAGACCCGTATATCGATGGCCTCGAAGACGTTATCGCTTTGCTTAAAGGCAATCTGGAACCGGTTATCCTGCATACGGACCAAGGCAGCGTATACGCCTCCATGGCCTATAACGACCTCATCAAAGACACGAATATCATCCGCTCCATGTCCAGGGCCGGAAAGCCCACGGACAACCCCGTCAACGAAGCTCTGAACGGCTGGATCAAGGAAGAACTCTATGCGGAGTTCCAGATAGACCGATGCTGGAGAATCGCAGACTTCAAACAAACCATTGAACGATATGTCAAGTACTACAACACACAACGGCCGTGCTTCGCCATTGGCTACGACACCCCGGAGAACTACCGGAAGCGCTATTACAAGGGAGAATTGCCACGGAAACAAACTTTTGAGAACAGGGTCCTGAGCCCTGAACCCAAGTTCGTCCAGAAGAAGAGGCAACTCGCTGATAGCAAGGACACTTACGGGGACATGTCAACTTTTGAAAAAGAAATCCCTGAAAAAAGTTGAAAAATGTCTACTTTTGTAAAAAGATATGCGGCAAAAAAACTGCCGATGTCTACTTTGGAAAATAATAACGTCTAAAAATTATTTTCCGTGTCTACTTCTCGCGCGCGGTACACTCGTTCCAATTAAAGCGACAGAAGGGTTAAAAGTCGTTGGAAAAAGTGCAACGAAACCATGAAAAGTCGTTGGAAAAAATGCAGCATATTGCAGAAAAGTCGTTGGAAAAATGTATCTTTGTTGCCAGATAACACGTCATAACATGCTGAAAAGAAAGATTGAAGACACCCTGACCAAGTGGAAAAACAAAACGGGACACAAGCCCTTAGTGATAATGGGCATCCGCCAGTGCGGAAAGACATTCATCGCACAACATTTCGCGGCAGATAACTACAAGAGTGTCGTCTATATGAACTTCATCAAAGAACCTGAACGCATTAACGCGTTTGTCGGTTCGAAGGATGTGGACAAGATTCTGCTCAATCTTTCTGCCCAGATTCAAGGTGTCAAGTTTATTCCGGGAGAGACCTGCCTCATCTTTGATGAAATCCAAGAATGTCCGGAAGCCAGAACGTCGCTCAAGTTCTTCAAGGAAGATGGGCGTTTTGACGTGATTGCCACTGGTTCACTTCTGGGCGTCCAAGGATACGGTGACGAGCTAAGGAAAAGAAGCCGTAAGTTGATCCGCAAAGAAGATTTAGGAATAAACTCTGTCCCTGTCGGAAGCGAAGAGATTATCGAGATGTATCCGCTGGATTTCGAAGAATTTCTTTGGGCAAATGGGTTGAACCCGGATGTCATTGAGGCTCTCAGGAAATTCTATAACGAAGAAACACCTGTTCCCGCCGGGATACATGTGGCCATGAAGAATTACTTGAATCTTTATGTTGCCATAGGTGGCCTTCCCGCTCCTGTCAACGCTTTCCTAGCCACCAATAACATGAATGCTGTAAGCGAAGAGTATCAAGCCATTTTGAAGGAGTACCGCGATGACATGATCAAGTATGCTCCGGACAAGGACAAGCCGCACATCAGGGAATGTTTCAACTCCATTCCCAAACAACTCGCCAAGGAGAATAAAAAGTTCCAATATAGCAAGGTCAAACCCGGCGGACGGGGAGAAGCTTTTGCCGGATCTCTCCAGTGGCTAGAAGATGCCGGAATTATCTGCCGTTGCTATAATACCGATATCACGGGCCTCCCGATGGAAGGAAACGCCAAGGACAACGTCTTCAAGGTGTACACGGCAGATATTGGCCTGCTCATTGAAATGCTTTCTCCAGGAACACGAGCAGATATCCTGCTAGGCAATCTTGGCGGCTTCAAGGGCGCCATCTTCGAGAACCTCATGGCTGACACACTTCACAAGAAGCGCCAAAACTTATACTATTTCCAAAAAGATTCCGGTCTTGAACTAGATTTTCTTGTTCGCATGAAAGGCGAATGTGTACCACTTGAAGTCAAAGCAAGGACATCTCAAGCAAAAAGCGCACAGACTGTCTTGAAGCATCCGGAAAAATATGGAGTAAAGCAAATCATCAAATTCGGCGACTATAATGTTGGTCGGGAAGGTCAATTGCTAACACTCCCTTCCTATATGCAGTTCCTGCTGGATCTCGAGCCCGAAGAAATCATTCCCGAGCCAATTGATGTGGATGCCGTTAATGCACTGGCAAGAGAGATTGTGAATTAGTAAGAGAGCATCATACCTAAGAAGTGTCTATGAGCGAGATTCATCAGATAGAACAGAAACTACAAGAAATTGGCGATGCGGTTTTTCAAGAGTTGTGTGACCACATTCTATTCTTAGAAGAAACGGAATGGCAACTCGTTTCAAAATTAGGTAGTGTGCTGGGGCGAGATAAGACAAGAAAAGGAACCCCTGACACCTTTTTCATGAATTCCCGAGGTCACTATGTTTTTGTTGAGCATTCCACTAATTTAACAGATAAAGATAAAAAATTAGCCAAGGACATCGGAAAGTGTCTTGACTCAAGCATAACAGGGGTGAAACTCGAGGACCTTGACAAGATAATCCTTTGCTTTAATTTCAAACTTTCGACTTCTGAGGCAGAATCACTAAAAACTCGGGTCCCGGTCGGCATCAACTTAGAGTTGCGTTCTATTGATTGGCTATCAACGATTATTGCCACGAAACATGCAGATTTGGCCAATAAATATCTCGGAATACCTATGGGATCTGGTCAAATCGTTCAAATTGAAGAATTCAAGAAGCGGTATGGGAAAGCAAATTCCAAAATAGGTACGCCATTGGACAACCCTTTTATTGGGAGAGAAGTTGAAGTCAGTGCTGTTGTCACTTCAATTCGAGCAAATGACTTTACTGTTGTTACTGGCCCACAAGGATTAGGTAAGACTCGAATATGTATCGAGGCGTTAATTCATTTTTCTGAGGAAAGCCCAAGCTGTAAAGTTGTATGTATGCACAATCAAGAGATGAGCATTTTGGAAGACCTCTCAACTCTATGTAACTACAACAATAAGGTTGTGCTATTCATTGATGACGCCAATAGACTTGATTGTCTAAAGCAGATTGTATCTTATACAGATACTTTGGAGATTGGGCACTTGAAACTTGTAATGACAGTTCGAGACTATGCCTACGAGGATATATTGGCCGCTGTTGGAAGCAGAAAGATAAATCCGATCCAAATCAACAAGTTAAGTAGTGATGCCATAGTAGATATCATCAAGGAAGAACCGTATAATATCAAAAACGAAAGATATCAACAACGAATATCTGCTATAGCAAAAGGCTCTCCTCGTTTGGCAATTATGGCAGCCCAGTATGCCCAGTTACGTACAATAGACTCATTATATAGCATAGGGGAATTATTTGAGGCATACTTTAAGTCCTTTGCTGAAGAAACAAGTATCTTAAAGGACAAGGATAAACTTCGAGTTGCAGGTGTTGTCGCTTTTTTCGGCAACCTACAATTTCTAGGGAACGACTCCCTAAATTCCGTTCTGGAGGCATTTGGCGTAAAAACCACTGACTTCTATGAAGTGCTGGAACAATTGAACAACTCAGAGATAGTCTACCTCATTAATGGTACAGCAAGAATCCCCGAGCAGAATCTGCGTGATTACATTTTCTATCATGCGTTTCTGGATAAAAAAGTCCTCTCCTTTAAAATACTTCTCGAACGGTTTTATGCGAACAATCAATCAGCATTCGAGGATCTAATAATATCCACCAATAATTTATTTGGATATCAGAATGTTAAAGCTGCAATTCAAAATGATATTCTATCGTATTTCTCCGATATCAAATCTAATTTAAAGGACAGCCTTCCATTACTTGAAAAGGTATGGATATTTATTCCAGAAGAAACAATAAGATATCTTGCCGAAATAGTAGATGGTGTTTCTCAAGAGGATAACACGCAGTATTCAGTAGACTGTAGCAATCACGTCTTATATTACAATTCTGATCCTATTTTGAAAATTCTCAATAAAGCTTATCACTATTCAGGCTACATTGAGCAGGCTTTAGCTATAGGGTATCAATATTCGAAGAGACGTCCTTCCGTCTTTGGTGAATGGCTCAAAGGAATCCGAGAGCACATAGAGATTTCCTATGATGATTATTTGGCGAAACTGGATCGTCAGATGAAATTGGTACGCTTTTTTTCAGATGCTCTAACAGAAGGGTACCCACTTAGTCTTGCCTTCGAAAATATTGTGCCTAAGTTACTGGGGTATAGATTCACAACGACTCAGTCTTCTGGCTATGCCGTTACATTGTACACGTTGGAGTTAAAGGAAGATGACTGTATAAGAAATCTTCGAACTTCAGTATGGCAGATTGTTAAGGAGCTTAATCGCGAGACAGTTTTAAGTATTTTGGAAACGTATGCTGTTGTCTCAATCGGCGCTGAGCCGAGAATCATTTCAAATGATTTAACTGATATTATTGATCTTATTGGAAAATCACTTCAGGATTGTGAGTTGCGTGATTGTTTGATAGTGCATTCAATAATTAGTTTTGCTAAAGGTCTTTCAATAGAGAGAGAGGAATTTGATAGCCTAGGGCAACGTTTTTCATGTAAACTTTATCGGTTCTATGAAGACATACATTGGGAGACTCCCACAAGAATAATCACCGCTGACGAGGAAAAGCGGATAGCTTCAATTATCTCGATAGATTCTTACGAATCTTTCGTCACAACATATGAGTCAATAGGAGTAATATACCATACCCTAAGAGATAGAGAGAGGTGGGGCCTTGCCGAGGTTGTCACGATTTTAGTACATAACACATTTGCGGCAAATGAAGAATGGGGCATTAAAGCCTTGAAGTACATACATTTGAATAATTTCACAGATTATATTCCATATCGAGCTTTTCAAGAGTTCATTATTAACAAGGAGTCCCATGAACGATTCTGGTTTGCGATAAAGACTATTCCGGCCGACACATGGCGGTGGGAGTTATCCTTTATGCAGTCCGCAAAAGAAGAATATCTCTCAGAAATTGATCAAGCGAGATTCTTGGAGTTAGTCAAGAAATGGCATAAAGGATATGTTTTCGTTCCCGGTCATTACAAGGGGTTATTCTTTAAATATCCTGATTTCGTATCAAAAGTTGTGGAGAGTGCCTATGTTATCAACTCAGCAGCAGATGAGCAAATCATTGATATTCACCTGTATCCCGATTCATATGAATACTTGAAACCATACCCGAGCTTATTAAGGAGAATATATATTCAGAAGATAAGGCTATCGAGAGACGGTCTTTTTATTGAGGAACTTCTATTTAAGATAATGGAAAGCGATTTGTCCTTTCTGCTCGAATATATCAAAGCGATGATTGATTCCTCCCAGAAGTATTATTCTGGTTTTGATGCGTTATCTCTTGGAAGGGTGTGGAATATAGATGGAATCGAACTCGAATTGAATGACATATTGAAATATCTCGCGAATAATGAGTATGCAATTGCTCACGATAGTATTTTCAATTCTTTCTTTAGAGATATAGATACGTCTGTTCAAACTAAAGCACGAGATTATTTGTGTTCATTGGTCACGAGATTCTCAACAGACACAAGAATTGTGGATATGGTTGTCTGCATTATTAACCAGCTTTTCCCGGATTTATTGCCAAAAGCAATAAGCAACTACATAGAGATAAAACCAACGCTGGATGACTTTAAAAGTATTGACTGGACTTACCACAAAAGCGTATACATGAATGAGGAGCCCATCGAGGATCATCTTGCAATGTGGATTAAGGTTAAAACAAGTTTCGACATCATAAAGAACACACGTAAGCAGTTATACTTATCATATATCAATGAAAGAATCGCATATTGTAACGGTCAGTTAAAGATCATAAAGCAAATGAGGTATCTTGAATCTTGAACCGTTGGGTAGATTAATACTATCCAAGAAACGAACTTATAAACTAATCAATAAAAACGTTGAGCTATATCAATACCGGCCAGTGCATTTGGTGTGGGAAAAGGAGTCCTGAAGTCTCTTTTGTTAATAAGCCGCACGTTATTCCCGACAGTCTTGGAGGGGAAGATATTGGAACAGACATTTGTGATGATTGTAACTTGTACTTTGGAAAAGCAGAAAAAGGTCTGCCGAATATGGATTTGGTGTTCAAAGAGGTATTTAATATTACCCGGCTGATTAGAGAACCTTTAGATGAGAACACTTACAAAAAACTACACTCTGTATTCTTTCGGTATTATCATAAAGAACGGAAGTTCATTATTAAGCCGGCATTCAATAAGCGAATAATTACACGGCAATTCAAAAGGTCTCTATTCGAAGTATTTCTTCAGATGTATCATAAAGAGACTGGGGATGGGAATAATCCAAAGTTTGCTGCTATACGAGATTTTGCAAGATACAACAAGGGAGATTTAAGGGTGTTCTACGCTTTTAACAATGTCGTGCTAGCTCCTGATTTCAACCAGACACCAAAACTGCCAATGTCTCAAAAGTTGATCGCTGATATGAACGGTTCCGGGGTATTTTTGTTTTGGTTTTTATCACATCCTTTATACCTCGAAGTATTTCCTACAGTATTCAATGTCTACGGCTTCGATTATCTCAAGAAGGAAGCAGAAACTATGATTATTCACGCAAAAGGGAACGAGGGTATATTTGAGCTTCGCGACATTATGCAGATGGATTTCTTCATGCAACGGTTCAATGAGGGATGAACACTATCATCTCAAAACCATTCAATGATTTCCTAGGGAAAAAGAGTACTGATTTGGTTTTACTCTTCTTTATGTGGCTACCCCAATAAGGGGATGCTTTCATCTATACTTTTGGACTACTGCTGTCTGAGGTTACAACAACCCATCAAACTTCGTCATCAAACTCGTCTTGATGGAATCCACGATATCGATGCAGAGTTTCATGGCCTTATAGTCGGAGTGGCCTGAGCGGAGGAATGTTTCTTCCCGACAAGGGCTTCATCCGTTTCAAACTCATATAAAGAATTCCTATATTTGTTATCGCATTAACCAGGAACGTTAACCGATGAAACGAACGCTATTTACCCTCGCTTTTCTATCGCTTCTCTGCGGCCTTACCGGCTGCAGCATCAAGGTGACCAAACCGATTCTGAAAATGATGGTTGCGGGAACGAATAAGGTCAAGGCGGAAGCCGCGTATGCGGATTCCGTGGAGAAGAAATTGAACGTTCCCTATGTCGATGGAGGGGTTTCGGCCCAGGTCGTCGACATCTACTATGCCCCTGCAGATGTCCGGAAAGATGCCGTCCTGATCGATATCCACGGCGGATTCTATGTGGCGGGGAAGCGGGAGAATAATCGTCGGTTCGCTTCGGTGTTCTTGAAAGAAGGGTTCGATGTGGTTCTTCTGGAGTATCGGGTGAACGATGGGGTGACGGACGTGGAAGATGAACTGCGCGACTGCGCAGCGGCGCTCGACTATCTGACTGTGCACGCCGATGAACTGGGACTCAATCCAGACCGGATGTTCCTGACGGGCGATTCCGCCGGCGGGCACCTGGCCCTCTATATGGCCGAAGGCACGGAGAATCCTGCGATGCCCATCCGACCTGCGGTCTTCAAATCCCGCGGCGCGATGCTCAACTGCCCGGCTTATGACTTCGCTTCGTTCGCCAAAGTGGAACGATTCTCCAAAGGCGCCCGCGCTTGGTTCCTGGGCCCGCGCTACGAAAACGACGCGTGGATGAAATCCATCTCCCCACGTACCTTCATCGACAGTTATCATGGCCCGCTGCTCGTCTCGACCTGCCTCCGCGACTTCATTCGCTCCGAATCCGTCCTCCTCAAAGCCGACTGCGACGCCCGGACCAGCCCCCTGACCTTCATCGACGTCTCCTCGACCGATAAACAAATCGGCCACGTCCATAACGTTACTGCCCCCGACCTTCCGGAATCCCAGAACGTCAACGCCCGCATGATCCAATTTATGAATGAATGCCTTGCCTTCGACTGACTACGCGATACGATGACCTTCCGCTGATCCGTTTTAGGGGACGGGCAAGGTCTCGTTGGATGGCCGACACCTTGCCCGAGTGAACCGCGTCCTGCATCACTGCACCTACGAAAGGACGGGCAAGGTCCCAGTGATGAAAGGAGACCTTGCCCGTTCTTTTCGGAGAGGACGATCTGTCTTAAAAGACGCGGAGGATGTTGTTGCCTTTGGCGTCGCGGGTACCGAGTTTGACGCCTACGGAGATGACAAACTGGGCATCGTTGTACGGAATCACATAGGGGGCTGAAATATACCGTTCCTGCACTGCGGACGAATACTTGACCACATCGGCAGGCCGGCAGATGTTGGCTTGTCCATAGAACGCCATCAGACCCGCCCGGATATTGACATTGAGGATGGGGAAACGCGAGGTGATTTCGCCGCCCAGGAAGATATCATGACCCGACACGTGCGTGAACGGGATAATCTTGCTCAAATTGGGATACCAGCTGTAAGCGGCCAGCAGGTCGATGTCAGCATTGTTATGCAGGGCGCCTCCGATACGGAACTCCTCGTTGAGGAAGATCATCGTCAGTGCAGGCAGGAAGGTCACGTCCTGGTAATGTTCATCGCCCGGTTCAAGACCGTATTTGCCCGCCGTATTGGCCGGATAATGGATGTGACGCTGCGGGTCCGAGGGCCAGAAGAAAGCAGCCTTGGCCGCTGAGGTTGTCATACCCGAGAAAAGCATCAGTTCCCCAAGGGTGACCTCGCCGATACGCTGGAAACCTTTTTCAAACTGGGTATCGTGCAAGAACGGCTTGGGGCGCTTGAGATAATAGTTCACCCCGAACATGCGGAAATTCTCCCGGGAATAAGAAAGCAGATTGAGCCGGTCACGGTTTCCGCTGCGGAACCAGAAATAGCCGTCATAGGCTTTCGTCAGGTTGCGGCGTGAAAGCGTCACATGGTAGAGGGACTTGCTCACCGGCAGTTCGACGACGGCCGGCGTTTTCACATCGTCCACATAAGTCACTTTATTCAAGCCCCGGCCCTTGGTAATGGTAATCCGCAGGCTGTCCTCGTCGCAAGTGATGGGAAGTGGCCAGGTCTTGACCATCTTGATGAGATATTCCTGCTCATCGTCAGCAGCCTCCGCCTTGAGTTCCTCCGAATAGGTGAAATAGCCCTGCTTCTCATATTGCATCTGGTGCAGGCCTTCGACCAGTTGGACCTTCAACGGGGTCGTACCAGCCAGTTCTCCGTCGATATACAGTTTGCAATACGCCGGATCCGACGTGAAGGAATAGGTCGTGAACCGGTTCATCGATATGTTGAGCAGGAATTCCTTCCCTTCCTCGATGTCGAATTCATAAAGGGGATGTTCGGACAGGAAGCCCGGTTTCTCGACCCGCAGCGTGTGATGTCCTGTCTTGATCTTGCCGTTGAACGGAAGCTGCCCGACTTCTTTCTCGTCGATGAAGACCCGTGCATCCACCGCGTTCTCCGCATCCTGCACGGAAAGCATGCCATAAATGGCTGCAAGGGTGAAATCGATGTGCACCGTCTTGCCTTTTTCGAGAATCACGTTCTTGATATCCACTTTGAATCCGTCGGACTCGGCCCGAAGCACATACTGGCCCGGATGCAGCGGAATCACATTGCCCTCATACAGGCTGTAGTAACTGATCTCCTGGTCCACATTGAAACTCTTTAGGTTATTGGGGCGCATGTCGATCTGCCGGCCGCTGATGTCCAGGGTGGCATCCGCATCGAAAATCAGGCCCTCTTCCGGCTTGATATCGACCGACAGCAAGGCGAAGGAAGGCTGCAGCTGGATGCGGTGGTACAGGTCTTCCTCCCGAGGATTGCGGGGCACGAAAAGGACGGTGTCGATATGCTCGAACCCATTCTTTTCAATCCGGACGTGGTGCGCACCTTCCTTGAGCTGGAACTGGTCGGAAAGCATGCCCGTGTTCTGGTCGACGTAGATGATGGAACGCTCGGGTACGGTACGGATATACACCGTATATTCGGTATCCCGCCGGCCATCCTGGGAAACCAGCACGTAAGCGGTCCGCTCCTTCCCCATCGAAACCTCCACGACCCCTTTCCGGGAAGCTTCCGCTTCGTTCGGCGCGATACTCAGGAACAGCACATCCGTATCGATTTCCGTCTTGCACCAGGAGGGCGCCGCCGTCACTTCCCACTTCTTGCCTGCTGTCACATAAATACTGTCCCGGAACCCTTCGCCCGGCGCCAGGATCGTTTCCTTGGAGAGATTCAGGTCGCCCAGTTTGGCCAAGGCTGAACGGCACTGCCGCAGCAGCCGGTCCGCCTGCGCTTTTTGGTCGGACGTGACGCCCGGTGCCTTCTTGGCCGCCTCGAGGGTCTTGATGGCCAGATCGTATTGCTTGCCCGTGTAATACTCCACAGCTTCGCTGTAGCGCATATCGAATGATTTTTGGGCCAAAGCCTGGGATACTGTCAGCAGCAGGACCGCCAACAGGAGGACGATTCTTTTCATAAGGAAAGTTGCTTTTTGATGTTTTCTAATTCAGGATCGGGGCGGATGGAGAGGACATAACCGATGCAGGAAAGTACGTTCTCCCGTTCCGAATCACGATGGGATATCCGGTATAAGGCATAGGATTCCTTGGCATAATCAGCCCAGGAAGCGGCCATGGAGTCGAGTTTGGCCTGCACACGCGCCGAACGGCTCTCCATTTCCTTGCCGAAAAGCCCCTTGAAAGGCGTATCTTCAAACTGATGCCGGACCGAAACCGCACTGTCCAGCAGCAGGCCGGCTTGTTGCAGGCTGGCAATCTGTTCACCCGTACTCTCCAGCGAACGCGAAGAGTCTTTCAACGCATCGGCCTGCTGGATCAACGCATCGGACTGTCCGATCAGATCCTCATACAAGCGCGAGGCAGACAGCGCCTCCTTGTTGTCCTGCCGGTCGCGGCCGCTCATCAAGGCAAAAACCACGGCTCCCGCTACCAACAGCGCCAGCAGGGAAACGAGACTCCAGACCAACACTTTTTTCTTACGGGATGACAGGACCTGTCGTCCGCCGATAGTCCCTTTCTCCGGATGGGCAATGGCTTTGCGGATATCATCGATCAGGCCGGTCTGGATGGGGCATAGTTCCTTGCGGCGCCAGTTGAAATTGCCCAGCATGAGTTCCAGGTCCGGCGGCATGGATTCACTGCCATCGATGATATAGGGAATAATGGCGCCGCTGTGCTTATGGTTGAACGCGTAGGTCACCTCGCCGCGGGTAAATCGGGACTGGAACGAGTGCTGGCTGGCTAGAAACAGGAAAATCGTGGAAGATTCCACGGCTTCGGCGAGGACTTGCGGAAAGTTCTGCCCCGCTTCGATACCCTCCTTGTCGATGAAGAAAGTAAGCCCCGCCGCCGAGAGCGCCGTACAGATTTCGTCAGCTATTTTCGCATCCTTGCGCGAATAACTGATAAAAACGTCGTAAGCCATTTTTCTGGTTGATACTGAAATAATTTGTAAAAGTACCAAATTTATTTCACTTTTGCCATACAATATGGAAAAGAAGAACAACCCTGCCGGCCAGGCTGCTGCAACGTACCAGCCCGCGCCCATCGATACAGCGGGGGTCGTGCTCCCGGAGTCCCTTTTGGCGCTGACGGAAACCATCGCCCGCAATACCCATGAAGTCTGGGCCCGCCAACGCATGGACGAAGGCTGGCGCTACGGACCGAGCCGCGACGATGTACGGAAACTGCACCCCAACCTGGTGCCTTACGAATACCTTTCTGAAGAAGACAAGGAATATGACAGGCTGACGGCACTGAACGCCATCCGCCTGATGGTCCTTTCGGGCTTTACGGTCACGGCTCCTGATGAAGCAGCTGCAAAGTTGTCTTGACCACGATCCAGTCGTAGTGCCGCGTCTGCTCCGGCAGATTCCAGTAATCCTGCAGGGCGGGATGGATCTTCAGATCTTCCCGTTTCCTGTCCCCACAACGATAACCGGCTATTTCGTGCGCCGCCTGCCAGCGCAAGTGCTCGCCAATAGCCAGATACTCCAGCACGGGAGCTGCCTTTCTGTCCGTACAATGCTGTCCATCATACTCGACAGGAATGGCGTCTGACACAGCAGAATCCTGATACAACCGGACCGGGCAAAGCATTTTCTTGACCTCCATGTGCATATAATCGGAGTAATCCTGGCCGACCTTGCGCCGGTACTCTTTCTTTTTCCAAAGCGGCGTGGTATCGGCCTGCTCAATCTTGCGGATCCTGTCCTCCCAGGCGACAGGTTCGCCAGACGCACGACAATAGGCATCGTAGAAGGCACGGGCGTACTGCTCAAACGTCTCGTCAATGATATTCCATTCTGTCCAGGCGTCCAGGCCACCCAGAATCCGGATGCAGTCCACGCCCAGGTTCTGCATATAGAAATTAATGAGTTTCTTGTATTTCTCCGGTTCATCCAGTTTGACCACAATGGCAGGTAGCCGCTGGATCGCCTGATGGCAGAACAACTCGAGCATATCCAACGCCAGGCGGACATTCTTCTGGTCTTCGCCCAGGGCGATGGCCACGTAATTGAGTGAGCCGAGCTGCTCCTGTAAATAACGCCAGAATGCCTTGGAGCCGACCTCCATGGGCAGGAAGCGGACCTTTTCATCGGAAATGGCAGGATGCTCCATCCGGAAAGTTCCTTCCAGGGCGGCGGCGGAACGGTCCACTACATCGCAGCAGAAAGCCAATGGCTTCTTGTCTTCCCCTACGAAGGCGCCGAACTCGTAAAGATACGAAAGCATACCCTGGCCGGTTTCCCCGAAACCCAGGACCATGGAATGGAATCCGGACCGTACCCAGCCCAGGGGCTGGCCCGCGTCATCGCAGGCCGTATCCACGAAACGGACCGGCATCAGGGCCGCATCCATCTTCATCTGCTTGACCGTCAGGAAAGACTCATCGACCAAGCGGATGTCATGCGTAGACAGTTGCACGATGCTGTCATTGACGCCACTGCGGCTGGCCCGGCAAAAAACCTTGCAGCGGCAAGGCGGCAACTTGTGCACCGCCGAGAGATTGTCGTCTTCATCCTCGGAAAGGAAATACAACGCGTCACTTTCCGAGACCGTCCACTTGGCCAGCTGTGTAAGGCCAAGTTCCTTGAAGAGATGATCGCCTGTACATTCTTTGATAGACTGCCGGGCGGTCAGGATGATGGCGCCCGGGACAAGTGTCCGGATGCACTCCAGACGGACGGTATCCGGGCGGATTCCCCGAAGGATCTGGAGGAAAGACACTTTGCCCGGAAGCGTTTCCCGCGACGGAGAGAGCACGAAAAGGAGCTGGTTGTCAGGGTTCTTCGCGAGATCTGCCGCCAATAGCAGGGAACGGCGTTCATCGCCGAAGAAAAGGTGGCGCCGCTTCCCCGAAGGACGATGGAACCAGAGCCAGAGCCGGCTTGAAAAGCGACGGGCAAAGAGATGCACCGTCAGGATGGAGGTTGTCCAGCTTGCGCAGGCCAGCAATCCTTCCAGCAGGATCAGGTGCACTTGCACGGCTTCCGCCGAACCCGACATGGCGTCGGACACATAGAAGTAATTGAAAAGGCGGCCGTACGTGGAAATCGCATTGAACAGAAAGAGATTGAGCGAACCTACGATGGAAAGGATGGTCCGCGAGAACCAGTTGGGAACGCCCGAAGCAAGGTACGCTTGCCAGAAAAGCACAAACCCGCCAATGGCAATCAACGCGGCCGGAATCCAGAGCAGGGCGGGTTTACGGCGGAGCAGACGGAGCGTTCCGATCAAGTATAGAACTACGAAACCCGCCATCAAACAGGCGATCAGGGCTGGATTATCCATGGCTATTATTGTTTTTTAAGGCTGCCTGAGCACGGGAAGCATCCGCTGGAGGGCTTCGGCTAGGCGGGCGCGCTGGGTGGCAAGGTTGAGACGGAGGAAGCCTTCACCGGTGACAGCGCCGTAAAGCGTGCCGGGGCTGACCAGGACGTGGGCTTCGTCACGAAGTCGGTCGGTGAGATGCCCGGTCGAGCCGGAAAGGGAGCGGATGTCAAGCCAGGCAAGGTAGGTTCCTTCAAGGCGGGTGACGGTGAGAGCCGGCAGCTCGCGGGCTATGAAACCGCACAGGAGGGAGTAATTACCCTGGATATACAGATTCAACGCATCCAGCCAGTCTTCGCTTTCATTGTAGGCGGCGATGAGGGCGACTGGGCCGAAAGGATTGACGTCACAGACTTCGTTGATGTTGATGGCGCGGTCGATGCGACGGCGCCAGTCGGGGTTGTGACAGACAATGTTGGCAATCTGCAGGCCGGCGGTGTTGAACGACTTGGAAGGCGAATTGAGCACGATTGCATTGTCGCGGCACGCCTCGCTGACGGCAGCGAACGGGGTAAAACGGTAACCGGGCATCACGAGTTCGCAGTGGATCTCATCACTGACTACAATGACGCCGTGACGCAGGCAGATGGCGTTGAGCCGGGCCAGTTCTTCAGGCGTCCAGACGCGACCTGCCGGGTTGTGCGGATTGCAGAGGAGGAAGAGCGTGGTCTTTTCCTGGGCGCAGCAAACTTCGAAGGATTCCCAATCGATATGATAAGTAGCCTCTTCGTACACCAGCGGGCACTCGAGGACCTGGCATCCGTTGTTGCGGATGCTGGAGAAGAAACAGTTGTAAACGGGAGACAGGACGACGACCTGTTCACCGGGCATCGCAAGGGCCTTGATGGCGCACGAAAGAGCAGGAACGACGCCGGACGTATAAAGGATATCCGCGCGTTCGATGGCCCAGCCGTGACGGCGGGAAAACCACGAAAGAATGGCTTCGTAATAGGCATCGGTCACCTGGGTATAGCCGAACACACCGTGTGCGACGCGGTCGGCCAGGGCCCGGCGGATGGCCGGTGCGGCCTGGAAATCCATGTCGGCCACCCACAAGGGAATGAAATCGGCCGGCGCCCCCTCGGCGACGGGTTCATCCCATTTGTAACTGCCGGAAGCCCGGCGGTCGACGGGGGTGTCGAAGTCAAACAGATTCTTCACTTATTTGCGGATTTCGATAATGCAGTCGGCAGGCTTGCGTATATTCTCGTCCAAGGTGATGCTGCCGATGCTGTCGGCAACAATATGGCCGGAGGTAGGGTTCTTGATGTTTTCGATGTGGCCGCGGATGTCGGCCTGCACTGTCGAATACTCGAATACGCGGTCGCAGGCGGCATCGAATGTACAGTTCTCCAGCACGAGGTCTTTGGAGTAGCAAAGCAGCTGTTCGCCGCTGAGTTTGCAGTTGACCAGCCGCACATTTTTCGAATGCCAGGCGAGATATTCACCGGACAGTTCGGAATCGTAGATGGTAACGTTCTCACACTCCCAGAAAGAATCCTTCGTCGTGATTTTGGCATGGCGGATTACCACGTCCTGGCAATACTGGAACACGTATTTCGCATCGCTGACCAGGCCGTCCACCTCGATATGCTTCGAAAACATGAAGGGATACGTGCCGCCCCGGAGTTCGACATCCCTGATTTTCAAGCCGTCCACCTTCCAGAAGGTCTCGTCCGCATCCGTGATCAAAACCCGTTCGAGGGTGACATTCTTCATTTCGCGAAAGAACTTCGGCCCGTCGATGGTGCAGTCGCGCATCACCAGGTCGTTGGTGTACCAGATGGCCGAACGGGAACCGGGTGCAAAATAGCAGTTGGTAATCAGGCAACGGTCCACATGCCACCAGGGATACTTGCCATAAAACCGGCAGCCATCGGCTTCCAAGTCACTGCAATGCTTGATAGCCGATTCGCCGTCGACGATGGTGATGTTTTCCAGACGTGCGTCGTGGACTTCAAAAAGCGGGCGTTCACCGCCGAACGATTTGTCTTTAATCAGTTGTTTCATATTTTTTCAATTGCTTGGCAAGGCGGGCGGCGGCACGGGCAGCGCGGCGGGCTTCCCGGGCAGCCCTGCGTGCTTCGCGACGGGCTTGGCGTTCGGCCCGGCGCAACGCACGTTTTTCAGCCGGTGTAAGTTTTTCAGTATGGATGACCGTCTCAGGAGAGGCGGGCGTAACGGCATCTGTCGAAACGGGGTTGACGTCAGCGGAATCACGGGCAGGCCGGGAAGGACGGACAGGATTGTCTTCGGGAATCAGGACGCGCTGGGCAGGCACGACATGCGTGGTGTCGGATGTGACAAGCGTGGAGTCGGTGAAATGCCCGGTTATGTCGGTCGTGACAAGCGTCGAATCAGTCATGACAAGAGTTGAGTCAGGCTGAACAAGCGTCGAATCCGGTGTAAAGTCAAGACTGTCAAGCGGATGATCAAGTTTCATCAAACTGTCCAGCCGGGCCAGGCTGTCCTGTTCGGCTTGACGGCGTTCGTATTCGGCTTTCTTTTCCGCATCGATCTTTTCGAAAAGTTCGACCATGTAGTTGTCGAAGAACTTGTTGGTCTCGCGATAGAGCGGACGGCGCATCCCTTCATACTGCTGGCGCTCCGTCTTCCTGACCGGTCGGCGGGTAATCGCGGCCCTTGACACAGGCCGCTCGTCACCCCGCCACTTGAATTCCTTGAGCCGCTGCTTTTCCGGTTCCAGTTCCCCGACGGGATAGACATCGCTCTTGATAGACTCTACATAGAGAATGCGCTGGGCCTTCGCATCTTTCATGGCGGCCGTCATCGATTTCGACTCCTTGACGTTGATGGTGGTGATCACATCGTCGTCGGTCATGTAGAAAATGGCCGACACACCGCCCAGGGCATCGAAGCGATAGATCTTGTTGTCCCGGAACCAGCCCTGCATCTCTGTACTTTTGATCTGGTCGAAATGCGTGCTGTCCTGCTTGGAGATAAGCCAGGCATTGGTAATCATGCTGCCACGGCTGAGGGCGCCGCCAGCCATCAGGAGCTGCATCTCATCGGCTGTCAACTGGTTGCGGACTTCGTTCCACAAGGCGGGTGTGCCGTAAAGGCGGGCGATGGAGTCCAGCTCCGTGAACACTACGGAATCACAGACAGCCTGCAGGTCACTGCGGTACATCTTGACATTGTGCCAGGCCTGGACATAGCGGACTGGGGTGGTGTCGCGCGGCGGGGCAGCCGGAGCGGTATCGGGGATTACAGCTGTTGAGTCGGTGAGAGGCCCTGTCAGGTCGGACATGACTGCCAAGGAATCAACCGGCATGACGGCCAGTGAGTCTGGTGGTAGGACGAGCGTCGAATCTGCAGGCATGACGAACGTTGAATCGCCGGGGATAACGAGCGTCGAATCGGTGAGACGTCCTGCCAAGCCGGTTTTGACCATTGCGGCTTTATCGATCGGAGGAGGTGGCGGGTTCAGGCCGACTTCTATCAGGGAATCGACGGACTGAAGATTGGCGCGCAAGGCATTGGAGGCGGCGGTCAGCGAATCGACCAGTCCCACTGTCACCAGCGAATCGAGACGGGCCAGGCGGGCCAGCGAATCAGCCTCGGCCTGTTTTTGTTTTTCCACCCATTCGGGCGGCAGCTTGCCGACCTCGCGCATCTTCTTGATGTTCTCTTCTTCCCGGAGTTTGGCTTCCTCCGTGCGTTTCTTGGTCAACGCATCGAAAGTAATATCCTCCAGCCGTTTTTTCGATTCATTGACTTCTTCTTCGGGAATGTCGCAACGCGGCACGGCATAGACAAAGAAAGTATCGGCCCGGGTAAAGAGCGTATCGACAACATGGTCTTCATTCTCGCCAAAATAAATGATGGCAGGGTCTCCGGTCAGCAGGCCGCGGTCGGACAGCGAATCTCGGGCCGGAAGATATTGCAGGTGGTCGCCCAGGTAGATGCTCTTGTTGGTCGTGTCGAGCACCTGCGCGTTGCGGAACATATCCACCCGGCCATCGGTCTGGTAATAAAAGACTTCGTCGGCCCAGGCATCGTAGGTCGGGTCGAACATGAACACATGGTCCGCATAGTGGAGGATCTGGTTCTTCCGGTCGAACGAGCCGTCGTCAGCCCGCAGGAAGCCATCACCGCGCCAGGTATAGGTATTCTTCCCGAAATAAGCTTTCTCGGGCTCGGAAAAATAGCGCAGCGTCTGTGTCTTGATCTCCACCGTGTCCATATAAAGTTCGACACGTTCCTCAAACGTAAAGAGACCTTCTTTCCCGTCATACGTGCCGCGCGAGCTCTCGATCACATTGCCGTCCTTGTCCTTCAGGGCACCGCCGTAATCGAAGACGGCCACGCTGTCTTTCGTATTGTATTCCAGACGGGATGTACGGAGCATGTTGCCGTCCTTGTCGAAGAGTTCCACCAGCGGACCGCGGAACTGGGCCTTGCTGACGTCGATCCAGTAGAACATCTCCTCGCTCTTGAGCATGGTGTTGTTCTGGATCACCTGTACGTTGCCATAAGCCTCGATGTATTTGGCATCCACGTTCCAGGACGCGGAGTCGCAAAGCAGGTAGGTGTCATTGTGTAGAAAACGGGCGTGCCCCTTGACCAGACGGTAGTTGACCCCGAATTTCTCATACTGTTCGGCACGCTCTGCCTGCACCAGCCGGAACACGCTGTCCTTGGGAGCGTTCTGCCCCCAACACAACGTGCTGCAGACCAAGGTCAGCAGCACGGCAAACGCATTCCGACACAGGCGGTCCATATCACTTGATCCAGCCTTTTCGCTGGAAGTCGCACCCCTGGAACATCGGATCGATGACGATGTACGTGGTCTTCTGTTTCTCTTCGATGAACTTGTCGACTGCCGCCATCGCGTTCTTCTGGTTGACTTCCTCCAGCAACGTGTTATAGTCCTCCTGGAAGTTCGCGACATGGGCGGGAATGATCTTCTCCAGATAGAGAATCTTGTAGATGGTATTGCCGTTGCGGCCTTCATTGTCGAGCGACTCGAACGGTTCGGAGATATCCCCTTCCTGCATGTTGCGCAGTACGTTGTAGTCGTTGGGCTTGAGCTGGTCCTTCTCGAAATAGGAGGAACCGGTGTACTCGTCGGCCATCAGGCCGCCGTTGGTGGCGCTGTGGCGTTCCTCGGAGAAGGAACGGGCCGCATCGAAGAAAGCCATGCTGTCCACGACGATGAGGTTGCGGATGCTGTCGAGTTTCTGGAAGGCACGGTCCCGGTCTGTAGAGGTGTATTTCGGTTTGATGAGGATGTGGCGCGCATTGAACATGTCTCCGTCCCGCTCGATAAGCTGGATGATATGGAAACCGTCTGGCGTCTCTACGATTTGGGACACCTGCCCCACCTTGAGCGACATGGCCGCATCGGAAAAGGCGGGCCAGAAAATGGAACGCGAGGCCATACCCAACTCACCGCCCTTGGCCACACTGCCGGGGTCCTGAGAATAAAGGCGGGCCAGCGTCGCGAAACGTTCCCCGTTCACCACGCGTTCGCGCAGGCCGATGAGCTGTTCCTTCACGGCCAGTTCGGCCGCTTCCTTGTCGGGATAGATGCCGATCTGGCGGATGCGGTACTTGGTGCTGACCATCGGGAGATCCTCGGCAGGCGTGTCTTCCACATACTTCTTGACGTCACGCGGCGTGACTTTGGGGATATCCTGGGCTACGTTGCGCTGCATCTCCTGAATCAGGGACTGGTCGCTGAGGGCAGCGCGCCATTCCTGGCGCAGCTTGTAGATGGGCTTGCCGAAATACGCTTCGGTCTTTTCCTCGCCGCCCAGCGTGGTCAGCACTTCGTTGATGCGCTGGTCGAGCATGGCGGATACCTGCGCTTCGTTGACCACCAGGGAGTCGAGTTTGGCCTGGGTCAGGAAAAGCTTCGCTACCAGGAATTCTTCCAGAATCTCACAACGGGCGCTCTTATCAACCGACAGGCCGCGGGCACGCTGCATCTGGGCTTCCGCCTCGATCTCGGACAGCATCACGATGTCGTTGCCTACCATGGCAACGGATTTCTCGACGATGCCGTCATATTTCTGTCCCCTTGCCGGCAGGAAAGCCAGCAGCAACAGAAAAACCGGAATTATCTTTTTCATCTTCATGTTCATTGCACGGAGCACCAAAGCAGCAACTCTTGCGCCAAACGCTAGCGCGTGGAATAGTTCGGCGCCTCGCGGGTGATGGTCACGTCGTGCGGATGGCTTTCCACCATGCCGGCTGCCGTAATCTTGACGAACTTGGCCTCGCGGAGCGCGGCCAGGTCTTTCGCGCCGCAATAACCCATACCAGCCCGCAAACCGCCGATCAGCTGGTAGATGACCTCGGCCAGCGTACCCTTGTACGGGACCTGCGCCACGATGCCTTCGGGCACGAGTTTCTTGATATCCTCTTCCATATCCTGGAAATAGCGGTCCTTCGAGCCTTTCTGCATGGCTTCGAGCGAACCCATGCCGCGGTAGGACTTGAACTTGCGGCCATTGAGGATGATGGCCTCGCCCGGAGCTTCCTCGACACCGGCGAAGAGCGAGCCTGCCATGATGGTGCTGGCACCGGCCGCGAGAGCCTTGACGATGTCGCCGGAATAACGGATGCCACCGTCCGCAATCACCGGGATACCGGAGCCTTTGAGGGCTTCACTGGTCTGCATCACGGCTGTAAGCTGCGGCACGCCGATGCCGGCGATGATGCGGGTAGTGCAGATGGAACCGGGGCCGATACCGACCTTCACGGCATCGACGCCGCAGTCGCGAAGGGCGCAGGCCGCTTCGGCCGTGGCGATGTTGCCGGCCACGATCTGCAGGTCTGGGAAAGCGGCCCGGATCTTCTTGATGGTATTGAGCACTCCCACGGAATGACCATGGGCCGTGTCGAGGACCACGGCATCAGTATGAACGCTGACCAGGCGTTCCACGTCTTCAAGGCTGTGGGAATTGATGCCTACGGCCGCCGCCACGCGGAGGCGGCCGAGGCTGTCTTTGCTTGCCTTAGGATTATCCTTGATCTTGGTGATGTCCCGGTAGGTGATCAGGCCGACGAGCCGGTTGGCATTGTCCACCACGGGAAGCTTCTCGATGCGGTATTTGCGCAGCACTTCGGTCGCTTCGGGGATGGTGGTCTGCGGGCCGACCGTGATGAGGTTTTCAAAGGTCATCACTTCGCGGATGGGTTTGGCCGGATTGTCCTGGAAGCGGAGGTCACGGTTGGTGACGATACCGATCAGGTGATGGTCCGGATCGACCACCGGAATGCCGCCGATGTGGTATTGGGACATCAGGCGGAGGGCGTCTCCGACACAAGCCGACCCGTCGATCGTTACCGGGTCATAGATCATACCGTTTTCCGCGCGTTTGACCTTCCGGACGTGCTCCATCTGGGCTTCGATCGGCATGTTCTTGTGAATGACGCCGATACCGCCCTCCCGGGCGATGGCGATAGCCAGATTGGCATCCGTTACGGTATCCATGGCCGCCGATACGATCGGCACCTGGAGCCGGATGTCCCGGGTAAAACGGGTTTGGATGTCAACTTCCCTGGGAAGTACTTCGGAGCGGGCAGGAATGAGCAGTACGTCATCGTAGGTCAGTCCTTCCATTACAATCTTGTCGGTATTCATCACGCGGTGGATTTTGGGATATTTCGGCAAATATACAAAATCTGTCGGGATTATCCTATTTGTTCACGGTGCGAAGCATTTCCTGCACGGCCGCTTCCAGCTGCTTGTCCTCGCCGCGTAGCGAAGAGGCAGGATCGTTGGCCACGCGGATGTCGGGCTCGATCTGGTGGTTCTCCATATAATGGTCACCCTGCACCCAGCCGCCTACCTGCGGAATGCCGAAGACAATGGAAGGATGGATCTGGGTCTCCCACCACACGGCGGTCATAGTGCCCGGCACCGGCATGCCGATGAGTTTGCCGAGACCGAGGGTCTTGTAGGCATACGGGAAACCGGATGCATCCGAATAGCAGTCCTCGCCCATCAGCACGCAGGACGGTTTGTTCCACTTGCTGTAGGGCTCCGTACCGATGTACTGGCCGCGCGGACGCCATTCCGCATAAGCCTTGCCGCCCAGCAGCGTGACCAGGTCGTCGTGGAGCCAACCGCCGCCGTTGTGGCGGATATCCACGATCAGCGCGTCGCAGGTGCGGTATTTACCCAGTGCCTTGGAATAGACCTCGCGGAACGAAGGCGAATCCATTCCCTCCACATGCACATAGCCGATCCGGCCGCCGGAGAGACGCTCCACCATCGCTTCGCGCTGGCGGACCCAGCGCTGGTAAAGGAGCCTCGACTCGTTGGCCACCGGCTTGACAATCAGATCTTCATCCTTGCCGCCTTTGCGGACCGTCACGACAATCTTCTTGCCGGCCTTGCCAGACAGAAGCGGGAACCAGTTCGCATCGGCCTTGATGGGCTGGCCGTCGATGGCCACAATCAGGTCACCAGCTTTGATCTGGCTGTCGGCCAGATTCAGCACGCCACCCGGCAGGACTTCGGCAATCCGCAGGCCGTCACCGGCATAGCCATAGTCATAGAGAACGCCCAACCGGCCGAGCGTCTCACCGCCCTGCGGCCGGTAACGGGCTCCTGTGTGCGAGCCGTTGAGCTCACCCAGCATTTCGGAAAGCATCTCCTGAAAATCGAAATAGTTGTCGATGTAGGGCAGGAACTGCGCGTAATTGTCGCGATAGTAGTCCCAGTCGATGCCGTGCAGGTTCGGGTCATAGAATTTCTCCTTCACCTGCTTCCAGATGTGGTAGAACATGTATTCGCGCTCAGCCTTGGGCTTGAACTCGAAATCGCCCGAGAAGCTGATCTGCTTGGTCTGTCCGCTGGCCAGGGCAACTTTCGTGACGCCACGGCCCGAGAAGACATAGATGTCAGCCCCATCGGCTGAGGGCGTGATGCGGCCCGTGACACCGCGGGCAAGCACTTTCACACTGCCTTCCCGCAGGTCTTTCACACAAAGGCCCATGCCGCTTTCAAGCGGGGAAACGTAATAGAGTTTGTGGCCATCCTTCGAGAGGATGTGGTCGCCGTAAGCCGCACTGGCGTTCGTCAGCCGCTGCACACGGTATTCGCGGTCCTCGAGCATCAGTTCCAGCTTCTTGGGCTTCTCCTGGGCCAGGGAGTCTTTCTTCTCTTCCTTGGCCAGTTGTTTCTCGCTCTTCCCGCTGAGGAGTTTTTCGACCTCTTCGTCTTCCTTGTCCTGGTTGAAGGCCGTCATTGCCTTGCCGTCGAAGAACATGATATATACGTCATCGTGCGCACCCCAGCTGCCGTGGCTGCGATAGCCGTTCTTGTCGGACGACCAGGTCATCGCTTTGCCGCCGAGGGCCCAGCGGAATCCGCCGTCGGAATAACCGCTCTGGGTCAGGTCGGTCACCTTGCCGGTGCTCACTTCGACGAGGGCGATGTCCACGTTGTTCCAACCGCCGTTGGCCATGTCGGTCGCCAGCAGGTATTCGCTGTCAGGGCTCCAGGAGAAACTCTGGTCACCATCGCTATACGAATAGTTGACGTCTTTGAGCAGAGACTTGACTTTGCCGCCTTTGGTGGGCTTGACCACCAGCTCGGCGCGGTCGCGCAGATAAGCCACCCATTTGCCGTCAGGGGACACTTCCGGCTGGAAACTGGTCTCTCCGGGTTCGGAGAAGAGTTCCTCTTTCGTCTTGACAGCATAGGTGAACAGTTTGTCGTTTTTCTCGGTCAGCACAGTACGCCAGATACCCCAGCAACCACCCCGTTCCGCCGCATAGTAGAGTTCGCGGCCGTCCTTCGAGAAACTCACGCCGCGCTCCTGCTCCGGTGTGTTGGTGATGCGCCGGGTGGTATTGTATTCCGTCGAAGTCACGAACACGTCGCCACGAATCACCACGGCAATCTCCTTGCCGTCGGGAGAGACGGCCATGGACGTGGCACCATTGGTGAAATTCATCTTCACCATGTCACGCTCATTCTCGTCACGGATCACCGTGATATCGAGTTTGCGGGGCTGGCCACCCTCCTTGAGTACATAGAGGTCGCCGTTCTGGGAATAAGCCAGCGTCCCGTCTTTTGCCACGGAGACGTAACGCACCGGGTCCTTCTCATAGCGGGTCAACTGCGTGCTCTTCGCCGGATTGCTGACGCTGCTCTTGAACAGGTTGATAGTCTTGCCGTTCTGTTCGCTCAAATAGTAGAACGTATCGCCGTCGGCCGCCCAGACAGGCTGGCGGTCTTCCCCGTTGAACTTCGAAAGCTGCGTGAACACACCGTCTTTGCAGAGCCAGATGTCGCGGGTGACGGCAGAGGTATGGTGCTTGCGGAGCGGATCCTCATAGCCCTTGTAATCTTCATAAAGGATGGCACCGTCGGGACGGACACTCATCTCCGACATGGTAACGGATGTCAGCAGCATCGGACGGCCGCCGCCGTCGTTCACTGCCCACACCTGCGGATCACCGGGATATCCATCGAAATGGACATCCGGCTGCAGATTGGCCGTAAAGGCGATGCGGCCGTCGGGAAGCACGGCCTTCGGCGTCTCATTGCCCGGATAGTTGGTAATGCGTTTCGGGGTGCCGCCTCCTACGGGCACACAGAATATATCCTTGCTGCCTTCCCGATAGGAGCTGAAATAGAGGTATTTGCCATCCGGCGTCCAGACGGGGTCGGAATCGTAGGCCGGATTGGTCGTCAGCGGCCGGGCCGTTCCGCCCTGGATACCGACAACGTAAATGTCACCCTTGTAGGAAAAGGCGATCTGCGTTCCGTCAGGAGACAAGGCGTTCTTGCGAAGCCATTTGGGTGACTCCTGCGCCGTCGCGCTCACCAGCCCGGACACGGCCAGCAGCACGAGAATCAAAGTTTTTTTCATATATAAAAAGTTTTAATCATTACTTTCCGTCATACCCGGCAACGACCGGACATCACAACCATTTGCGGAGCTCTTCGATATGCTCCGGCGGCGTGGCCCAACTGGTCGCGAAACGAACGGCCGTATGGTCCGCATCGACCCGGTCCCACAGGTCAAAGGCCACATGTTTGGCCAGTTCTTCCAACTGCTTGTTCTCCAAAACCACGAATTGCTGGTTGGTCGGCGAATCGAGGAAGAAGCGGCATCCTTTCTCGCGAAGCATTTCCTTGAGCAGCATCGCCATGTCGATGGCGTGGCGGCTGATATGGAAATAGAGATTGCCCGTGAAAAGCGTATCGAACTGGATACCCAGCAGCCGGCCTTTGGCCATCATGGCGCCGTGTTGTTTGGTGATGGTATAGAAATGCTTCGGCGCGTTGCCATGGGGGAAAACAACGGCTTCCCCGCAGAAGCAGCCCACTTTGGTCCCACCGATATAGAACACGTCGCTCAAACGGGCGATGTCCGAAAGGGCTACATCGCAAGCCGGACTTGTCAGGCCGTAACCCAGCCGGGCTCCGTCGATCATCAACGGGAGGGAGAACGCATCGCAGATGGATCGGATCTCTTCCAGTTCCCGACGGGTATAGAGCGTTCCGTATTCCGACGGGAATGAAATATAGACCATCCCCGGAAAGACCATGTGCTCATAGTTCGGGTCGGTCGTGGCGGCTGTCAGATAATCCCGCAGTTCGCCGGGATCCAGTTTGCCCTGGTGACCGGGTATGGTAAGTACCTTGTGGCCGGTGTATTCCACGGCGCCCGCCTCATGGACGCCGATATGGCCTGTTTCGGCCGAGACAACCCCTTCATAATCACGGAGCATGGCGGCTATGATCGTCGAGTTGGTCTGAGTTCCACCCACGAGGAAAAAAACTTCCGCTTCAGGCGCGTCACAGGCCGCACGGATCTTTTCTTTGGCACTTTCGCAATAGTGGTCCACCCCATAGCCGGGCAGTTGTTCAAGATTGGTAGCACCCAGGCGCTCCAGGATCTTCGGGTGCGCCCCTTCCGAATAGTCACAGGTAAAGGAAATCATATGCGTAATCTATCTAGCATCACAAACATACAAAAGATATCGAGACACAGTACAGGGACTGTCCTGTTTTACTCGGAAAGTTTTATGCGAACTGCAGGCCGATAAAACCATCAGGACCGACAGCAGGAACAGGAACGGACGTTTCATAGATTGCTGATAAAAAAAAGGGCTATAGAATGTATTTCAAGCCGGCGAGGAAGGAAGTGGAAACGCCGGGCGTATAGCGGGCATAGGCCGTAAGCTGGAGGACATGGTCACGGCCGCCAAGGCTCAGGCCCAAATCCTGGGTCAGACGCGCCTCAAGGCTGTGTTCCAGTGAGACGGAAGCGGGTGATAAGCCGTCTGTCCAGTTGCATCCCGTATAGATGAGGGCGGCCGTCGTGGCGAAACGGGTGAGATATTCAGCCCGATAGGAGAAGCCGCCGAGGATGCGGTCCTGCACCTGACCGTCGCTTCGCGTATAGGAGGCAACAGCCCAGAAACGATGGGACAACGGCCGTTCCAGGCGCGCTGTCAGTGCGTAACGACTGTCGAGGATATTGCGGGAAGATATGTAGAACGGCCGTTTCCAGGATTGTCCGTAAATGCCTTCCAAGGTCAAATAGAATTGTCCGGGCAGCCGTGTATCGATGGCGGCGAGGTTTTTCCAAACCGTTCCTTCGCCATGGACGCCATAAACGGCGGTTCCGGCGCGAAGGATCAAAGCGCCATTTCCCATCACATCGTAATTCAGGCTCACACGGGGAGAGAAAGCGAAGGGGAAGCTGAAGCGGACCCCGGCGAGCAGTGTCATCCGCTGGCCCAGCCGGATGGCATCCTGCAGATAGAAATCGAAACGCGTCGCGGCGGAATCGAGCAACAGCTGGTTGGTGTGGGCCACCTGTACGCCCAGCAACAGGCGCTGGCTGCCGGCAGCCACCGTAAAGTCATCCGCTATGAGTAGCTGGCGGGATGTCGCTGTACTGTACCATCCGGCCTGCGCCCGGTTGGACGCGGCCCCATCTCGCAATTGGGTCGTGAAACCCGCAGCGGCCCATGCATCGGTGCCATCCAGCCGGCCACCGCTCACATCCAGTCGGTTGGTGCTGCCCAAACGGGCGTCGAAACGGCCGGCGCCATTGAATCCGGTCAAGCCGTCATATTGGAGGCCGGCGAACAATTGATAGTCATCGCCGGAGAGAGGGGTTGCCAAGGTTAGGCCGAGATGCCCGGTCGAGCCGGAGCTGGCAGGAAAGCCATAATACCCATAGGCGGAGCCGTGAAAACGGTTGGTGCCCGTCGGGGTCATGCGCAAACGGCTGACACCCGACAGGGTAGCTTCTTGCCGGACATCGAACGGTACCGGTGTATAGATAGCCTGGCCCACCAAGTCGAAACCCAGCGGCGAAACCGGTACAGTTCCGCCTTCAAGCCCAGGACCCATCCGGAGGGACGTGGCGGCCTCATCACTGCGGACTACGGTCTTTCCTGCCTCCAGGTCGGCATCCACCACGACATTCTGTCCGGTAAATGTATAAAGATTGCGGACTGTCAGGGGCTTATAATTGAAATAATGGATCCGGACCGTATAGGGACCGCCCGGCAGGACATCGAGCAGCTGATACCAGCCATGGCGATCGGTGGTCGCGTAGTACTGGGTATTGGACGGTTGATGGATAGCCACTACGGTCACGCCTTCGATGGGCCCGTCTTCGTCCACAATCCGGCCTGCAATCGAAGCCGTCGTCACCTGCGCCGCCGCCGGCAGCGCAAACAACAGAACTGCCAGAAAGAATAATCTTTTCATCATTCTACAAAGATAACACTTTTTTCGCTGCCGATTCAGGCGATACAAAAAGGACGACCCGTCAGGGATCGTCCTTTTCAAGAGCCCGGTCAAGCCGGGCATGACACTTGGCTTAGTTCGCCGGCGTGTGGCTGAAATAGACACCGTTGCTGATCTGGGGCTCGCCATTGTGGCTGCCCTTCGCACCGATGATGGTCAGCAGGTCGCCCACCTTGATGCCGTACTTGGCGACGGCGTCCTTGCGGTTGTTGCCCGTAGCACCCCAGCCCGGATAGCAGCCGTAGGAATACAGGCGGTTACCGTCGGCGTCCTTGATATAGACATTGCCATAAGAAGCATTGGCAATCTCGTCCAGCGTACCGGACACCATGTAATAGACGTTCGGATTGTCTTCCTTGGCGAGGAACTCGGCGATGGTCACCTCCGTAACACTGATATGGCTTTCATACTGGCCGCTACCAAGCTGGGCGCTGCCATTGTGCTCGGCCCGCTTGCCGACGAGCGTCACCACGTCACCGACCTTCAGGCCGAGGTTCGCGAAGTCACCCTTCTTACCGATGCCATAGACATAGGTCTCACCCGACCAGTCACGGATATAGACATTGCCATAATTGGTGTTGGCCACGCTGGTGATGATACCGGTAAGCCGGTACTGCGTATCCCCGACTGCAGCAGCCAGGAAGTCAGCGATGGAGCACTCGATGATGGCACCCTTCTGGGAAAGGGCCTGCTCGGCCGTATATTCCTTCTTGCCGTCCGTCGTCTTGAAGACAATCGTGGTAGAACGGTCGCCACCCGCGTTGGCCGCAGCGTGGAATGTGACGGTATTGCCGGAAATCGCAGCAATGGAGAGCCAATCCTTGGCATTGGCAGGAACCTCCACATAGATGCCCGTGCCTTTGTTGGAAAGTTTCACCTTGAAATCGCCGCCTTCAATCGGAAGGACTGCATCCTCGGGATCGATTTCCGCGACCTTGATGAGAGACTTGTTGATGCTGACGAACGTGGCGTCCACCAACTCGACAGTACCGTTGTACACGGTCTTCGGGCCCTGGACGGTCACCTCGTCACCCACTTCGATGTTGAAGCTCGACCAGGAATAGTTGCCGGCCGCGTTGACCGTACCGTAAATGTAGATCTCACCCGTACCGTCGTCGAGATACCAGTTGCCGTAGCTCGTGTTGGCAATCCGCGTGCAGATACCCGTTACCAGGTAGGTCTTGGCTTCGGGGCCTGCGATCACTTCGGCGCAAGTGGCCTTGGAAACCGTAGCCAGTCCCTGGATCACATTGATGTTCTGTGTCTTTCCACCGCAGGTAAGCACGACTTCGGCCGTACGGCCGTCCAGCGTGGAAGCAGCGGAGAAATTGATGGTGGACTGACCGGCGGAACCGGAAGCCGGGCTGATGGTCAGCCAGGAAGGAGCACCGGTGATGGACCAGCTGTCGGTGGCATCGATCTGTACGGGCGTGGAGCCTCCGTTCATCGTGATGGCCACATAAGTCGTGGACAGCGAGACCTCGCTCAGGTAGTGGTCTTCCTCAACCGCGCAACCCACGGTAATGGCAAGCACGGCAAAAAGAGCAGCGATGATATTCTTGATTTTCATATCGGATCTTCAATTGATTAGTTAAACAGATACTTGATACCCACGGAAGCGTACCAGCACTGGCCGAGCGCGTGGTTCGGAACAAAGGTCTCGGTCGTACCGCTGATGGCGGACGGCGCGGAGAACGTAGCGTAACCGTCGGCATCGACACCTTCATACTTGAGGATGCGGGCGTCAGAACCAATGGCCGGGTTGAGGTACTTGCTCACGCCCCAGCTGGAGTTGAACAGGTTGAGGACATTCTTCAGGTCGAGGCAGAGCTGCAGGGTGTTGGTGTTCTTGCCGCACTTCACAGTGAAATCGTGCTTGTAGCTGAAGTCCACACGGTGGACCCACGGGCTGTACACGCTGTAACCTTCGGCATACGAGCCCTGGTGCGTGCGCAGGTATTTGTCGTTGTGGACGAAGTCCATGAAACGGGTCTGATCGTCGCTCGAGACGAAACGGAACTGGCGGCCGGAGACTTCTTCATCGGTCGGGATGTAGAGGGCGTCATAGTTGTAGCCGTCACCGTTCATGTCGTTGGTGGTCATGTAGCTGTAGTTGTAGCCGCCACGCCAGGCCTCATAGATGAAGCTGTAGTGGTTGCCGCTCTTGTCGTGGTGCGTCAGGGATGCAACCACGCGGTCCGGCGTCACATACTGCGAGTTGTGCAGCTTGATGTAGTTCGGTCCTTCGTTGGTCGGCACATAGGTGAAGGCAGACTCGGCAGCCGAACCCGGCATACCGGTGATTTCCTTGCTCACGGTGTGCGTGTAGGCAGCCATGAAGCTCAGGCTCTCGATCGGGCGGATGTTGACCTGGGCGCTGGCGCTCCAGCCGTAACCCTTGTCGGTGTTCTCCAGGACGAAGGCCTTGGTGGCATTGCGGAAGCCGGCAGGATAGATCGGACGGTTGTCGGCGCCGTTGAAGCGGGCGAAACCGGCCACATCCTTCATACTCCAGTCGGAGATGGCGACTGCGTTGATGGTCTTGTTGAAGATACCCTCAGCCGAGAAGGTGAACGGGAAGGAGGTCGGGAGGCTGAAGTCGAAAGCGATGGAGCTCTTCCAGACCTGCGGCATCTTGAACTTGGGATCCACGCCGTTGACGGCGGAAGGAACCGTACCGTCCTCAGGACGGACCGTGCTCGGATAACCGAGTTTGATCAGCTTGTTGTAGAGGGCCTCGATGGTAGCCTTGCCCTGGGAATCGGTCACCAGACCACCGGCGAATTCGTTCATCGAGAAGCCACGGGAAGCTGCATTCCTGGCATTGATCTGTGCCTGATACTGCACCAGACCGCCGTTGGTCGGCATGTTGGTGAAGAACACGAGCGGGAGACGGCCCGAGAAGAGGCCCGTACCGCCACGTACCTTGAAGCTCTTGTCACCGAAGACATCCCAGCTGAAGCCCACGCGCGGCGAGATGGTCACCTTCGAGGTAGGCCACTTACCGGTGTCGATGTGCGTCTCCTGGTAGTTATATTTCTTCGGATAGTAGTTCAGGTCGTAGATGGCCTTGTTGGTCATCAGGTCGCCGTTGTCGAAGATCAGGGCATCGAAGCGGATGCCGGCGGTCAGTTTGAAGCGGTCGTTGATGTTCCAGTCGTCCTGGGCATAGATACCGGCCTTGTGGAACTGGACGCGGGCGGCAGGATACTGCTCACCGTCGTAACCGTAGGTCAAGCAGACCACTTCCGGAGCGGCACCGTTGAGGAAGTCATCGACCGTACGGTAGCGGTAGTAACCCGTACCGTTACGCATATACTGGTTGTCAGCCATCTGGTACTCGTAGCTGATGCCGGCGGTCACCTTGTGGGCGCCCTTGTACCAGGTGATATCGTCCTTCACGTTGGCGATGGTGTTGTGGACGGCGTTGTTCCAGGTGAACAGCTCATAACCGAGGGCCATGTAGTTGTTGCTCTGGGTGTCGTCGAGGATGTCGATGAACGGGAACTGGTCGGAGTTCGTGCCGCGGACGTCATCGAGTTTGGAGAAGGTAGCCAGGAACTGGTTCGACAGGTTGTCGGTCAGACGGCTGTTGAGGTCGAGAGACCAGGTGCTCACCAGGTTGTTCATCGAATACATCGAGTTGGCGAACGACATGGAATACTGCGACATACGGGCGCCGGACATACGCGTGCCACCGTCCATCGAAGAACCGTTGGGCGAGTTCCACACGTTGTTGCGGGTGTAGTTGTAACGCAGGGCCAGCTTGTGCTTGCTGCTGATGTTCCAGTCGATGCGGGCCAGGATCTTCATGTTGTTCTCGTTGGCCGGGAAGTCGGTCCAGGAACCCGTGTCATAGCCATATTTGCTCTTCACGAAATCGGACACGCGCTGCAGGTCGGCCAGACGGGTGCGGGAGATGTAGTTGGTCGGGTCGGCTACGCCGTTGGCGGAACCCTGCCAGCGGTTGACCACCGTCGGAACCTTGGAATACTCACCGTTGATGAAGAAGAACAACTTGTTCTTGATGATCGGGCCGCCGGCGGTGAAGCCGTAGGTCGTCGAACGGTCTTTGGCGCGGGCGCCGCCGATCTGCTCGCCTTCGACCGTGTCACCGCGCATGTTCTCGTTGCGGTGATAGACATAGGCGCTGCCCTTGAAGGTGTTCGTACCCGACTTGGTGATGGCGTTCACGCCACCGCCGATGAAGTTGGTCTGACGGACGTCGTAGGGCGAGATCACGACCTGGAGCTCTTCGATGGCGTCGATGGAGATCGGGTTGCCGCCGCCCGGGAGGTTGGAGCTCAGACCGAAGTTGTTGTTGAAGTTCGCACCGTCAACGGTGAAGTTGGCCAGACGGCCGTCGCTACCGGCGAAGCTCATGCCGTTGCCGCCGTACGGCGACAGACGGGTCACGTCCGTAACGGAACGCGAGACGCTCGGCAGGTTGACGATCTGCGAGTTGTTGATGTTGGTGGCTGCACCTGTCTTCTCGGTGGAGAACTTCGAAGAAGCGGAGGCGACGACGATCGACTCGGCAAGAAGCTCGGTGCTGGTCTTCAGCACGGCGTTCTGCTGATACGTCTCAGCCAGCGAAAGGACGATGTCGGGGAAAACGACGGTCTGGCAACCGATCAGGGACATCGTGACTTCGTACGGACCGCCGGTACGCATACCCTGGATGGCATAGCGACCGTCTTCGTTGGTCACGGCATAATACTGCGTGCCGGAAGGGGTGTGGACGGCAATGACTGCCGCACCGATGAGAGGCTCGCCGCTTTCATCGACGATCTGGCCGGCGAGGCTCGAGGTGGTCACCTGTGCCATGGCCGGGAAAATCATCAGCAGGAAAGCTGCTGCAGCCAGAAAACACTTCAATGTTTTTTTCATAAAGGCTCTTAAAAGTTAAATAATTAGGTATAGTAAATAGTTGTTATAGTCCCCATGCGGCAGGATCGTATTTCGACTCTGCCTCTTTTTCATAAGTATCGTCCAGGTTGTGGAAAAAGTCGAAGCCGGTACGCTTCTCGATCTCGGCCACGCTGAAGGCCTGGCTGCGGCTGATGACCTGGCTGCCGTAGCTCTTGTTCTCGAGCCAGAAGCCGATGGCCGAGTAGCCGCCGTTGGCCTCGCCGGCCTTGTAGCGGAGCACCGCTTTGAAGTAGGCCTTGGGCACCGCCACGTCGCGGCCCTGCACGTCTTTCACATATTGGATATCGGTATCATTCGCCGTGGTGAGCACGCAGCCCGTGACCACGTAGAGCGTGTCGCAGCTGGAAACGAGCCCGCGCACCTGCGACTCCAGCGTCTCCCAGATGCCCTGGTTGAGATTGGCGTTCTGCGGCGTGATGTTGGTGAAGTAGAAGGTCTGCTCGTTGGCCGCGGCGTTGCAGAGACGGTCGGCCGAAGGCAGCTGGTGGCCACGGTCGTAGCCCGTGTAGCTGCGCGAGGCGTCGCCCTGGTAGCGGCGCGGGACGATCGGATCGTAATCCCACTTGTCGGTACGGGAAGTACCCCGGGTCAATCCGTCATAGAGCGGATAGGCCACCCAGAGGGAGACGCGGTTCGAGAGGTCGAACCAGAATGAGTAGTTGCGCACCAACTGGTCGTTGAAGGTCATATCGTGGCTGAAGAAGCCCTTCCCCTCCTCCTTCTTGACGGCGGGGAGCTCCAGCCAAGGCTGCACCTGGCTCTCGACCAGGGCCTCCAGCGGCTGCTGGGTGAGCGTCAGGCGGAGTTCCTTCGTGCTGACAGACGCGTCTTCGGTCGTGAAGGTGATCACGGCCGAACGGGACTCGCTCGTGCTCGGGTTCTCCGTATATGCGATGGATACCACGCCGCCGGTCTGGCCGGAAGCGGGCGTCACGGTAAAATCGGAATGGGATGAGGAGGCCTTCCAGGGCACATTGGCCGCAAGCAGGACGCTGAACGAGCCGGCGTCGCCGCTGACGGAGGCTTCCGTCTGCTTGAGCGAGAAATAGCTGCCCGTGTCGTAGCGGGCGCCGGTGAGGCCGGCGTAATCGTTTTTATCCGAGATGGTTACCTGGATGCGGGAAGAATACTTGCCGGCGATGCCCTTGAGCGTGCCGCTGCCCGTAGGGACGGCGTCCGCACCGAAGATCGCATATTGCGAAGTGAAGAGGTCGAACTGCCGGCCGGAAGCGTCTTCGAAGCCGATCGTGCCTTTGTCAGCGGCCGTGTAGAAGGTCTTGCCCATATACTCGGAGCGGACCTGCACGTCCTTGATGGCTACGTAGGTGCATTCATACTCACCGGTCAGGAGCTGCTCGACCGTGATGGTTTTGGGTTCGGGCGTGGCCGTGCCCAGGAAGAGGATGTTGTCGAGCGGAAGCCCGTTTACCTGGATGGCGCCTTCCGCATAGACCGAAAGGATCTGGTCCTTGAGGTTCACGCGCACCCGCTGGCCGCGGGCGAAAGTCTTGTTGTCGGCCTTGCAGTAGAGCATCAGGCCGGCGTCGCCGTCGGAGATGATGATGGTCTTGGCGGAGGAGTAGTTGTTCAGGCCACCGTCGGTATCGCGACGGTAGTCGCTGATTACCAGGCCTTCCACAAAGATATCCTCGGTAATCGTATAGTCTTTGCCCGGGTAGAGGGCGCGGACTTCGCGGATGGTCTTCTGGACCGGATCGGCCTTGACGAACATCAGCTGGGAAACGCTGACCGTAGCCGTCTGGTCGGAAGTCTCGAAGGTAATCGTGGCGTTGCGCGCGTCACCGCTGTTGGGAGAGGCGGTTACCTGCAGGGTCGCGGCGCCGGAACCGGAGGTGGAAGAGAGGTTGATCCACGATGCATCGGCCCGGGCGTACCACAAACCGTTGGAAGAAACGCTGAGCGAGGCCGACCCCCCTTCTACGCCAAACGAGAGGGACGAAGGAGTGACAGATACCGTAACCGGCTCTTTCACAGGCTCGGGCTCGTGGCACGAAACCAGGGTGAACGCCAGGGCGGCAAGGCAGATCAGCAGTCTGACGGCTTTCATCGATTACACGTTGGAATATCCGTGCAAAGGTATCAATATTTTTTGTTTCTGAAAAAGAATATCTACCTTTGCGCGCGAAAACCAAGAGGATGGATTTGACTGCTTGCCAACCTCTCTAAAAAAGGCTAAAAACTATGTATCTTTTCACTTCTGAATCCGTTTCAGAGGGCCACCCCGATAAAGTGGCCGACCAGATTTCCGACGCAATCCTCGATGATTTCCTCCGCCAGGACCCGGCTTCGCACGTGGCCTGCGAGACCTTTGTGAGCACCGGCCTCGCCGTCGTCGGCGGCGAAGTCACTTCGCACGATGCGTATGTAGATATCCAGGGCGTGGTGCGCCGCACCATCCGCCGTATCGGTTACACCAAAGGCGAGTACCATTTCGACGCAGACTCCTGCGCCGTGATCTCCGCCGTGCACGAACAGAGCGCCGACATCGCCATGGGCGTGAACCGCGCCACGAAGCTGGAACAGGGCGCCGGCGACCAGGGCATGATGTTCGGCTATGCCTGCAACGAGACCCCGGAACAGATGCCGCTGCCGCTGACCCTGGCCCACATGATCCTGATCGAGCTCTCGCGCATCCGCCGGGAAGAACCCTCCCCGATGCCCTACCTGAGGCCCGACGCCAAGAGCCAGTTCACCATCGAATACAACGACGACCACACGCCCCGCCGCATCCACACCCTCGTGCTCTCCACGCAGCACGATCCCGACGTGGACCAGGCCCGCATCCGCGAAGATGTCGTGAAGATCCTCCTCCCCCGCCTCAAGGCAAGGCTGGAGCCCCGCATCGCCGCACTGTTCCAGGACGATATGATCCTCCACGTGAACCCCACGGGCCAGTTCGTCATCGGCGGCCCGCACGGCGACACCGGCCTGACCGGCCGCAAGATCATCGTCGACACCTATGGTGGCCGCGGCGCGCACGGCGGCGGCGCCTTCTCGGGCAAGGACCCGAGCAAGGTGGACCGCAGCGCCGCCTACGCCGCCCGCCACATCGCCAAGAACCTGGTTGCCGCCGGCGTGGCCGACGAGGTGCTGGTACAGGTGTCCTACGCCATCGGCGTGGCACGTCCGGTGAGCATCTTCGTCAACACCTACGGAACGGCGCACGTGCCGATGACCGACGGCCAGATCGCCAGCAAGGTCGATGAACTCTTCGACCTCCGCCCGGCTTCGATCGTCGAGCGCTTCGGCCTGACCAACCCCATCTACGAACCCACGGCGGCCTACGGCCACATGGGCCGCGACCCCTATGTGAAGGAAGTCGAGCTCATCCGTGACGGGAAGACCGTCCGGCGGAAAGTCCAGTTCTTCGGTTGGGAGTTACTCGATGCGGTCGACAAGTGCCGTGCGGCCTTCCAGCTGTAGCTGCAGGGCCTTGGGCACAGGCTTGTCCAGGCCCGGAACCAGGAGGTCGTAACGGACCGTCGCCCGCGCGGCGTCCTTGTCAACGGCAATGGAAACAATTTTGAAAGAGGTCGAACGGACGGCCTCTTTCATTTTTTCTGCCAGCTCGGGCACAAGTTCCTGGGCGCGGGCTCCTTTTGTCACCTGCGCCGCCAGGGCGGGCGTACAGCACGCGGCCGCCTTTTCGTATTCAGCCGTGTAATACGCGTTTAAAAACGTTTCAGACACGGCTTCGACCCGTTCTTCCGTCCGGTCGCAGGCCGCGAGCGGAAGCAGGCACAGCGCCACAAGCGCAAGGATGACAATCTTTTTCATAGGCTAAATGTCCATTTCGACGACCGTGATGCCGGCCCCGCCCTGCTGGACGGCTTCGTCGCGCAGCGACTTGACCGCCGGCACGGTCTTCAGGTACTTGCGGATCTCCTCGCGCAGCACACCGTTGCCCTTGCCGTGGAGGATCTTCACCTGCCCTACCCCCACCATCGTGGCGTCGTCGATGAAGTGCATCACGATGTCCAGGGCGTCGGCGAGGCGCTCGCCACGAATGTCGATCGTAGGCTTGAAATCGAGCTTCCGCCGGCTGATGGATTCGCTGTCGTAATGGATGACAGGCCGGAAAGTACTGCGGGTCTTGTCTTTATACTGCTGATTGGAAATCTTTTCCACCTTTCCGGGCGCCAGTTTCGAGATGATGCTGCCCACCGACACCGAAACATACTTGGCCGCCACCTGCGTCACCTCGCCCACCATGTCGTTGTCCTTCAGCCGCACCTTGTCGCCCACCTTCAGCGGCGAGTTGTCGACGGCCGCCTTCTCCTTCCGGGACCCTTTCCCGTCGTGTCCGGCTTGGCTTCCGTCGTTCCCGGCTTGACCGGGAATCTCGCCCCGTTTTTCCTTCCTTGCCCGCTCCCGCTCCTTGCGCGCGATGATCTGCTGCATCTTGCGCTCGATCACCGCATCGTTCTCGCTGGGTTTTTCCTCCCGGAGTCCTTCCTTGAACTTGCTCAGGTTCT
>JAEEGG010002971.1_pt1 | contig 42930 bp, 38 predicted proteins | sample 9134161 | NCBI WGS metagenome assembly JAEEGG01 (sample SAMN16246543, study PRJNA631951) | gut metagenome | biome: gut microbiome; feature: rumen; material: CR-attached | host: Bos | place: Iran: Karaj | collected 2018-10 | reverse complement strand
ATTTTCGCAGGACGCAAAGGGTGCATTTTCGCAGGACGCAAAGGGTGCGTTGCAGTTAGCAACGCACCCAGTGATATGCCCGCTTCGCGGGCGTGATATCCCGCTTCGCGGGGTGATATACGGCCTGAGGCCGTGTGATATCGTGCCCTTTGGGCACGGTTAAGGTATCCCCTCCGGGGATGATTGGAATTTACGGCCAGTGTGGCTTTATTCGCTGGCAACCCCGTTTGCTCGTTCTTTATCTCACTTCGCCAGCTGCCGGCAGAGGAACAGCACCACGTCGCAGCGGGGGCAGTCCACCTTCGGCGCGACCTCGATCTCCAGCCCGTCCAGCAGCCCGGCGCCCTTGGCCCAGGCTTCCGCCACCGCATACCAGCCGTCGTCGCCGACGCCCATGGTCCGGTAGAGGAAGGTGAGGATGTGGGCCGTGGAGCAGGTCTGGTTCGGCGTGAAATGGGTGGCGTCCGTGCCGATGGTGATGCCCTTTTCATTCGCCCAGAGGACGGCCTTGTAGTAATACTTGCTCTCCGTCACGTCCTCAAAGGGATTCTCCGCGGTTTCCGGCTCCGGGCAGCCCATGGCGCGCCAGAGGAAGGTCACGGCCTGGCCGCGGGTGACGGTGTTGGCGGGGCCGAAATGGGTGGCGTCCATGCCGTTGGTCACCTGGGGCTCCGCGTAGTAAGCCCACAGCACCGCGTCATAGAAGTAATCTGTCTCCTGAACATCATCGAAGGGATTGACCAGGACGGCTTCCTTGTCCTTCCACTGCGCCTTCACGGCGACGTCGCCGGTGATCTCGACCTCGGAGCCGGGGCCGCCCAGGTCCCAGGCATCGAATTGTTTGCCCTCCGGGGCATCGAAGGTGCAGTCCGGCAGGGCGAGGGTCTTGCCTTTTTCCACCTGGATGTCTGCCATTTCGCCACTGCCGCCGTTTGCATCAAAGCTGACGGTCCAGCATTCCGCGGGCTTGTCCTTCCACTGCGCCTTCACGGCGGTGTCGCCGGTGATCTCGACCTCGGAGCCGGGGCCGCCCAGGTCCCAGGCAGCGAATTCCTTGCCCTCGGGGGCGGTGAAGGTGCAGTCCGGCAGGGCGAGGGTCTTGCCCTTTTCCACCTGGATGTCTGCCATTTCGCCGCTGCCGCCGTTTGCATCAAAGCTGACGGTCCAGCATTCCGCGGGCTTGTCCTTCCAGAGGGCTTGGATCGTCAGGTCCCCGCCGATGAAGAATTCCGACCCGGCCTCGCCCTGATCCCACTTTTCGAATTCCTTGCCCTCCGGGGCTTCAAACAGGCACTCCGGCAGGGCATAGGACGTGCCGTCCTCCACCTTGACCGGTTCCATTTCGCCGCTGCCGCCGTTCGCGTCAAAGCTGATGGTCCAGTAGACCTTGTCCTTCCAGAGTGCGGTGATCAACGTATCCGTGTCGATCTCGATCTCTTTCCCGGCTTCGCCCAGGTCCCAGCGCTCGAATTCCTGGCCCTCCGGCGGGGTGAAGCTGCACTCCGGCAGGGTGTACTTTTCGCCCTTTTCCACCTTGACCGACGCCATCTCGCCGCTGCCTTCGCTAGCCCAGAAGCTGACGATCCAGTATCTGTCCCGCCATTTGGCTTGGATCGTCCAATTGTCGGCGATATCCACCTCTTCGCCGGGCAGGCCCAAGCTCCACGAATCGAACACCTGATCCTCCGGCGGGGTGAAGCTGCACTCCGGCAGGATGTACTTTTCGCCCCGCTTCACCTCATCTGCAGGCATTTCGCCGCTGCCGCCGCCGGCTTCAAAGCTGATGACCCAAACGAGCTCCGGGAAAATGAACTTCATGCTCTCATAATAAGCAGGAGCCAGCTCGGCCTTGAGGCAATCCAGCGCTGCCTCATTCAGGCTCATGGCCCACTCGCCCTCGATGGAGCGGGTGTCCAGCAGCTTGATGTATTCCTTGCTGAGGTCCCCCTCGGTGGGGCCGATGCGGATATCCTCCGTGCCGTCCTTGTCCAAATCGTAGTAGCACTCCAGCAGAACCACGCGCTCCGTGATCAGCCCCGCTTCTCCCAGAGCCCGCAGGGTAGCCCTTTCCGCGGTATAGTCGCCGATGCCGGCGCCCGTGGTCAGGTCAAAGACGCCCTCGGCGGTCACGCTGGGATGCCAGGAGGAAACGCTGAAAGTCTTCGCGACGGTCCGCTCCCGTCCGTCCGCAGTCACGGCGGCTTCTTCGCCGTTGATGCGGAACACGGCGTCATCCGCAAACACATAGGACATCTCCGGCGCCAGGGTGAATTTCAGGGTGTAGGTCTTCCCGTCCTCGAAATCGAAGTGGTAAATATCGTTTCCTTCTCCGTCGTACCACACCGCAGTCACGAGCTCATAGTGCCCGTCCTCCGGCACTTCCGCCCAATCCACGGCCTCAAGGCCCACGTCCACCGGCGCTGTATAGGTCAGGTCGACCTCATGGATCTCCTCGGCGTCCTTCACCGGGCCGCTCGCCCGAACGGTGACAAAGTCGCCGTGATCCTCCACAAGGCCGCAGTCCACGCCGTTCAGCGTGGCGGTGGCGGTGGCGGACAGGGTGTGGCCCTCGGCGGGGTAGACGTCGATTTCGATATTGTATTCGTGGCCCTTCGTGAGGATATCCTCGCTGGTGATGAAGTGAAGCCACTCAATGTCGAACCACTGGGTTTCCTCCACCCAGTAATTCGCATCCGGCTCCGTCCAGGCATAGTTGTTGGGGTGTTCCCCGTAAGCCTGCACGGCGGTAAAGAGCGTGAGACTGTCGATGGGTTCGGGAACGGTCCAGGTAAAGTCCAGCTCTGCGGCGTCGTCCCCGAGGATGCGGATGGCGGAGGGATGCATGCCCCTGCCCAGCCAGTCCGGATTGAGATTGCAGTTTTCCTCCGGAAGGTCCTCGGCGGTGAACTTCGCGTAATCCTTCGCCTTGAGGGACACGGTCAGGGTATAGGTTTCCCCCGCCAGGAAGGAGTCCGCAGCGGTCAGGAGCATGTCGCTGCTGTCATACCAGGCCGCCTGGTCGATGGTATAGGGGTAATGATAGGGGCAATCCACGGTTTCATCGATGTGTTTGCCGTAGAGCGGCGCAGTCGCCGTCAGTTCCACCTTTTCGACGGGGGTCAGCGGTGCCGTGGGGGGATAGGTCTTCTTGATGGTCAGGACCCAGGGCTGCACCGGGTCCCAGCTTTCGACCTCCACCGGCTCCTGCATGAGGGTGAACTGGGTGAGATCGCCGAAGACATAACCGCTCACGAGGATCAGCTTGATATGGGCCGTGTACTCCGTTTCCGGCTTCATGAGCTCCTCGGCGGCGACGGTACAGGTCACGTCGGCTTCATTCACATAGGTCCAGGTCGTTTCCGCAGAATAGACGTGCAGGGAACTCCAGGGCGTGGAGTAGCTGTACTCATCCTTGGCCGCGTAGGCTTCGCCGGGGGTATAGCCGGTTTCGGGCGCACGCAGCACCAGATTGAACGGTTCGATCTCCGTGTCCGCCAGCGCCGTCATGGGCAGCAGGCAGGTCAGCATGACCGCGGCAAGGAGCATTGTCAGGATCCGCTTTTTCATGGCGATTGCTTCCTCTCTTATGATTTTTCGTCCGCCGGGGCGCTTGGGTTCCCGGCATGCCGGTCACGGATATTATAGCGAACAGGGCTTCTCTTTGCAACGTCCTTTTTGGCACATGCCGACTGTCAGCCGCCGTGCCGGACGGCAGGACGCAAAAACGGATTGCAACCGATATACCCGTCTGTTATAATAGGCGCGTTACAAGATATGTGAGCAAAGAAGGCTTTCGCGCTTCATGAAATTTCACTTCATCGTCAGGGACAAGGCCTTTTATCGGAAGGTGCTGCACATCGCCATCCCCATCGCCCTGCAGAGCCTCATCACCATCGGCGTCAACATGATGGATACGGTCATGCTGGGCAGCATGGGAGAGACCCAGCTTTCCGCCTCCTCCCTTGCCAACCAGTTCGTTCAGGTTTTTCAGATCTTCTGCATGGGGCTGGGCATGGGCGCCAGCGTATTGATCGCCCGCTTCTGGGGCATGGGGGACAAGGAGAATCTCCGCAAAAGCATCACCCTCATGCTCCGCCTGACGCTGCTGCTGGGCACGCTCTTCACTCTGGCAACGATCCTTGTGCCCCGGAGCATCATGCGGCTGTACACGCCGGACCCGGGGATCATCGACGCCGGGAGAAGGTATATGCGATGGATCGTCGCCTGCTACTATTTCCAGGGTCTTGCCCTGACCTTGACGCTGGTGCTGCGCAACGTGGGACTGATGAAGATCCCCCTCTACACCTCCATCGGGGCTTTCTTCGTCAACATTTTCTTCAATTGGGTCTTCATCTTCGGCAAGCTGGGCATGCCGAGAATGGAGATCGAGGGGGCCGCCCTGGGCACCCTCATCTCCCGGGCATTTGAGTTTTCCATTATCGGCGGCTACTTCTTCCTGAAAGACAAAAGCATCGGCTACCGGATCCGGCACATCTTCCTGAAATGCGCCGACCTGGTAGGGGACTATATCAAAATCAGCATCCCCGTGCTGATCTCCGACGGGCTCCTGGCCCTGGGCAACAACGCCGTGGGCATGGTCTTCGGGCGGCTGGGGGAAAATTTCGTTTCCGCCCAGGCCATCACCGCTGTGGTCCAGTCCTGCAGCACCGTGGTGATCCAGGGGGTGGCGCAGGCGGCGACCATCGTCACCGGCAACACCCTCGGCCAGGGCGACGTGGCGCGCACCCAGCGGCAGGGAGAGGCCTTCATCGGTCTGGGCATGGCCCTGGGGCTCCTGGCGGGGGGCATCATTCTGGCCATCGGCCACCCCGTGGTGGATTTCTACAAGCTCACGGAGGACACCAACCGAATCGCCTATTCCCTCATGTACGCCCAGGCTTTCATTGTATTCTTCCAGGCCACCAACAACGTCATGACCAAAGGCGTGCTGCGTGGCGGCGGAGACACCCGCTTTCTCATGGTGGCGGACATTCTGTTCCTCTGGATCGCCTCCATCCCCTTGGGCTGGCTGGCCGGTCTCGTGTGGCGCCTCCCCCCCTTCTGGACCTACTGCTGCATCCGCATCGACAACGTGATCAAGGCCGTGTGGTGCATCTTCCGCCTGCGCAGCGGCAAATGGATCAAGAGGGTCAGCCATGTGGAGAAACTGGAGCTGAAGAAAAGCTGAACCTGTGATTATGATGAAATAACATAGAAAAGGAGACTGAGCATCATGGCAAACTATCTGTTCAAGGGTCTGTGCCACGTGGGCATCATGACCGACAACGCGGAGGAAAGCGTCAAGTGGTACTGCGAAAAGCTGGGCTTCCGCCCCTGGTATGCGGGCAAGATGGGCCCCATGCCCCTCACCTTCGTGGAGGGCTACGGCCTGGTGATCGAGTTCATCGCTGCCGGGAAAATGGCCCCCGGCGGCCCCATCGCCCACATCGCCCTGGAGGTCATCAACATCGAGGACGCGGTGGCGGACCTGCGGGCCAAGGGCGTGAACGTGCCCGACCCCGGCTGCGCGCCCGATTTCTTCCCCTCCGGCATGAAGAACGTGTTCTTCACCGGCCCCAACGGGGAGACCCTGGAATACGTGGAATACGCGAAATAAACCATCCGAAGCGGTCCGGGCGGCTCTGCCGCCCGGACCGCGAATTCAGGAGGAAATGCCATGAAGATCAAAGAGGGCGGCAGCTGGAAGGCAGGCTGCAACGAGGCCAAGGGCCTTTACGGCGCGGAGATCGTCTTTCAGGGGGACTGGGATTATTATGAGATCAGCGCCGGCGTCTACAACAGCCTCACCAAGGGCATGAGCGACTCTGCCGCGGAGGAGCTGATCCGCACCGGGCGGCACCTTTACAGCCACGTCAACGACCGCATGGGTCCGGCCTATACCGTCGTGCTGGACGAGGATTATGCCGACTATTGCCCCTGGTTAAAGGCGCACGGCAAGCCCGCGGGCAAGGAATGGCCGAAGGAGCTGACCGACGCGGCGGTGGAGCTTTTCGAAAGTGAAAAGGCCAACCGGGAGCAGCGGCGGAAAAAGCGGGAAGCGCGGGAAAAGAAAGGGAAATGATTCTTCCCTATTGACAATAAGTGAATGATCGTTTATTATAGGTGCAGGTGAACGCATCATGAGGACCAGAGACTATGACAAGCAGCAGCGGATCAAGGAGGCCATGGTGCACCTGATCCTGCGGGAGGGCATCAACGGCGCTTCCGTCTCCAAGATCGCGCGGGAGGCGGGGGTTTCCCCAGCCACCATCTACATTTATTATGAAAGCAAGGAAGACCTGCTCTCCGCGGCTTTCCGGGAATACGCCCACCAGTCCTACCAGTACCTGGGCCGCCAGATACGCCCCGGCATGGGGGCCGCAGAGCTGATCGAGGCCATCGTGCGGGGCTACTACGCCTACACCGTGGAGCATGAGGAGATTTTCAGCTTCGTGGAGCAGTGCGCCCACTGCCCCACCCTGGCGGAATACGTCTCCCAGCAGGAATGCTGCTGCGGCATCTTCGACCTAATGCACCAGTACCAGGCCAGGGGGCTCCTGCGGCGGTGCAGCGACGCGAACCTGGCGGCGGTGCTTTTCGCCCCGGTGCGCTTCCTCGCCATGAACCGCAAGAGCGGCCCCGCGGAGCCCCAGCTGCGGGAGCTGGTGGCCATGCTCCAGCGGCTGCTGCTGCCCTGACGCCGAAGCGCAGGACCCCTTCCCCGCCCGAAGGCGGGGAAACAAAAGCCCAATTTGTAAATGAACATTCACTTATTCCAAGGAGGAATGCAGAATGATCGTCGTACCGACCTATAACATGATCCTGAGCCCGGACGCCACCCTCTACCTGCCCCTGGACATGCTGCGCCGCAGCGCCGGGCACCGGGAGCTGAATCCGGGAGAAAAGCTGATCCTCATCGTGGCGAAGGAGAATATCTCCCTGGCGGACATGGCGGAGGACAGCTTCTACCCCATCGGCGTCTCCGCCGTCGTCACGGAGCTGAACCGGAGCTTCGCCGTGGTGAACACCCAGTACCGGGTGGACCTGCAGAGCGTGGGCATCAATCCGGACCGGACGGTGCAGCTCACCATCGCCCGCCGCAGCGACGTCGAGGACCTGGACAGCGCCGTGGAAGCGGAAAAGCTGAAGGACCTGGTGGCGGAAATGCGGAAATATGCCTCCGGCTTCGAGTGGAACCAGGCGGCGGAGGGCATTCTGGGGCAGATCCGCTCCATCGGCATGGCTGCCTGCGTCATGTCCCCCTGGCTGAATATCTCCAATGAGGAGCGCTACGCCATCCTGGCGGAGGACTCCAAGCTGAAGCGCGCCGAGCTGGTGGAAAAGACCCTCTATGAATTTCTGGAGGTAGGGAGGATCACCAACGAGGCGGTGTCCTCCCAGCAGAAGGAGAGCCAGCAGCGCTACAAGGAGGCCGCCATCAAGCGGCAGATCGAGCATCTGCAGCGGGAGCTGGACGAGATGCACCCGGAGAACGTGACCGACGTGCAGAAATTCGAGCGGAAGATCGCGGAGTCCGGCATGAACGAGACCGCCCGCCGGGAGGCGGAGAAGGTACTGAACCGTCTCAAGCAGGAGGGGCGGGAGAGCGTGGAATCCGGCATGCTCTATGACTGGCTGGATTTCATGACCAGCCTGAGCTGGAAGAAGGAGGAGGCCCACCCCATCGACCTGGCCGCCGCCCGGAGGATCCTGGACGAGGACCACTACGGGCTGAAAAAGGTCAAGGAACGGATCATCCAGCAGATCGCCGTGATGAACCTGAAAAAGCAGCAGTCCGGCTCCATCCTGCTGTTCGTGGGCGCGCCGGGCACGGGCAAGACCAGCATCGGCAAGAGCATCGCCCGGGCTCTGGGCCGGGCCTACAGCCGGGTGAGCCTGGGCGGCGTCCACGACGAATCGGACATCCGGGGCCACCGGCGCACCTATATCGGGGCCATGCCGGGGCGCATCATGGACGGCATTCAGAAAAGCGGCGTGTCCAACCCCGTCATGGTGCTGGACGAGGTGGATAAGCTCTCCGCCTCCTACAACGGCAGCCCTGCCTCCGCCCTGCTGGAGGTGCTGGACCCGGAGCAGAACAACACCTTCACCGACCACTACATGAACGTGCCCTACGACCTGTCCGACGTGCTGTTCATCTGCACCGCCAATTCCACCGACGGCATCCCCGAGCCGCTGCTGAACCGCATGGAGGTGATCCAATTCACAGGCTACAGCCCCCTGGAGAAGCTGCAGATCGCCAGGCATCACCTGCTGCCCCGGAGCATGGAGGCCATGGGCATCCCCGAAGGGAAGCTGACCCTGACGGACGAGACCCTGGAAGCCCTGATCGCCGGCTATACCATGGAGGCCGGGGTGCGGGGCCTGCGGAAGCACATCGACACTCTCTGCCGCGGTCTGGCGGTGAAGGTGGCGGAAGCGCCGGAGGAATGCTTCACCGTAACGCCGGAAACCCTGCGGGAAACCCTGGAGGAACGGCCCACGGAGCACAATGAGATTTTGCCGGAGCCCAGGGCCGGGGTGGTGACGGGTCTGGCCTGGACCCAGGCAGGGGGCGAGATCCTCTATATCGAGACGCTCTTTACCCCCGGCCGGGGAGAGCTCACCATCACCGGCCAGCTGGGGGACGTGATGAAGGAATCGGCCCGCATCGCCCTGAGCCTGGTGAAGGCTGCCTTCCCCGAAAAGGCGGAGCTGTTCCGGGAGAACGACCTGCACATCCATGTGCCTGCCGGGGCGGTTCCCAAGGACGGACCCAGCGCGGGGGTGACCCTCACCACGGCTCTGGCCTCCCTGGTGACGGGGCGGGTGGCGGACCCCCACATCGCCATGACCGGAGAAGTCTCCCTGCGGGGGGCGGTGAGCCCCATCGGCGGCCTGCCGGAAAAGCTCATGGCCGCCCAGCGGGCGGGGGTGACCAAAGTCTTCATCCCCAAGGCCAACCTCTTTGATCTGAAGGACGTGGCGGCGGAAGTGAAGGAAAAGCTGGAGATCATCCCCGTCAGCACCGTGACGGACCTGCTGACCCAGACCGGAATTCTGGATCAGCGGGAGGCCATGACGGCGTAAACAACAGTTTCAGGGCGCGCTGCAAAAGCAGCGCGCCCTGTTTTCTTCCTCGTACGTGCGTCTCTTATTTCTTTTTCCATTCCTCCGGCAGGAACATCCCGCTGGCGCCGGTCATACCATAGCCCTCCGGCAGCTCAAGCTGCGGCACAGGCACGGACGCGGGCACAGGTGCAGGCGCAGGGGCGGGCGCGGGCGCAGGGGCAGGCGCAGGTGCGGGCGCGGCTGCTCCGCCCGAGGCTGCCGCGGAGGCGCGTTCGCGTCTGGTTTGCAGCCGGGCAAGCAGCTCGTCGCGCCGCCGCGTAACGGCTTCACTCTCCTGCACGGGCACCTGCGTGCCGTCCTTGAGCAGCCTTTTTTCCTGCGAGAATCCGATAGCCCCCAGCTTGTCGTAGACCTTCGCCAGCTTCGGGTCGGTCATATACTCGTGTATGATCTGCAGCCGCTCCGCAAGCTCCTCTTCGTATCCGCTGAGTCCCCCGGCTCCGGCGCTGTCCAGGATCTGCTGCCGGACGGCGGGCATATCCGCGACGGCCTGATTCGCGCCTTCCACGGCATGCGCGCCTCTGAATTTCGTGTTGAAGCCCATGATCTCTCTGCGGGTCTGATCTACGTCTCCGATGCTGGCGCCAGTGACTCCGACAGTATTCCGAATAAACTGCCTGCCGCTGATTTCCTCATTGCCGGTTTTACTGTCTTTATGTTTGGCAAAGGCCATAAACTTTTGCAGCCAGTCCTTCCTGCCATCCGCCCCCATGCGGAGACCTTCCATACCATTGAAATCGTTGTCGATGAGGCTGACTTCTTTCGTATCGCGGTTCTCCAACCAGTTGCCCGGGGCGAACGAACCTGCCAGGCGGTCAAAGTTTCCGGTCGCCATGTCCGACATGGCGACATAGCCCATCATTCGCTGATAGTCTGCGTTTTCCTCGTCGTTGCCTGGATTGTGTTCATAAGCTTCACGGGATTCCCCGCTCGCCAGGGAGAAGACGGCCGTATTTTTCAGTTCGCCCTCGGTATCTGTGTCGTCCTTCGTGCTGTGAAGCTTTCCCTTTTTCACAAGAGGCCTCGCTGCTTTCTTTTCGGCGGCGGTCAGCGGGCGGGCGTCCGACGCGCCGAAGTTCCACACCCCGGCATGGTTTTGACGGAAGCTCTCCCCCATTCTGTTGTAATACCGGGCCATGACGCCCTCAAGCTCCGGGTTGACGCCGGTCTTCACGACTGCCTGCTCCCCCGGAGCTCCCCCGGTCACGTTGACCTTCGCAACGGAAGAGCTGTCGCGCTTCAGCCCCGCTTTCAGCGTGCTCATATTCTTAAAGGAGACCTGCGGACCGGTCTGGGCCGGCGTTTTTTTCTTCCTGCCAAAGATCCTGCTGAACAGGCTCGCCTGCATTGGTCCCGCAGCGGGTGCGGCGCTGGCGTCGGAGACCGCCGCCGCCGGCATGGCGATCTGCTGCCCCGCGGCGGCCATGGCGCCCTCGCGATCGGCGCGGGCCTCGAGGGCCTGATCGTTCAGGAAACCGCTTCCCGTGACCTCGCCCCGCGCCTGGGAGACGACGTGGCTCAACTCATGACCCAGCAGCGACTGCCCGCTGTAGCTGGTGAAGTCCAGCAGCCCCGGCGCAAAGGCGATCTTCTGGCCCTGAGAGACGGCCTGCGCCCCGGCGTCGGCCACCGACTGGCTCTCGTAGAGCCGGACGGCAGAGAGATCTGCCCCGAAGGCATTCTCCATCTTCGCGCGGATGGCTTCTGGCAGGTCGACCCGATGACCCAGCTGCTCGCCCGACATCCGAAATGCGCCGCTGCTCAGGGCTTCCGCCGGCTCCTGGGGAACGGCGGAAGCCTGAGGCTGCGCCGCGCCGTCTGTGCGCTTGCGGCTCGCGTAGGTATAGCTCATGCGCTGAGGCCTCCTTTCTGCTGCTGCCAATGCAGACGTTATAATCATACTATAGCATGCTTTGCAGAACTAGAGGCGCGTAGTTTGTGCCATTTTGATGCGATTTTTGACAAAGGAGGCGCCGCAGGATTCCTCGCAGCCTGGCTTATCCCAGTCGGAAGAATCTTGCGGTCAGCACCTTTTCCGTCACAGACCAAGAATCAGCTCCGTCATTTCCTCCGGTGTTTCCGCCAGGGCGTCGGCTCCGGCCTTCGTCAGTTCCTCCCGGCCGCCGTAGCCCCAGAGGACCCCCAGGCAGCCTACCCCCACGGCTTTGGCCCCCAGCACGTCATGCTCCCGGTCCCCGATCATGAGGCTTTCTTCCGCTTTGACGCTCACGGTCTCCATGGCGTAGCGGATGATGTCCGCCTTTGCCGTCCTCGTCTCGTCCATGGACGCGCCGCAGACGGCCTCGAAATACCCGTCCAGGGCGAAGTGCCGGATGATCTGCAGGGAAAAGAGCTCCGGCTTGGCGGTGGCGACGGCCAGGCGGAAGCCCGCGGCACGCAGCTTTTCCAGGGCTTCCGGGATGCCGGGGTAGACGGAATTTTCAAACATGCCCCCCGCCGTGAAATACTCCCGGTAAAGGCGCAGCGCCTCCCGGCTTTTGTCCTGATCAAAGCCGTAATAGTGCCCGAAGCTCCAAAGGAGGGGCGGTCCGATGAAGGGCCGCAGCTTTTCCGGCGCCGGCGACTCCACGCCCAGCCTGCGCAGGGCGTAGGCCACGGAAGCGAGGATTCCGGGGCCGGAATCCGTCAGCGTCCCGTCCAGATCGAAGAATATGCAGCTCGGCTTCATCCCCATCCAACTCCCGTTATTCTCTGAAAATGATGACGCCCGGTTTCCCGGGCTGACGCAGCGCAGGACCGACCGCGTTGACAAATCCGCGGAAAAGGATATACTTTTACCGGAGAAAGCCCGCCCGCGCCGGCGGTTTTATACCAACGCCTGCCGCTTTTTCCAGAAGCCGCCGTAGTAATAGATCATGCTGATGGTGGTATTCACATAGGCGGCCATACCGTAGCCGAAGAACCAGCCCATGAGCCCCAAGCCGAAGCCGTAGGCCAGGATGAGGCTGATGGCGATGCGGCTGACGAACCCGTCCAGCAGGGCGATGATCAGGGTCAGCCGGGCGTTGCCGATGCCCTCGATGAAGGCCTGATAGGGGCACATGAGGGAGGTGGCGGGGACGGAGCAGGCCAGGGCCAGCATGAATTTCGGGCAGAGCTCCAGCACCGCCTCGTCCGAGGTAAAGAGGGAATAGATCTGCCGGGGGAACAGCAGGAACAGGGCCACCACCACGGCGGCGGTAATGCCCACGACGATGACCCCCACGGTGACCACCTGGCGCATGCGGTCCTGCTTGCCGGCCCCCATGTTCTGCCCCACCATGGTGGCGGAGGCAGCCATGATGCCGTTCATGATGATCCAGGGGAATTCCTCGATCCTCGTGCCGGTGCCGAAGGTGGCGGAGGCCACCACACCGTAGGAATTGACGAAGCTGGTGACAAAGAGCATGGAGATGGAAATGGCCGCGTTCTGCATGGCGAAGGGGACGCCCAGGCGCACCAGCTTTCTCAGGCATTCCCGGTCAAAGCGGAAGCTCTCCCGCTGAAAGTCGAAGCCGAACTTGTCCCGGCGGCGGTAGAGGTAGACCGCGGAGATCGCCAGGCTCACTCCCTGGCCGGCGACCGTCGCCAGGGCCGCACCGGCCACGCCCATGTGCAGCACCGCCACGGCCAGGATATCCAGCACCAGGTTCACCGAGGCCGCGATGGCCACGAACATCAGGGGATGCTTGCTGTCCCCCATGCCCCGGAACATGGCGGAGACCAGGTTGTAGCCGAAGGTGAAGACCGTGCCCGCAAAGGCGATGTGCAGATATTGGCTGGCGCCGCGGAAGGACTCCGGCGGGGTCTGGAGCAGCCGCAGGATGACATTGGTCAGGCTGAGGCCGAAGGCCGTGACGAACGCCGCGGCGCAGAACACCGTCAGGATCAGGGTGCCGATGGTCTTCTGCAGGTCCTCCCGCTTCCCCGCCCCGATCAGCTGGGCGATGAGGATCTGCCCCGCATTGGTGAAGCCCATGCAGAGGGCCGTGGTCATCCACATGACCCTGGTGGACAGGCTGACGGCGCTGAGGCCGGAGGAACCGACGACCCGGCCCACCACCATCATATCCACCATGCCGTAGGCGGTCTGCAGCAGGGTGGAGAGCATGAAGGGCAGGGCAAAGGTCAGCAGCTTGCGGGGGACGCTGCCCACCGTCATATCATTGATGATTTCCCGGGATCGTGCCATAGTTTTCTCCGTTTCACAATGAGATCACAAGTTTTATTATTATATCAGTTCAGCACGGGAGGTGCAAGATGGAAAATCCCATTCCGCTGGAAATCGAGCGCAAATATCTGATCCGCATGCCGGACGAGGGACTGCTGGACAGCCTGGCCGTCCGCCGGGACTGGATCGAGCAGACCTACCTCACCGCCGAAGCCGGCACGACCGAGCGCGTCCGCGCCCGCCGCAGCCCCGGCGGAGAAGCGCAGTACACCCACACGGTGAAAAAGCGCCGCAGCGCTCTGACGCGGGAGGAACGGGAGGAGGAGATCGGCCCAGACGCCTATGATGCGCTGCTGCGCCGCGCCGATCCGACCCTCAGCGTCATCCGGAAAACCCGCTGGTGCATCCCCTTCGAGGGACACATCCTGGAGGTGGACCGCTTCCCCTTCTGGACGGACCGGGCGCTGCTGGAGGTGGAGCTGGGGGACGAAGCGGAAGCCGTTACCCTGCCGGACTGGCTCGACGTCCTCCGGGAGGTGACGGAGGAAAAGGGTTATACCAACCGGGACCTGGCGAAAAAGGTCCCCTATGAGCCGCTGCCGGGCAGCGCCTTCGACGGCGCTTCCGACCCCATGAAGCGCAGCTGGGCGGAGATTCGGCTGGACAACATCGAGCACAACTACCGCACCCTGAAGGCCAGGCTGCCGGAGGGGAGCATCTGCCTGGGCGTGGTGAAGGCGAATTCCTACGGCCACGGGGCGCTGCCCGTGGCGCGGCGGCTCCAGGCCCTGGGCTGCGGCTATCTTGCCGTGGCCACCCCCGACGAAGCGGCCCAGCTCCGCGCCGGGGGCATCCGCCTGCCCATCCTGATCCTGGGTCCCGGCAGCCCGGACTGCGCCGCCGAGCTGGCGGTGCTGGAGGTGACCCAGGCCGTGAGCAGCCTCCCCCAGGCCGAGGCCCTCAGCGCTTCTCTCCGGCCGGGGCAGACCCTGAAGGTCCACGCCAAGCTGGAAACGGGCATGGGCCGCACCGGCTTCCCCGCGGGGGAGGACGGCGTGGCGGAGCTCTGCGCCGCCATGGCCCTGCCGGGTCTGGATTTTGAGGGGGTCTTCACCCATTTCGCCATGGCGGACGTGCCGGGCGACCCCTATACGGCGGAGCAGTACGGACGCTTCCGGGCGGCCATCGCGGCGGCGGAGGCAAAGACCGGCAAGGCCTTTCGCCTGATCCACTGCGCCAATTCCGGCGCGGTGATCCACACGCCCCTGGACTACGCCTGCCATATGTCCCGGCCCGGCATCGCCCTTTACGGTCTTTTCCCCGACAGCGTGACGGAAGGGATCGATCTCCGGCCCGTCATGGCCCTGAAAAGCCGGGTGGCCGCCGTCACGACCCACAAGGCCGGGGATACCATCGGCTACGGGCGCAGCTTTACCTGCCCCAGGGACATGCGCCTGGCCGTGCTCCCCCTGGGCTATGCCGACGGGCTGCGCCGGGGCCTCTCCAATCAGCTGGAGGTGGAGCTCTGCGGCGTGCGGGTGAAGCAGGTGGGGCGCATCTGCATGGACCTGTGCATGCTGGACGTCACCGACCTGCCGGAGGCGCAGGTGGGCTCCGTCGCCACCGTCTTCGGCGGTCTGGTCCCTGTGGACGAGCTGGCGGAGAAGACCGGCACCATCACCTACGAGCTCTGCTGCGCCGTCAGCCCCCGCATCCCCCGCGTCTATCTGGGCTGATTCCCACCATTTTCCAGCCCCGTGATAAGCTGGTAACAATTTTGTTGTTGCATTCCTGCGCGCGACGGGGTATGATACCTCTGCGCACCGTTCAGGGCGGCGCATGACGATCTTCAACGAGGTTCCCATATGAAAAAACAACTGCTCAATCTGGGCTGCCTGCTGCTGGGCATCCTCCTGGGCGTGGGCGGCTGCCTGCTGGTCAGTTTCCTTTCGGGGGGCAGCCTGAGCCGCCGCAATGCGCCGGAGACGGTCACCGTCGAAAGCGCCGGGCTGAAAAATGAAGAGCTTGCCAAGCTGGCCTCCGCCGTGGCCGACCGTATCGCCGCCGCGGATTTCCAGGGCCTCAGCGAATATGTCCACCCGGTCTACGGGCTGGTCTTCGCCCCCTATTCCACCGTCAACCTGGGCTCCAATCAGTGCTTCACCCCGCAGCGGGTAGCTTTTGTGGCGCGGGATACCAGCGTCTATATCTGGGGTGTGAAATACGGCGGCGACGAGCCCATCCAGATGACCGCCGGCGCCTATTTCTCCCGCTATGTCTATGACCGGGACTATGCCCGCGCGCCGGTCATGGGCTTCGATACCATACTCCGTTCCGGAAACGCCCTGGAAAACGTGACCTCCGCTTTCCCCGACGGGCAGTTCGTGGACCTGTATTTCCCGCCCAGCTCCCAGGAGGCCACCGACTGGCGCATCCTGCGCATGGTTTTCGAGGACTACGAGGGGGAAATGAAGCTCAGCGCCCTCATCCACAGCGAATATACCGACTGACGTCCTTATTCGCCGGAATGGCGGGCATCCGCACTTATGCGAATGCCCGCAGGATTCCGGCGAAACGTCCTTTTCAAAATGGAAGCAGAGCTTCCATTTTGAGAGGAGAAGCATAGGTATGATTGCCCGGAAGTGAATTCCGGGCAATCATTGTCTGTTTTTTTCACGGCTTGCGAGCTGCGAACTCTGCGAGGCTTTGACTGCACTTTTGCAGCTTTTACCTTTCATGAAACGGCGCAGTCCATGCATACTAACCGCGAAACCTTCATGAAAGGACGAATCAGAATGAAAAGGATCATTCTGCCCACAGCGGCGATGCTGACGATGGCGCTGCTGCTGGGCGGCTGTACCATGGACGGGGAAAAGATCATTGTCACGGACCCGCCCAGGGTCACCAGCAACGTGACCTCCTCCCCCGCTCCGGCGAGCCCGGAGGTCCCCGCCGTGACCCCTGACCCTCCCGGCGCGGGCAGCGAGCCGGACCGGGGAAGCGGTCTCACCAGCGGCAGCGGCCTCGACCAGGGCAGCGCACCCGGCGGCGTCGTCGGCGACGGCAGGGACCGGGGCGGCAGCGCCGGCAGCGGCACGGTTCCGGGCGGCAGCGCCGGCAGCGGCACGGTTCCGGGCGGCAGCACCGCAGAAGCGAAGCACACTGCCGATCCCGGCCGGACCGGCGGCAAATAAGGGCACGCTGCAATTGCAGCGTGCCGGATGATGCGCCTGCTATACGGGCACGATTGCGGTATCTCCTTCGGGGATATCGGGAAACGGGGGCGCTGCATTTTGCAGCGCCCCCGTTCTTGTTTTAATCAAATCACTTTTGCCAGGACAAGGGCCAAAAGGATGAAGGTGACCAGCAGGACGGCGGTCACGATCAGCACGCCCACCTTCTTCTTTCCGCCCTGGTTGGCGCCCGTAGAGGGCTTTACCAGCTTCGCCTTGCGCAGGGCGGTGACCACCGGCTTATACAGCAGGATGGTGAGGGTGGCGTTGATGCCGCCCTTGATGAGATTGAAGGGCAGGAAGGTGGGAACCAGCAGCTTCGCCACTGCCGCCCGGGGCATCTTCATGTAAATGGGCGTGATGAGATAGTTCCACAGGATCATGAGCGCGGTCATGAGCAGGACGCCGAGGACGAGGCCGATGATGGCGTTGCGCATGGTGCGCTTCCGCTGATAGAACCAGGCGGCGGTGCAGGCCAGAGCGCAGGTGCTGAGCACATTCATCACAAAGCCCCAGATGCCGGTGGAGGAGATGGTGATCATCTCAATAAAGGAGACCACCACGCTGACGCCGAGGGCCGCCAGGGGGCCGAAGAGGAAGCCCGTGATGCAGACGATCACGTCCTTCAGGTCGAAGTTCAGGAAGCCCAGAACATTCACGGGGATCTGCTTGGAGAGGAACATGACCACATAGGCCAGGGCGGCCAGGAGCGCCAGCATGGTCAGCTCCTTGGTGTCGATCCTCTTGCGGGGGGTGGAGTTGGTGTTGTCCATGATTTCTTTCTCCTTTTTCCGGCGCAGCAAAAAAGCGCCGGTGAAATCACTTCACAGGCGCACGGCTGCCGATAAAGGGGCAGAGACCGTCTTCTCTCATCCGGACTATACCGTCGGTTTCGGAATCACACCGAATCGGCCCCCTGTAGGGGGTTCGCAGACTTTACTGCCGGTGGGGAATCGCACCCCGCCCTGAAGACTGGTTACATTATAGCATGGGATATGGTTTTGTCAAGAGGGGGAGCGGGCGAATGAGAAATGCCGGCGCATATTCCGCCTCGCTACGGTGCATACTCTCCCCGGAGGGGATGGGGATTGTTCAGCGTACACATCGCGCCGGGGGGCAGCCGGAAGACCCTGCCCTATGTGGAAAAGGCCATCAAAAAAGCCAGCCGGGAAGGGCTGGTGGACGCGGCCCTCTGCGCCGGGAGGGCGGATCTGCTCATCGTGCCCCGGGGCGCGGCGGCGGACCGGGAGGCCCGGTGCCGCCTGACGGTGGGCGGCGAAAAGCCGGGAGACGTGCGCTGCGGCCTGGGCGAGGGGGACGACCTGACCCTCAGCAGCATCCGCTCCGACGGGGCCATGCTTTCCCTGCGGCGGGACCTGCGCACCCTGCGCGGCGACCTGCTGGAGCCCCAGGAGATCCCGGTGACCCTGGAATCGGCCCATGCGCCGGAGCCGGAAGCGGTGCTGGCCGCCGCCGGGGCCATGCTCCTTCTCGGCGCGGACCCCAGCGCCGGCCTGCGGCTGTGAACAACGGCAGGATGCCGAAAGCGTCCTGCCGTTCTCCGTTTCACAGCTCCTTGTGCATCAGCCAGCGGGCTCCGTCGTCCCGCCAAATGCGGTAGCCCAGGCGCTCATAGAGGCGAAAAGCATCCCGGTTATGCTTCTCCACATGGAAAATGACGCCGGGGACGCCGATCCTTCTCCCGTAGGCCTCCGCCTCCCGGATGAGGGCAGAGCCGATGCCCTGATTCCGGTAAGGTCCCGTGACGGAAAGATCGTCAAGATAGATATACGTCCGGGGGTTGCGGTAGACTTCGATGGAGAGGTAGGCTACCGTCCGCTCCCCATCCAGGGCCAGGCAGATCCAGTCCTCCCCGGCGGCGAAGAACTCATCCAGATATCCTTCCGCATACCCCTCCGCTTCCCGGTCGGGGAAGATGCTGCGCATCATTTCCCGAAACAGCTCGTCGATCCGTTCCCGGTCTTCCGGCAGGGCCTTTCGCATTTCCATCCCGGCATATCCTCCTTCGGGCGCGCATACCCTTCTATTACCCGCCCCTGCGGGCAAATGAAGGAGGGTTGCCCCTTGGCATGGCAGAACAATACCGCCCGGCTCTGCGGCACGGTGGACGCGGACAGCGTCTTCAGCCACCGCAGCCGCGGCGCGGACTATTACAGCTTTCCCCTGCTGACCCGCCGTCTTTCCGGCGCGGCGGACCGGCTGAACGTGACCCTGCCGGCTTTCCTGCTGCCGGGGATCCCCCCGGCGGGGCAGAGACTTGCCCTGCGGGGAGAGGTGCGCAGCTTCGCCAACCGCAGCGGCGAGGGGAACCGCCTGCTCCTCTATGTTTACGCCCAGGACCTGCTGCCCCCGGAGGACGAGGACCAAAACGAAGCGGAGCTGGCAGGGACCCTCTGCCGGGAACCCACCTGGCGGCGTACGCCCATGGGCCGGGAAATCTGCGACCTGATGCTGGCGGTGCCCCGGCGCTACGGGCGGGGGGATTACCTCCCCTGCATCGCCTGGGGGAGAAACGCCCAGGAGGCCGCCGCCTGGAGACAGGGACGCCCCGTCCGGCTGACGGGGCGTTTTCAGAGCCGCAATTACATCAAGGTCACGGAGACGGGGAGCCTGCAGCGCACCGCCTTTGAGATCAGCGTCACGAGTTTTCTTCCGGAGGCGTAGAGTCCCGCCGGGCAGCGTTTGCCCGCAGCTCCGCCTTTCGCTCGGCGAGCATGGCGTCCAGCTCCTCCGGGGGGAAGAAATACCGTTCGCCGCAGAAGCGGCAGACCACCTCCGCCCCCTCCCGGCTCCGGGCCATATCCGTCAGCTCACGGATGCCGATGCTCTTGATGCTGCGCCGGTATTTCTCCCGCTCGCAGGTGCACCTGTAGCGGGCTTCGCTCTGCCCCACGGCGTCATAGAGGATGTCCCCGAAGACCAGGGCGGCCACGTCCTCCGCCGTCTTCCCCTCGGCGGTGAGGGCCGAAAGGGAAGGCAGGACCCGGACGCGCTCCTCCAGCTTCTCCGCCAGGCTGTCCGGCGCGCCGGGCAGCAGCTGCAGCAGGAAGCCCCCGGCGCTTTTCAGGCTGCCGTCCCGGTTCACACGCACCCCCAGGGCGCAGACCGTGGGGGTCTGCTCGCTGACGGCATAGTAATTGGTGATATCCTCGGCGATCTCCCCGCTAATGAGCTTCACATGGCCCACATAGGGCTCGCCGAAGCCGTAGTCCCGCACCACATAGAGCTCGCCCTCCCGGCCGATGACGCCTCCCACGTCCAGCTTGCCCGCCGCGTTGGGCGGCAGCTCCGCCGTGGGCTCGTCGGCGCAGCCCCGCACGTTGCCGGCGGCGTCCGAGACGCAGGTGAGGCCCCCGGCGGGGCCGTTTCCGCGGAAGCGGAGGGTGAGGCTCCCCGCCTCGTCCTTGAGGGTGGAGCCCATGAGGGCGGCGGCGGTGAGGCCCCGGCCCAGAGCGGCGGTAACGGTTTTGGACAGGGTAAAGCGCCCGGCGGCCCAGGCCACGATGCCCGTGGTCTCGCCGAAAATGAGCCGGGCGAAGCCGTCCTCCGTCAGAAATGTGGTGATCGTTCCCTTGTTTTCCATTGTTAATCTCCAAATCAAGCAACGGCCCTCCGCAGCTCGGCGGAGGGCCGACCTTATTGTCTCACAGAGTTCGCGGCTCGCAAGCCGCGAATAGAGTCGGAATCATTTTGGGGCGGAATTCACTTCTGCTCCAAAATACCTCTCGCGGAGCGGACTTCGTCGGAGCAAACTTCATATCGTTCGCTTCGGCCCACGGGCCAAAGCTCATTCATTTCGTTGCTCCTCCTCTTCAAAATTGAAGCACCGCTTCAATTTTGAGAAGGACGCTTCGCCGGAATCTGCGGGTATTTGCGCTTGCGCGGATACTCGCCATTCCGGCGAATAAGGACGTGCGGGGAGCGGAGCGCAAATCCTTCTCAAATCGAAGCCCAGCGAAGCGGGTTCGATTTGAATCATTTCACCTTCAGCAGCTTCCCGTATTTGAGGAAGTATTCCGCCCCGGACCAGAGGGTGGTGGCCACCATGACGATCACGCAGAGGTTGTCCAGGGTGAAGGACTTTGGGATCAGCACAACGCCATGGAAGGGCGCCATCATCAGGCAGAGACAGACCAGACTGGCAAAGGTCTTCACCTTGCCGGAGATGCCCGCGGCGATGACGGTGCCGTCGGCGGCGGCCACCAGCCGGAGGGCCGTGACGGCGAATTCCCGCGTCAGGATCACGAACGCGGCCCAGCCGGGGATCTGCCCCCACTGGACAAAGATGATGAGGGCCGCCATGACCAGCAGCTTATCTGCCAGCGGGTCCATGAACTTGCCGAAGGTGGTGACCTGGTGATACTTCCGGGCGATGTGGCCATCCAGATAATCCGTGAGGCTCGCAGAGACGAAAACCAGCAAAGCCAGCCACTTGTGGCCGGGAAAGGGCACCAGCATCAGCAGGAAGAAAACCGGGATCAGGACCACCCGGAGGATCGTGAGCTTATTGGCCGTCGTCATCCTTCATCCTCCTCCGCAACGCCCACCAAATCGCCCTCCAGGGTGTCGGTGATGCGCACTCTGACGAATTCGCCGGGCTTTACGCCGCTGCCGGTGAAGAAGACCTTGCCGTCCACCTCCGGGCTGTCGGCATAGCTGCGGCCATACCAGCAGTCGGCAAAGCGGTCGAAGCCCTCCGCCAGCACCTCCTGCACCGTGCCCAGACGGGAAGCGTTGAACGCGTCCATGATCTCCGATTGGATATCCACCGCCAGCTCCGCCCGGTGGGCCGCTGTCTCGGCGTCGGGCCGGTCCATCTGATAGGCCGGGGTGCCCTCCTCCGGGCTGTAGGCGAAGACCCCCGCCCGCTCCAGCTTCGCCCTTTTCAGGAACGCGCAGAGCTCCTCGAATTCCTTTTCTCCCTCGCCGGGCAGGCCGGTAATAAGGCTGGTGCGCAGCACCAGACCGGGGATGCGCTGCCGCAGCTTCGTCAGCAGGGCCTCGATCTCGGCGCCGGTGCCCCGGCGGTTCATCTTTTTCAGGATGCCGTCGCTGATATGCTGGATGGGGATATCCAGATACTTCACCACCTTGGGCTCCGAAGCCACGGCGTCGATGAGGTCGTCGTCGATGAGGTCGGGATAGAGGTAGTGGAGGCGGATCCAGCGGACGCCCTCGATCTTCGCCAGGGCCCGCACCAGCGCCGCCAGCCGCGGCTGCCCGTAGAGGTCCGTGCCGTAGCGGGTGATATCCTGGGCGACCACGATGAACTCCTTGACCCCCAGCTTCGCCAGGCCCTCCGCCTCCCGCAGGATATTCTCCATGGGGCGGGAACGGTATCTGCCCCGGATGGCGGGAATGACGCAGTAGGCGCAGCGGTTGTCGCAGCCCTCGGCGATGCGGAGATAGGCCCAGCCCGGGCCGGTGGTGACGAGGCGCTCCGCCTCGCTGACCGGCGCGGAGATATCCCCGAAGAACCGGGGCGTCTCCCCCCGCAGGGCGGCGGCCACGGCGGGCACGATATCGTCATAGCTGCCGGTGCCCAGGATACCGTCCACCTCCGGCAGCTCCTTCAGTATCTCCTTCCGGTAGCGCTGGCTGAGGCAGCCGGCGACCAGCAGCTTTTTCAGCCGTCCTTCCTTCTTCAGCTCCGCGAATTCCAGGATGTTGTCGATGGCCTCCTGCTTGGCAGAGTCGATGAAGGCGCAGGTATTGATGATGAGCACTTCCGTCTCCCCCAGGTCGGCGGTGATCTCATAGCCCGCAGCCTGCAGGAGATGGAGCATCTGCTCCCCGTTCACCAGATTCTTTGCGCAGCCGAGGGATACCATTCCCACTTTTACGGCCATGGTTCGTTCCTCCAAAAAAGTACATATCAGTCCCCGAAGTCCCCGGCGGCCCGCTCCATGGCGGCGCGGACCTCCTCCCAGCCGTAGCCGCGGCGCACGAGACTGCTGGCCAGCTTCGTCCGCGCAGCCTTGTCCGCCGGCGCGTTCCCCAGGCGCTTTCTCACCAGCTCGTCCAGGGTCTCCCGGCTGTCGGGCATCGCTTCCAGGGCGTCCGCCCAGAGCTCTCTGGGCAGCTCCCGGCGGCGGAGCTCCTGTTCCACGCGCATGCGCCCGTAGCCTTTGGCGGCATAGTGCCGCGCCACCATGGCGGCGTAGGCCCCTTCGTCCAGGACCCCCAGCTCCAGCAGCCGGTCCGCTGCCTTTTCCGCCAGCTCCGGCGGCGCGCCCTTTTGGCGCAGCTTGCGCTTCAGTTCCCCGGCGGACATGGCCCGTTCCGCCGCCAGGGCGGCGGCCTTGCGGCGCACCTCCCACCAGGCGCAGGCATCCCGCAGCTTTTCTTCTTCCTCCTCCGCCAGCTCCAGGCCGCTGCGGAGGCCGAAATCCAGCATTTCCTGCAGCCCGCAGCGGAGGGCGCTGCCATCCTCCATATGGAGGAGCAGCTTATCCTCCGTCAGGACCTCGATCTTCTCCAGGCGCATGGATTTCCTCAGTCTTCAAAATCATCCGCGCTGATGCTGACGGCCTTTCCCGCCGCGGCGGGGGCTTCCTCCGAGGGTTCATCGCCGCGGGAAGCGCTGAGAAGCCGCTCCTTGATCTCCGCCTCCAGCTCGTCGGCGATGTCCGGGTTCTGCTTGAGATAGTCCTTCATGCTGTCCTTGCCCTGGAGGCGCTGATCCCGGTAGGTGAACCAGCTGCCGCCCTTTTCGATGAGGCCCAGCTTCAGGCCCGTGTCCACCAGCTCGCTGGTGCGGGAGATGCCCTCCCCGTAGATGATGTCGAACTCCGCCTCCCGGAAGGGGGGCGCGACCTTGTTCTTCATCACCTTCACCCGGGTGTGGTTGCCCACCTTGGTGCCCCCCACGCTGAGGGTCTCCACCCGCCTTACCTCCAGGCGCACGCTGGCATAGAATTTCAGGGCCCGGCCGCCGGTGGTGGTCTCCGGATTGCCGTACATGACGCCGATCTTCTCCCGCAGCTGGTTGATGAAGATGACGATGCAGTTGGTCTTGGAAATGGAGCCCGCCAGCTTCCGCAGGGCCTGGGACATGAGCCGGGCCTGGAGGCCCACCACGCTGTCCCCCATCTCCGCCTCGATCTCGCTGCGGGGCACCAGGGCCGCCACGGAGTCGATGACGATGGCGTCCACCGCGCCGGAGCGCACCAGAGCGTCGGTGATCTCCAGGGCCTGCTCCCCCGTATCCGGCTGGGAGATCAGCAGCTCGTCGGTGTTGACCCCCAGATTGCGGGCATAGACCGGGTCCAGGGCGTGCTCCGCGTCGATAAAGGCGGCGACGCCCCCCATCTTCTGCGCGGAGGCCAGGATATGCAGGGCCAGGGTGGTCTTGCCGGAGGATTCCGGCCCGTAGATTTCGATGATCCTTCCCCGGGGAACGCCCCCGATGCCCAGGGCCAGGTCCAGGGACAGGGAGCCGGTGCTGATGGCTTCGATATTGAGGGTGGCGGAATCGCCCAGGCGCATGATGCTGCCCGTGCCGAAGGTGCGCTCGATCTGCGCCATGGCGCTTTCCAGCGCTTTTTTCTTATCTGCCGCCGGGGCGGCGGCTGCGACTGCGGTCTTCTTGGCCATGGGTATATCCTCCTATATATCTGACTCGCTTTGTATTCTTCCCTGAAAGGTCAGGGCACGCTCCGTGCCCCCGGTATCCCGGAAAGGGGTGATCTCCGTGAAGCCCGCCCGGGCGCCGAAGCGGCGGAGCGCTTCGCTCTGCCCTTCGCCGCATTCCAGGGCCAGGCAGCCCTCCGGCTTGAGGACGGGCAGCCAGCGGGCAAAGATGGCCCGATAAAAATCCAGTCCGTCGCCGCCCCCGTCCAGGGCGGTCCAGGGCTCATAATCCCGGACGGAGGGGTCCAGCCCCTCGATTTCCCCCGTGGGGATATAGGGCGGATTGGCCGTGATGAGGTCGAACTGCCCCAGCTGCCGGGCGGGCGGGGCCAGAACGTCCGCCTCCAGGGCCAGCACCCGCTGGCTCAGCTTATGGCGCAGGGCGTTGCGCTTCGCCAGCATCAGGGCCCGCCGGTCGATATCCGCCAGCACCACCCGGCAGTCCGGAACGGCGGCGGCCACGGCAAGGCCGATGCAGCCGCTGCCGGTGCACAGGTCCAGCACGCGCGCGCCATTCCTTCGGCGCAGGAAGTCGATGGCGGCGTCCGTCAAAACCTCAGTGTCGCTGCGGGGAATGAGCACGTTGGGATTGATCTCCAGCTCCAGGCCGTGGAATTCCCAGCTGCCGGCGATGTAGGCGGCGGGCTCCCCCGCCAGCCGCCGGTCCAGGTATTCCTTCGAGCGCTGCACGAAGTCCTCGCCGGGATAGAGGCGCAGGTCCCGCAGGAAATCCTCCGGCCGCTTGTCCGCGGCGGCGGAAAGGAGGATGCGGGCCTCAAAGCCGGCGTCCTCCACCCCGGCGAAACGCAGGGCCCGCCGGGTCTCCAGATAGACGTCGTTATAGGTTTTCACCAGCGGTCCGCTCCCTCCTCCTCCGGGATGACCAGGGTGAGCGCCCGCGCGGCGCACTCCATCATGCTCTCGTCGGGCTCAAAGACCGTCAGCTTCTGCAGGGCCCGGCCCGGCGCGGATAGGATGCGGCTGAGAAGGTTGTCGTGCCTGCCCGCCCAGCGGTTGATCTCATAGCTGAAGGCCACCACCACCGGCAGCAGCGCCAGGCGGAGGAAGAAGGCTGCGATGCGATTGCGCCAGCTGACCACGCTGAACACCAGGAAGGAGACGATCATCACCACAAAGAGGAAGCTGGTGCCGCAGCGGGGATGCTCCCTGGGCTGGGGCCGGATGTTCTCCACCGTCAGGGGCAGGCCCTTTTCATAGCAGTGGATGCTCTTGTGCTCCGCCCCGTGGTACTCGAAGACCCGGTGGATATCCTTGGACAGGGTGACCAGGCGGATGTAGACCAGGAAGATGAGGATGCGCAGCACCCCGTCGATGACGTTTTTCACGAAGGAGGAGCCGATGGCTTTGGTAAAGACGCCGGTGACCAGATAGGGCAGCACCATGAAGATCGCCACCGCCAGAAGGATGCCAAGGGTCACGGACACGCCGATGATGAGCTTTTTGGCCTTCTCCCCCTCGAAATGGGCGTTGATCCACTTGTCGATCTTGTCCTCCTGAGCCGCCTGCTCCTCCTCCGGGAGGCAGTCGGCAGAATACATGAGGGCCTTGACCCCGTTGATGAGAGAGCTGAAAAAGATCACCACGCCCCGGATCAGGGGCCAGCCCAGGATGGGATAGCGGTCCTTGATGAGCTTCAGCTCCTCCGTTTTTTCCTGCAGGGTCCCGTCCGCCAGGCGGACCACGATGGCCTGCTTCGCCGGGCCCCGCATGAGGATGCCCTCGATGAGGGCCTGGCCGCCGATGGTGGTGCGGAAGCCCCCGTCCTGTTTTTTCTTCTTCATCAATGTTTTTCCTTTGTTTTTCTTCTATTGCGGCAACGGCCCCGTGGGCAGGAAGACGCTGACCACACAGCCCCCCTCCGGGGCGTTGCCGATGTCCAGGATGCCGTTGTGCAGGCGAACGATCTCGTCGCAGACCGCAAGGCCGATGCCGCTGCCTCTGGCCTTGCTGCTGCCCCGGTAGAATTTCAGCTTCACGTTGCCCAGCTCGTCCGGCGGGATGCCGGGGCCGAAGTCCCGCACACGGATGCAGACGAAATCCTTGCCGGAGGCCTGGTAGTTTTCCTCCAGATGCAGGGTCACGACGATGCGCTTGCCGCTGCCCCCGTGCTTGGAGGCGTTGTCCAGGATATTCAGGATGACCTGCTTGAGCCGCTCCGGGTCCCCCGGAATGAGGGGCATGGGTTCCTCCGGCGGGGTGTATTCCAGCTTGATGCCCTCCTGCTTGATGAGCTCCCGGCAGGTGAAGCAGGCCTCCTCCAGCTCCGCCTCGATATCCAGCTTTTCGATGCTGACGGTGAAGCGCCCGTCCTCGATGCGGGTGAAGACCAGCAGCTCCTCCACCATATTGGTGAGCCGCCGCGCCTCCTCCAGAACGATAGCCAGGCCCTTCTTCCGCGTGTCCTCGTCCAGGCTCTCGTCATAGCTGAGGGTCTCCGTCCAGCCGGTGATGGCGGTGAGAGGGGTGCGCAGCTCGTGGGAGACGGAGGAGATGAATTCCGTCTTCACCTTCTCCGAATGGCTGATCTGGATGGAAAGGTCGTTGATGGCGGAGACCATCTCTCCCATCTCATCCTTGTATTTGTTCTGGATCTGGCTGCCGTAGCCCCCGTCGGCGATGCGCCGGGTCATGGCCGTGACCTCGCCGATGGGGGTCACGATGCTGCGGATGAAGACCAGATTCGTCAGGAACATGACCAGCAGCAGCCCCGCGGCAATGCCCACGGCGATGAGCACCCGGCTGACCACCTGCCGGTCCACCAGCCGCAGGCTGGAGACATAGCGGATGATGCCCATGACGCGCCCGTCTCCGTAGACCAGGGGGCTGGACACCGCCACGATGCGCTCCCCCGTGGACGGGTCACGGCCCATGAAGGAGGAAATCTTCTTCGTCTCCAGGGCGGCGCTGATATCCTCCGTGCCGGGCATGGTGCCGGCGGTGAGGCCGTAGGTGGAGACCTCGATGCGGCCGGATGAACTGATGAATTGCAGGTCCAGCTTGTCCCGCTCGTCAAAGAGGGCGGTGAAGCGGTAAGCGCTCTGATAGTATTCCGCGTAGGTGCGGTTGACATAATTGGAGAAAAAAGCGGAGGAGGAGCTGGCCTTGGTCTCCAGCCCCGTGCGCACGCTGCTGTAATAATAACTGCCGATGGCGACGCCGTAGGCGCTGACGGCGACCAGCGTCAGCACCAGCAGGACGGCCATACTGCCCAGCATCCAGCGGTTGCGCAGTCCCCGGACCCGAAAGAGGCGAAACGGCTCCTTATCCGGCATCAGAAGCCCCACTTATAGCCGAAGCCCCAGACGGTGGTGATGCAGCTGGGAGTCTGGGGGTCGTCCTCCACCTTGATGCGGAGGCGGCGGATGTTCACATCCACGATCTTCAGGTCCCCGTCGTAATCCGGGCCCCAGACGGAGGCCAGGATCTCCTCCCGGCTCAGGGCCTTGCCGGGATTGTCCATAAAGAGCTTCACGATGGCGTATTCCACCTGGGTGAGGCGGATGCGCTCCCCGTTCTTCTCCAGGGTGCGGTTGCGGGTGTTCAGCCGGAAGGGCCCCCGCACCACTTCCCCGGTCTCGGGCATGTCGTCGCCCCCCACCCGGCGGTACAGGGCGTCCACCCGGGCGGTAAGCTCGGCGATGGAGGCCAGGGGCTTGGTGACATAGTCGTCCGCTCCGGTCATGAGACCGGTGACCTTGTCCATCTCCTGGGTGCGGGCGGTGAGCATGATGATGCCCATTTTGCTGCCGGAGGCCCGGATCCGGCGGCAGACCTCGAAGCCGTCCGTGTCCGGCAGCATCACATCCAGCAGGGCCACCTTGATATCCGGGTTCAGGCGCAGGAGCTCGAAGGCCTCCGCGCCGGTGCCCGCCTCCAGCGGCTCATAGCCGGAGCGCTTCAGATTGATGACGAGGAAGCTGCGGATGCCCACCTCGTCTTCCAATACCAGTACTTTCTTCATAACGCCGTCCTCCATCGGTCAGGCATATCTTCAGTTCGCGGTCCACTCGGAATAGACGGGTCGGAAATTCTGGCGCAGCCAGTTCATATCCGGCCCCTCCGGCCACTCCTTCTGGCTCAGGCGCAGCTCGGCGGCGAAGATGGTCTCGCCCCCGGAGCGGATGACGCTGCGGCCTTCCCGGTCCGCCAGCTCCCGGCGGTTCTCCCCGGAGAGGGTATAGATCACCAGGAAATCCGTCACCGGCTCTCCCTCCCCGTTCCACAGGGAAAAGACCACGGCCCGCTCGCCCACGTCGCTGTCCTCCCGGCGGAGGCTGATTTCGCCCCAGCTGTCCGGCAGGATCAGATACCAGCTGTCGGAATAATTGTGATAGGTGGTGGTGACGATGGTTCGCTTGCCCCGGCTGTTGTAGCCGTACCAGTCCAGCACCCGGTAGACCGTCTCCCCCTGGGCGGGCAGCACCCTGGGGATGGGGATCAGGCAGCCGCCGTCCCCCAGCAGGTCCTGGCAGGCGGCGGTGGAGGAGCGAAGGGTGCCCTCGCTGACGCCGGTCGCCTGGTCCAGGGTGATATTTTTCAGGACCTCGTCCTCATAGATGAGGATATCCGTCACCAGTCCGCCCTGGCAGCTTCCCTCCACAAAGAGGGCGCAGGGCCGGTCCTTCAGGGCGCCCACGGCCAGCTTGGTGATGCCGTCCAGCCCGGCGGAGAGCTTTTCCGCCGCGATGGAGGTCTCCCCGTCCCCGGCGACGGAATAGAGGGTGACGCTGCCGGCGGCCTCTGCGGTGCCCCGGCGGACCGCCAGCAGCTCCTTCCGCCCGTCCCCGTTCATGTCGGCGGTGAGGTAGCGGCTGTAGTCCGCGGCAGCGATGGAGGCCAGCTGAAAGCCCTTGAGGGTATAGACCTCCAGCATCTTGAGGTCGCCCCCCATGCCCCAGCCCACGATGGCTTCCATCCAGCCGTCCCCGTCCAGGTCCTCATAGTCGATGCTCTCGATGCTGCTGCCCGCCCCCTCGATGACGGCGGCCCGCTCGTATTTTCCCGCGCTGCGGCGGAACAGATAGATTTTCAGGGGCTTTTCCCCGGCGGTGGAAAAGAAAGCCACCGCCTCCTCCTCCCCGTCTCCGTTGAGGTCGCAGAGCTGCACGCTCTGGCGGTGGACCCCGTCCACGGGGGCGGAGTAGACCGCGCCGGCGGAGAGCACGCCGTCGATGGCGCGCTGGAGCTCCACATATTCATCCGCCAGCTGCGGAAGACTGTACAGCTTGTCGATGCTCCCCTCCGTGCCGCAGCCCCCAAGGAGGAGGAGCAGCGCGGCGAAAAGCAGAAGGAGGCCTCGTTTCACGCCATTCTCCCATCCGCCGGATGCCGGCATTGTCCCATGTTCCTATTATATTATTGTATCATATAATCGCGCGCCTGTGTAGTCTTTTCGTAAAAGAATTCGCCCGAAAGGCGCAAAAAAGGACCGCCGGCAGAACCGGCGGTCCTTCATACTATTCACCGATAAAACCATTTCATTCTTTGCGGCCATATTTGCGCCATACTTCGTTGTCGTCATTGCCGGGCGGTAGCCCGGCTGCCTCCTCCGCCTCATTCCGCGCGCGAGGGCCCCTGGCAGGGACGCGTGTGCTACCGCCGACACAAATTTGCCTCGCAAATCTTTTAAAGCGTTTTATCGGTGAATAGTATCAGACTGTAGACAAACCTATCGGCAGAGGTTCGACATGCAGGGGGGATTTGTGAAGGGGGCGGAGAGGCCCCCTTCACATGATATCCTTGCAAAATCAGAAATCCTTTCTGATTTTGCCCTCAAGCGGTCGACGCTTTGCCGACCGCTTGAGGACCGCCGGCAGAACCGGCGGTCCTTTGCATCCGAAGCGTCTTATCTCGACAAATACCGGTAGAGCATCACCGCCAGCTCCTGGCGGGTGGCCCCTTCCGCAGGGCGGAACGCGCCGCTGCGGTCGCCCTGCACCACGCCCAGGCCCTTGGCGATGGCCACATAGCCCAGGTCCTCTTCGGGGATCTCCTCCTCATCGGTGAAGCCGGTGCGGAAAATGCCCTGCAGCTTCGCGGCCTCCTGCATGCCGCTGAGGCTGACGAAGCAGCGGCAAAGCTCCGTGCGCGTCACAAGGCGCGTCGGATTCTGCTCCCGCGTGGCGATGAAGCCCTGGTAATAGGCCGAGGAATAGATGCTCTCCAGTTCTTCATCCGACGCGTCGGCATAGGTCCCGTAATCCGGCTGCCAGCCCACGGCGGAGAGCATCAGCAGCAGCATATCCAGCTCCGTCACCGGGGCCTTGGGCTGGAACTCGCTGACGCCGTACCAGCCAACGCCGTATTTCGCCAGGGTCTCGATCTCCTTCCGGGCGTAGCTCTCCTCCAGGTCCTCGTAGACGGGCAGGGGGTTTTCCCCGCTCCAGTCATGGTATTCCGCCTCGCCGGTGACGGCGTCGACGCCGCCGACCCAGCCGTTGCCCGCATCGGGCAGGTAGACCAGCAGCCAGCGGCGGGGGCTCTCCCAATCGTCCTTATCCTCCGGAACGGTGACGTAGCAGAGCTTCGCCCGATAATAGCTCAGGAAGCTGTCCATGGCAGCCTCCTCCCCCACCAGGGGGCCGGAGGGACCGAAGCACATCTCCTCGTCCCACTGGGCGGAGAAGGAATCCACAAAGCCGGTATGGGCGTTGACGGTGACGAAAATGGTGTTCATGGGGCAGCGGAAGCCCGCTTCCATGCGGGTATAGGTGAAGCTGTTGACGGGCACGCCCCAGCGGCTCTGGTTCGCCCAGGTCTGCTCGCAGAGGGGCAGCCAATCGCCGTAGCGCTTTTCCAGGAAACGGAGGGCGGCCTCGGAGATGCCGGGCTCCGCCCCTTCCTCCCGCTCCTTCCAGCCGAAGCCGCTGTAGCGGGTATAGAGGCCCTGTATCTCGCCGGTGCGGGCGTCGGCGGTGAATTCCTTCCACACCGTGGGCACATAGCCGCTGTCCGTCAGTTCCTCATATTCCTTGCGGCTCAGGCCGAATTCCGGCCCTGTGAGGGTGCGGCTCAGGCGGAAGAACGCGGTGACCGTATCGTCCTGCTCCTCCCCCTCCGGCAGCTCGGCGGGGTCCACGCTGGGCTGGGCGGCCCGGTAGGTCACGGTGCCCACCTCATAGTCTTCGGTGATGCCGAAGGCCTCCTCCGCCATGGCGGCGGCCTTCAGTGCTTCCCCGTCCAGCACGCCGTCGAATTTCTCCGCGGCGGCGGTCTCCTGGGGGGTGAGGCCCTTGGCGTCGTCCGCAGCCGCGGCTTCTTCCGCTTCCGGCGCTAAGCCGTTGGCGCCGCCGCCCCGCATGCCGCCGTCCCAGCGGTCCAGCAGGGCGCCGGTCTGGGCGTCCACCATGACGCTGCTGTCCATGCTCACAAAATAGGTCAGGCGCACTTCGTGCTTCTCATAGTCGGAATAGGACCAGCTCAGCTCGCTGCTGAGCGCGCCCCGCAGGATCTGCAGGGCCTGCTCCGGGGTGACGGCTGGCACGCCGGAGGGAACGCCGCCCTTGAGGAAGACCCCCGCGTCATCCCGGGAGAAGGAGGTCAGCGCTCCGTCGGAGGTGCGGAAATTGAGATAGAAGCCCATCTCCGTCTCCACCCCGTTGAGGGTGAGGGTGCCGGAGACGGAATAGCGGCCGTAGTCCCGCAGCCGGTCCTGCTGCTCCCGAAGGACAAAGCCCTCGTTGGCGTCCAGGACCTTGGGCAGGAAAGCTTCCGCCGCCGCTTGGGCGTCCTCGAAGGTAAAGGAGGGGAAGTGGAGGCCGGAGGAACGGGAATACTCCTCGTTGTAGTCGTAACGGTCCAGGGAATAGACCTTCCCGTTGTCGTCACAGGTGACGTAGAGGCCCTCGTCCTCTTTCTCCCAGTTCAGCCACCACCAGGTGGCGTCGCCGTAGTTATAGCTGTCGCCGTTGAAGGAGGTGTAGTCGTCCCCGATGTCCAGGGTGGTCTTGACCTGGAGGATCACCTTCTTCATCTGCTCCTCCGTCGATTCTGCGGCGGCGGGCATGCCCAGAGCCAGCAGCAGCACAAGGGCCAGGATCAGGCTGACGGTTCGTTTCATGTTTTTCGCTCCTTTCGGATCGGTTGTTGTCTTCTTTGACGCACCCCAAGCCAAAATGTTCCCGCAAATGCAGGATTTCCTTTTCATCATGCCTCGCAGAGTTCGCGCCCGCAGGCGCGAATTAAGTCGGAACATTTTTCGCACGGACATGTGCCGGGCGAAAAATACCTTTCACGGAGCGGACTTCGTCGTCACAAGCTCCATATCGTTCGCTTCGGTCCGATGGACCAAAGCTCATTCATTCCGCTGCTCCTCCTCTCAAAACGGAAGCTCTGCTTCCATTTTGAAAAGGACGTTTCGGTGGAATGTTCGAGCAGTGCCGCTTGCGGCGCTGCGACGGATTCTGCCGAATAAGGACGCAGTGCGGGGAGCGGAGTGCAAGCCTTCTCAAATCGCAACCCAGCGAAGCGGTTGCGATTTGATTAAAGGCAGCCCGTCAGATAACGGCGGATCAGGTCGAAGGCGAAGGAGGCGGCGTAGACCCTGGCCCACTCCCGGTCCTTCCCCATCTGGATGGGCTTCACGACGGTCCCCTCCGGGGAAGCGAAGCCCACGAAGCCGGTGCCCACGGGAGTGCCCCGCTCGTCGCTGTTCGGGCCGGCGCAGCCGGTGACGGACACGGCCAGGTCGCTGCCGCAGACCCGCCGGACCCCCTCCGCCATGGCCTTGGCGGTCTGAGCGCTGACGGCCCCGAATTCATCCAAAGTCTCCTGGGGCACGCCCAGCACATGGTGCTTCACATAATTCGTGTAGCACACCACGCCCCCCATAAAGGCGCTGCTGGCCCCGGACTGATCGGTGAAGCGCTTGGCGATGAGGCCGCCGGTGCAGCTCTCCGCGGCGGCGAAGGTCAGGCCCTTTTCCTTCAGCAGCCGGAGGCAGACGCTCTCCAGCTTGTCTTCGTCCACGGCGTACACCAGGTCGCCCAGTTCCGCACGCACCTTCGCCACCACGGGCTCCAGCATCCTTTCCGCGGCTGCCTCGTCCGGGGCCTTGGCGGTGGCCCGCAGGCGCACCTCCGCCGTGCCGGCGTAGGGGGCCAGGGTGGGGTTCGTGAGGCTCTCCATATAGTCGTGCAGCTTCGCCTCCACGCTGCTCTCCCCCAGGCCGAAGATGCGGATGTCCCTGCTCAGCAGGATCTCGTCCGTCGCCCCCCGGAGATAGGGGATCACCCCGGTCTCCAGCATGAGACGCATTTCCCGGGGAGGGCCGGGCAGCTGGATCACCGTGGTCTCCCCCGCCGTGAAGGCAAAGCCGGGGGCGGTGCCGTTCCCGTTGGAGAAGACGGTGCAGCCCTCCGGCAGCATGGCCTGGCGCAGGTTGTTTTCCGGCATCTCACGGTTTTTCTGGGCGAAGAAGGCGCGGATCTTCTCCGCCTCCTCCTCGTGCAGGACGAGCTTCGCCCCGAAGACCTCGCAGACGATGTCCTTGGTGAGGTCGTCGTAGGTGGGGCCAAGGCCCCCGGTGGTGATGATGAGGTTGGCCCGCTCTCCGGCGATCCGGGCCGCCTGACGCAGCCGGTCGGGATTGTCCCCCACCACGCTCTGCCAGTAGACGCCGATGCCCATGCCCCGCAGGGCGGCGCTCAGCTCCCTGGCGTTGGTGTTCACGATGTCCCCCAGCAGCAGCTCCGTGCCCACGCAGAGGATCTCCGCTTTCCAGTTTTCAGCTTTCATGCTTGATCTGCACCCTTTCCGTGCCCGCAAGGGCCTCTTTGATCAGCGCCTCCACGTCCAGGACGCTCTCCGCCTCCGCCACCTCCTCCGGGGTGGGACGGGTGCGGGGATGCTTCGGGGTGAAGACGGTACAGCAGTCCTCATAGGGGAGGATGCTGGTTTCATACGTGCCCAGCTCCCGGGCCTTTCGGATGATCTCCTCCTTGTCCATGCCGATGAGCGGCCGCAGCACCGGCAGCGTCAGGGGCGCTTCCGTGCACCGCAGGGCCTCCATGGTCTGGCTGGCCACCTGCCCCAGGTTTTCCCCCGTCACCAGAGCGCCGCAGCCGTTGGCCAGGGCCACTTCCTGGCTGAGGCGCATCATGAAGCGGCGCATGATGAGGGTGAAATAAGGCTCCGGGCACTTGTCCCGAATCTCCTCCTGAATATGGGTGAAGGGGATGACCTCCACCGTCAGCCGCCCGCACCAGGGCAGCAGCAGCTTCGCCAGGTCCAGCACCTTCTGTCTGGCAAGCTCGCTGGTATAGGGGAAGGAGAAGAAGTGGACGGGGATGATCTGCACCCCCCGTCGGGCGATCATCCAGGTGGCCACGGGGCTGTCGATGCCGCCGGAAAGGAGGCTTACCGCCCGGCCGCAGGTGCCCACGGGCAGCCCCCCCGCCGCCGGCTCGCCCCCGGCGTGGACATAGGCCGCCTGCTCCCGGATCTCCACATTCACCTCCAGGTCGGGGTCGTGCATATCCGCCGGGAGATCGGGGAAGGCTTCCCCGATGACGGAGCCCACATACTGGCTCAGCTGGATGGAGGTCATGGGGAAGGTCTTGTCGCTGCGCTTGGATTCCACCTTGAAGCTCTTTGCCTTTCTCAGCTGGTCCCCCAGGTATTCCACCGCTGTCCGGGCGATGGCCTCCTTCTCCTTGGGACAGGCGGCGGCCCGGCAGACGGCGATGACGCCGAAGATCTGGTGGCAGCGGCGGAAAGCTTCCTCCATGTCGATGCTTTCGGAGAGCGGCTCCACATAGACCGTGGACTGGACGGAGGTGATGCGGAACTCCCCCAGGCTCCGCAGCCGCCGGGCCACGTTGGCCCGCAGCCGGTCCTCAAAGAAATGGCGGTTCAGGCCCTTGAGCACCAGCTCGCCGGGCTTCAGCAGGATCATATCGTTCATCATTGGCGCTCCGTTTTTCCGTATTTCCTCATATTTTATCCCCGGAGCATCTTCCTGTCAACCGAGGCATATTCCTGTTACTGTATCGTGTATATCGCGCCGGCTGCGCCGGGGAAAGGGGAGGTCATCATGAGATTAGGGAAGCGCTGCTGCGCATTTCTGCTGGTTTTGGCGCTGCTGCCCGGGAACATCGCGCGGGCGGAGGCGGAGGAGGTTTTCGACCCGGAGCCCTGGGAGAGCGTGGAAGCCCTCGGCAGCGTGGAGGACGTGGCGGCGCGGGTGGGGGCCGCGGTGCTGATGGAGCGGGAGACGGGGACCTGCCTCTATGCCCACAATCCCCATGAAAGGCTGGAGCCCGCCAGCGTCACCAAGATCATGACCATGCTGCTGGTGTGCGAGGCCCTGGACGGAGGCGGCCTGCGGGAGGATCAGCCCGTGCGCTGCTCCGCTCACGCCGCCTCCATGGGAGGCAGCCAGATCTTCCTCAAGGAAGGGGAAGAAATGCGCCTGGACGACCTGCTGAAAAGCGTGGCGGTGGCCTCGGCCAACGACGCCGCCGTGGCCCTGGCGGAGGAGATCGCCGGGAGCGAAGGGGAATTCGTCCGGCGCATGAACGAGCGGGCAAAAGAGCTGGGCATGGCGGACACGACATTTGCCAACTGCACGGGCCTCCCCACGGAGGAGGAGCACCTGACCAGCGCCTGGGACATCGCCCTCATGAGCCGGGCGCTGCTGGGCCACGACCGCATCCGGGCGTACACCGGCATCTGGACCGACAGCATCCGGGACGGGGCCTTCGGGCTGGCGAACACCAACAAGCTGGTGCGCTACTACGAGGGCTGCACCGGCCTCAAGACCGGCTTCACCCAGGGGGCCATGTACTGTCTGGCCGCCTCCGCATGCCGGGACGGGACGGAATATATCGCTGTCGTCCTGCACGCGGAAACGAGCGCCGAGCGCTTCGAGGCGGCGAAGCTTCTGCTGAACCATGCCTTCGCCGTGTGGCAGCTGGTGGACGCCCTGCCCGACGGGGCCCTGCCGCCGGTGGCCGTGACCCTGGGAAAGGAGAAAACCATCCAGCCGGTCATGAGCGGCGAGACGAAGCTGGTGATGAAAAAGGAGGAGGCCGCCGCTCTGCGCAAGGAGCTGGAGCTGCCGCGGGAGATCGAAGCGCCGGTAGCCGCGGGGCAGCAGCTGGGCTGTCTGCTTCTGCTGGACGGCCGGGGCCGGGAGCTGCTGCGCCTCGCCGTGACGGCCCCGGAGGCGGTGGAGCGCCTGGGCTGGGGCAGGGTCTTCCTCCTTTGTCTGCGTTCCCTGCTGACGGGCCGGACTTCCTGAGATTCCGGGCTTCCGGAGATTTACAAAAAAGAAACAGCTTAGCTGTTGAAGTGCCGCCGGAATGATGCTATACTGCTGGATAAGAACAGGTCGGCGATGCCGATGATCAAACGGACAAAGGAGACGGGACATGGTCAAAGTAATCATGGGCGTGAAGGGCTCGGGCAAGACCAAGCTGCTCATCGAGATGGTGGAAAAAGCGCTGGAGGAATCCCAGGGCGACGTGGTGGTCATCGAAAAGGAGCGCAGCCTCACCTATGACATCCCCCATCAGGCCAGGCTGATCGTGGCCGCGAATTATGATTTCGGCTCCACCGAATTCATGAAGGGCTTCATCAGCGCCATGCATGCCAGCAACTACGACATCACCCATGTGTTCATCGATAACCTCTATAAGATGTTCGAGGACAAATCCGTGGCCGGCGCGGAGGATTTCCTGGAATGGCTGGACACCTTCAGCCAGCGGGAGGGCATCCAGTTCACGCTGACGCTTTCCGCCCCCATCGAATCCGCCACGGAGCGCATCAAAAAATATTTCTGAACCCGCCGGGGGAAACTCGCTACATTTTGTCGCATTTTTCCGGGAGCGCCGCTGTATCCTGCGGCGCTCCCGTTTTTTGTCGAAGCGTGTCGAACGCTTTGGATTGCAGGCCCCGGCGGAAGGGTGGTAAAGTTGCATGCGGGCAGAGGGACAGACCATCGCCCACAGAGGAGGAAGAAGCCATGACCTACCGCGTTTTTTCCCAGCGCTGCCGCACTTCCGACGGGGTGCGCTATACCGGATGGGGCATCGAGGGCTTTGGAGAGGGGGAAGAAACCCTGCGGCTGGAGGATGTGACCGAGGACAAGCATTTTGCCCTGCTGCTGGCCGCCGCCCTGAACCGGGAACAGGCGGAACCGGCCCACGTTTTCGACATCATTTCCGACTTTTTAGCCGATCCGGAGCTGAAAAGGTCTTTACTTGGGCGATAGGTTGGGTTATACTGGGGCGTCATAAAATCGTGGCGGCCCTGGGGCCGCCGGGGAGGAAGCAAGCTTGAGCATTCTCGAACGCCTCAGCGACCCCGAACTGCTGGGCCAGATGACCGTGGGCCAGAAGATCGCCGGGGCCCTGGTCACCGCCGTCATCGGCATGCTGGTCTGTATGGTGGTCCTGGCCATCATCATGCTGGCGATCCGCATCATGCACGCCCTCATGAGCCGCAAGGCCGCCCCCGCGGCGGAAGCCCCCGCGGCTGTCGCCGCGCCGGCCAAGACGCAGCCGTCTTTGCCCGACGGGCAGTGCGGCGTCGCAAGCCCCTGCGCCGGAAAGGTGCAGGCCCTCAACGCCAGGGAAGGCGCCGCCGTCCGCATCGGCGACGTGCTGCTGCTGATGGAAGCGGGCGGCAGCCTGTTCCAGTTTCCCGCCCCCGCGGAGGGCAGGGTTTTGAAGCTCTGCGCCGCCGAGGGCGACAGCGTGGAGGCCGGGCAGGTCCTGGTCATTCTCAAGGAAAAGGAGGGCTCGGCCGATGCTTGACGGACTGATGAGTTTTCTGGGCAACACGGGCGTCGCCCTGTTCGACTGGCGGCAGCTGGTGATGGTGGTCATCGCCTGCGTGCTGCTGTATCTGGCTCTGGTAAAGGAATTTGAACCCCTGCTGCTGGTGCCCATCGCTTTCGGCATGCTGCTGTCGAACCTTTTCGGCAGTACCATTTTCAACGAGGCCAGCGGGACGGAGGCGGCGGGTCTCTTCCGTTATTTCTTCCTGCTGGATGAGATCGGCATCCTGCCGCCCCTGATCTTCCTGGGCGTGGGCGCCATGACCGACTTCGGTCCCCTCATCGCCAACCCCAAATCCCTGCTGCTGGGCGCCGGCGCGCAGCTGGGCATCTTCATCACCTTCATCGGCGCGATCCTGCTGGGCTTCAACGCCCAGGAGGCGGGCTCCATCGCCATCATCGGCGGTGCGGACGGCCCCACCGCCATCCTGACCTGCACCCGCATGGCGAAGCAGATCCTGCCCGCCGTGGCCATCGCCGCCTATTCCTACATGGCACTGGTGCCCGTCATCCAGCCCCCGGTGATGAAGGCCCTCACCACCAAGGAGGAGCGGATGATCACCATGTCCCAGCTCCGCCCCGTGAGCAAGAAGGAAAAGGTCCTGTTCCCCATCGTGGTCACCATCGTGGTGGCCCTCATGGTGCCCGACGCCATTCCCCTGGTGGGCATGCTGATGCTGGGCAACCTCTTTAAGGAAAGCGGCCTCACCAACCGCCTCAGCGACACCGCCTCCAATGCCCTGTGCAACATCGTCACCATCATGCTGGGCCTGGCGGTGGGCGCGTCCGCCAAGGCGGAGACCTTCCTCACCCTCCAGACCATCGAGATCATCATCCTGGGCGTCATCGCCTTCGCCGTGGGCTCCGCCGGCGGCGTCCTGCTGGCGAAGTTCATGAACCTTTTCCTGAAAAAGGAAAACCGCATCAACCCCCTCATCGGCTCCGCCGGCGTCTCCGCCGTACCCATGGCGGCCCGGGTGAGCCAGATGGTGGGCCAGAAGGAAAACCCGAAGAACTTCCTGCTGATGCACGCCATGGGCCCCAATGTGGCCGGCGTCATCGGCTCCGCCGTGGCGGCGGGCATCCTCCTGAGCCTGTTCAACCATTAAGTGCGTCCTTACTCGCCGGAATGGCGGGTATCCGCACAAGCGCGAATACTGCGAGGCTTTACCACCAGCAGTTCCCGCGGGCGGGGTCCGATGGACCCCGCCCGCGGTGTATGCAGCTTGATATTGAATCAGGCATTGACACACGTAATAATACGTATTATACTGTGTTCAACGGCGCGGCATAAGGGAGGCGAGGGGGAAATAAAATATAGTGAATTGGAAAGAATGCTGAGAGATTCGGGTTGTTTCATCATTCGGGAAGGAAAGAACCATACGCTCTGGCGGAGTCCAGCAACGGGAAGGACCTTTACTGTTCCCAGGCACAAGACCCAGGACGTACCGCCCGGAACATACAGGTCGATCGCCAGGAGCGCCGGACTTCCGGCTCCCAAAGGATGAAAAAGCTCAGATAAATATAAACATATTCAGGAAGGAGCAGATCTATGGCGGATAGGCGATACGTTTATCCTGCGATTTTCACGCCGGAAGCCGGCGCATACAGCGTCATTTTCCCGGACCTGGAAATTGCCACCTCCGGCGAAACGCTCGTCGAGGCTATGGATATGGCCCAGGACGCGCTTTGTCTTCAGTTATACGATTTGGAGGAGCACAAAGAGGCGATCCCGGCGGCAAGCAGCATTACAGATTTAGACTGCCCGACCGGCAGCTTTGCAAGCCTGATCGAGTGCGACACGATGGAATATCGCAGGTATTATGACAATAAGGCGGTAAAGAAAACCCTCAGTATCCCTTCATGGCTGAATACCATGGCGGAAAGAGAGGACATCAACTTTTCTGCCGTACTCCAGAAAGCCCTTAAGGCAGAACTCAACCTTTCCTGACATCACGCCGCGTTAAGAGCGGCGGTTTGATCGATTGCAGCGCGTCCCGTTTACGATACAGCAGACGGGGCGCGCTCCTATTTTTCAGTGTGCGGTTTATAAGAACTTTCCCGGCCGGCAGCGGTTGTTCCGCATAGTTCGTCTGAATACTCCTTTCTGCCCAGTTCCCCGAAATCCAGCGGCCCCGGTGCGAAATCCAAGGTCAGCAGCGCTTCCCGCTCCTGCTCCCCTTCCGCCAGCACCCCGCCGGAACGATTGACCAGCATGGTGGGCGCGGACTGGCCGGGACAGGCCGTGTTTACCGACAGCGTACAGCACACGTTTTCCACGGCGCGTGTACGGATATGACCGCGAAGAAGGTCGTAACGACCGGCGCTGTCTCCATCGGCCACATCGTAAAACAGTATCACATTCAAGTCGGTATGCTGTCGGTACAGCTCACGGAAATACTCCGGGAAGCGCACTTCAAAGCAGATGCGGACGCCGATCCGTACCCCGCCGATCTCCACGACGCCCGTTTCGTCTTCGGACACGAAATTGTCCCGATCCCACCCCCACAAGGCGCGTTTATGATACGCCAGCGGCGGCAGGCCGGGTCGGAGGATCAGGGCAGTGTTGCGCACCCCTCCGGCTGCACGGGTCATGGTGCCGACGATCAGATTAATGCCGTGTTTGTCCGAAAGCTCCTGCAATTCCCTGTGGGCTGCTTCCAGACGCACAAAATCGACCACCGCCGAGGATGGAATGTCTCTGGGGGGATATCCGGTCAACGCGCACTCCGGAAACGCCAGCAGCTGCACGCCTTCCGAAGCAGCCCGGACCATTGCCGTTGTGATCTTTTCCATGTTTTTACCGATATCGCCGGACACTGGAAACTGAAAAGCGCCGAGTTTCATCTTTCTTCCCCCGCTCTCTCGGAAGCCATCCAAAAGGCAAACTACATATTGTGCGTTGACAAGTCCTTCAAGGCCGAGGATGCGCCGCTCCATGAGCCGTTGATTCTTTTTACAATCGAATTTGAATCCTGAGTGATCGGTTCTCCCTTTTCAGCGACCCCCAGGAGGTTTTGCATGGGGACGGTTCGCTCGTGAACTCAATGGGACACAGTGTTTTTATACAGAGCACTGATTGGTTTGTCAAGAGAACCGTACCCATAGCGGATTCAGCGGATCCCGAAGATTTCATTCAGCACAGAGACCGTTTCCTCCGGCAGCGGCTCGGTAGCGATGCCGTCGAATTCATAGAAGCTCCCGCTCAGAGCCGAATACTTCCAGCGGTCGATGGATGTGCCGCTTCGGAGTACGACGCGCAGATAACGGTTGGCCCAGGTCTCTTCCCCGCTGTCCTGCTTATTGGCCGCGTCTGTCGAAAAGCTGTAGGTATATCTGTAATCCCGGAACCCGACCTGATTGCTGCGTCCGAAGCAGACCACGGTTGCAGTGGCATCATAGAAACGGGAAATCACCTCCCGATCATTGAAGCGGTGAGTCCCCACTTTTTTCTGGATCTCCAACCCCAGGGGCTGATTGTTGGCGGTGGAGGGCGACGCGACGATATACGCCAGGTCCTCCGCGCTTTCCACGCCGAAAATCAGGCGGTACACGTCGCCGTAGGTATAGGGGGTCAGGTCCGCGTCGGGCCAGCGCTGCCGGATCGCTGCCTCTGCGTCGGCAAGCTCCTGCGCCGTGGCCTCCACTGCCCGCAGCCGTGCAAGCAGGCCGTCCAGCACCACGAAGCTTTGGAACTCCCACAGCTTCAGTTCGCCCTCCCGGTCCCTGCTGATGAGGTATTTCAGTTCCTCCATATCCTTGACGCGATACCAGACCTTTTCCCCGTCGTCCAGATACGGCTGCCCCAGAAAAGCCTCCAGCCTAGCCCCGCTGCCCGGTGGGGGGTCCGTTTCGGGAACATAAGACCCTTGAGGAAAGAGCTGCTCATAGACCGCGACGCGCCTCATCATGGGCAGCTCGGTCAATATTTGCGCATCAATGAGGATACCGTCGGTCCGGATCGCGGCCAGGAGCCGGTCCTGGGGAGCGGCGGAAAGCCCCGTCCGCCAGGGCATAGCCCGAAGGACGGCAAAAGCGGCAGCGGCGACCAGGCAGAGGCAGGCCGCCAGCATCCCCCATTTCCGGCGGACGCTTCCAGTTTTCCTGCCCCGCCCCGGCGCAGATTCTTCGATATATCCGTCGCTGATCCCGCCGAAGACGGTCAGGAGGCGTTCTTCCTTCATATCTCGATCCCCTCCTTCTCCAAGAGCTTTTTCAGTTTGCCGCGAGAACGCAGCAGGGACATTTTGACCTTGCTTTCACTCATTCCATACTCTGCGGCGATCTCCCCGATGGGGCTGAGATACCAATAGCGGCGGACGAAAAGCCGCCTTGCCTCCGGCTCCAGCCGGGAAAGGAAGCGGTCGAACAATTCCGCCAGCTCCCTGTCCTCCACAGCCCGCTCCACGCTGCCCGGGGCCGGGACCGTTTCCCCCAGTTCCTCCAGCGCAAGAGCGAGCTGACTGCCGCCCCGCTTCTCCGCCGACAGGGCTTTCAGCCGATTCAGGGACAGGTTTCGTGCGATCCTGCCCAAAAACGCGCGCAGACTGGCGGGGCGGTGGGGCGGCATGGCGTCCCAGGCCCGCAGCCAGGTATCGTTGACGCATTCCTCGCTGTCTTCCTCGGAACGAAGGATGCCGTAGGCGATGCTGCGGCAATACGGCCCGTATTTCCGCGAGGTCTCTGCGACCGCACTCTCGCTTCGCGCCCAGTACAAGTCGATGATCTGCAGATCGTCCATGCGCCGCTCCTTTCCCCCTAAAATCAGGGCTTCCATCCTTAAAGACAACAAAATTCTCCCTTCGTCACGAGTTTTTACAAAAATCATTCCCTTTTGTCAAGGCTCCATCAAGGCAACACCGCACAATTCTCGGTACACATCTTGCTTGCATCATGTTCCGTCATATTGCCCGAAAATCTTGGCCAATACAGGAAGTATT
>JAEEGG010002970.1_pt1 | contig 42933 bp, 37 predicted proteins | sample 9134161 | NCBI WGS metagenome assembly JAEEGG01 (sample SAMN16246543, study PRJNA631951) | gut metagenome | biome: gut microbiome; feature: rumen; material: CR-attached | host: Bos | place: Iran: Karaj | collected 2018-10 | reverse complement strand
AGTCCATCGACTCCACGGGGCGCGACAGCCAGTCGATCAGGTTCTTCAGATGTCCGGGATAGCTGAGGTTGTACTCCGGCGTGAACATCCACAGCGCGTCCGCCTCGCTCACGGCTTTACGCACCCGGGCCACCTCTGCCGGCTCGGGCTGCTCGATGTCCTGGTTCACCAGCGGCAGGTCTTTGTAGTCCAACTCCTGCACCTCGGCCCGGCTGCCGATCATCTCCCTGGCCATGCCGGCCAATTGGCGGTTAAAGGACTTTGTCCTCCACGACCCAATCACAAACAAAATCTTCTTCATAACTTTGCTATATCTTTATATGTAAACGGTTTATCTATGTTTTTCTTTTAAAAGACACCCGGCCAGGTTTCTGTGTGAGATAAAAAAATCCGTGTAACTCCGTAATTCCGTAGATCCGTAAATTCGTAATTCCGTGATTCCGTAATTCCGTGGTTCCGTTATTCCGCCCTTCGGGCTATTCCGTGGCTCCGTGATTCCGGCGAAGCTCTCCCTTCTCACCTTGGCTCGTACGTCTCCGACCCATCCTCACCATACCTGCCATTCTTGGCCTCGTATATCACAGATGGCTCTAACACCTCTACCGTATGCCATACACCTTTCGGCACTACACATCCGTACAGGCCATCCTCCGGGCACAGATGAATGCGCTCCACCTCCTTCAGTGTGGCCTTGCCATCCTCAGAAAAGACCTCCTCATACAGCACCTCATCCATCCTTCCCGTGATCAGGATCACATTCTCGTTGCTCATCGGATGCCGATGTATAGCCACTTCTGTTCCGGGCTGCATGGCGTTCAGCATGCGCTGCGATTCATCCTCTGCCGATGTCCTCAGATCGTAGTTCTGTCGCTTACGCTCCGATGCCGCCGCCTGTTCGTGCAGCTCGGCAAGCAGTTCTTTGTTGATTAGTTGTACTTTCATATTCATATTAGTTCAAAATGTTTAAGATGTTTTAGGGTTTAACGCGCTTTGCGTCAGTGCTCTTAAACTCCTTAAACTATTAAACTCTTTAAACTTCAAGCTTAGTATTCGCGCAAAACCACCTCAAACGCCTCGGCATAGTTCACGCCCCACTGACTGCCGCGGACGGCGGCAAGGCCGGTGATGTACTCTGCCGAACGGGGATGCGGATAGGGCCTCATCACACCACGATACATGGAGAGCGCCTTCACCTTGGCATCCACGCCCTCCTTCCCCACTTCCACAAAGCAGTTGGGGTTAAACGTCTGCATGGCATTGTTTATCTTCCACTCTGTGCAACTGGGCACCTCCATATACCAGAACTCCTTCACGCGCTTCACCTCCGGCCTGCGCTGGAACAGACGTATCGCCTCCTGGCAGGCCATGGAGGTCTGCAGGTGGTCGTTGTTGGTGTCGGCAGGATGGTGCGTGATGATGATGTCCGGCTCACTCTCCTTGATGGCACTTTCGATGAACTGTACCAGCTGCAGATGCGGCACGGTGTTCATCTCGATGTTGGGGAACGTCCCTTCATACTCCTTGTTCACCCCGACGTATTTCAACGCTGCATGCGTATCGTCATCCAGTTCCTTGTCATCTGGCCGGAACGCACGCGCCTTTGCTTCCGTACACATGATACACACATCTACCAGGTCACCATTGTGAGCCCATTTCCAAATTGATGCTCCTGCACCCAGCACCTCGTCATCCGGGTGCGCTACTACGATTAAGTATTTCATATTATTATGCGTTTTATTTTTTTTCTTTTTTTATTCTATCATCTCCCATTCACCACATTCTCTAACGTATGTGCCAGACAGAGGTAAATGGTCTTTCTTTCAGACATAGTTATTTATCAATTATTTCTTTCGATTCTAATTTACTAAAGCTCCATTACGTCTCAACAGTTCTTTTATCTCTTTTGAACAAATACATTCACTAAAATCATACGCATCTACATTCAATGCTGTGATGATTTGTAATGAATCCTGATATTTGCAATATTTGTCATTACAAAACATAATCTTACCATTGGCCAATATCGCCACAAGTTGTTGATTCCTCACATTAAAAGCGATGTCCAATATATCACCATCAATGACATGACCTTTGGGCTCGTACTTATTTTCATACCACCAGCCCATTTTTCTACCTCCAGCAGTCTTCTCGTAATAGTTGCGAGTTTCCAAATGGCGATATCCGTCTGATGCTGCTATCAACGGTATCTCCTGATGCACCACTACCTGCTTGGCAATTGAATGTCCGGCTTCTTTCCTTAGGCATTGCCCATTTCCTGTGTGATAAATTCTTATCAGCTGGTCTTTTGTAAAAACGGCTATGTAGGGCTTACTATGAATGGCTTGGATAGACAATATTTCTTGTCCTTCCATAGATATTGTTAGCAAATTCCCATTCCAGGTACTATTCCACACCAGCATCCGGCCACTATCATCTACTGCTGCCAAATCACCAGTTGGTAGGAGACACACCAACTTGGGATTCACCACAGGGCATTCCAATTCCGTTTCCCCTCCATTAAACAGGTTGAATAAGCTCAAAGATTGCCCATTCCTTCTTATCACATTGTCTTCATAAGTAACTAGCCTACCTGCGTGATTCGAGACAAAATGTTCATCATACCAGAATTCGATTGCGTCCTCACAATAAAAAACCCAAGTTTTTCCTTCTGTTTCTCCTAGAATCCATTCACCGGTTTCCGACAAGTGGATATTCTTTATTTCTGGCGGACATTCCAATTCTGCAATCTTTTGCTCATTGTCCAAATTCCACAGTTGCACCTTCCGCTTACCTCCCTGAAGATGTAATCCCAGCGTCACCGCACGTTTCCCATCTCCAGAAATAGCAGCATCCAGCAACAAGGTTTTACCTTGTGCCAGTACGCAGTCTATCTCATCACCACATTCTACCGATAATCGCCCGTCACCATACGATCTCACCCGATAAGTATCATCACCAACTTCCGACACGATGTCAGTTTGCCTTCGACGTCCTTTATTCCATGGGATTGACTGTCTTAGTGAAGTAACGTCTTCGCCTTCCGCAGGATTATCCCAGAACTTTCCATTAGCAATTTCAATACGATGGCAGTCAGAAAGGTGATACGTCACTAAGCGATTGTTATAATACATATACAGTAGATCATCAGCCAATATAATTTTCACCAATCGCTGCATCACGGTTCCACCTCTCTCTCCAATCTCTCCTGTATAGTGCCAGCCTTCTCTTTCGGTATATGCAAAGACCAACAGATTGCCTGCAACGACAAATAGCCTTTTTCCATGAAATTCCATTTTGGCAATCTTCTTATCCAGAGAATAAGCATATACCAATGAATAATCGTTCAGTGAGAAGATATTCAGTTCTCGACCTTGCCCGAATTCTTTTTCAACGATAGTGGCAAGATATTCGTGATTCTCAGACAAACAAAGGTGAAGATGCAATTTCAAATCACCTGACGATAATCCAAGTGTTACCTCATCAATTTCTGCCTCCTTCAATGTTATCTTCTCTGCACCCACCTTGTTGACAGGCAATTGATGTCCCTTAAGCCATAACTCGGAATAGTCTGGCACACCACTTTCATCTGTAGCAGGGAAACATAACAAAAGGTTCTCTATTAGATTTCGACTATTATCGTCTTTTCTACCCCGTTCCACTTGATGAACCGCATTCGCAATTCCATCGTGCCAATAGGCACCGCTTCCTTGTCTGATATGTGTCATTACTGAATATGGCAATTGTCTGCTATTCCACAATTCTTCTATGTTAGCAGAATCTTCAGACCGGCGCATAATCCACTGAGCAGACAAATAGTCTCGGTACATCTGGTGTGGAAAAGCCGTTATTCCGTTTTCCCGGTATAGCAACCTTAATTCTGTAATGAGCAACTCAGTGACATTTAATGTATTCAAATTAGGCAGTTCTGTTTGTCGGTAGTATTCCTGTATTGATGCATACTCGCCTTCATGGATAGAAATATTCTGAAGCAAGTTGCTTAACATTTTCCTAAAGTCCTTATCTTGAAGGTTCATCCTGCGTTCACGTTCATAGGCATAAGCAATATCTGGCAATACATTACTGAGACAAATCGCTGCCTGCAGTATCTTGCCACCTTCAACAGCACCGCGTTTCATCATCAGAGCTAACTGAGCCACATAATAATCGTGGAACAAATCAGTAGAGTTCTTTACTGGCAAAGCCCAGTCTAAGAACTCTACATTCCGATATTCTTCAATGACAGGACAAATTTCCTTATACACTGTCACCATCATTGGGTTTCCCAGCAAACGATGAAGCGAGACGGAACCAACAATTCTATTCCATTCGTCCTTTGAGAAATAGCTGATTATCTGATTGTCTTCTAAAGGCTGCAATGTTGTTGGCCTATAGCCGGTCATACTATAACGTAGCGTAAAATTCGACCGGGATGACACCACTATTCTCAAACCGCTTAGCGCATTTAACCTTTGTATCTCCCTGATAAACAAGTTCTCTGAACGTCCATCCACTTCGTTCAGACCGTCCACAATCAACGTAAGTGTCGGTCTTGTGCCTTTCACCAACAGACTGTTATGCATTAGTTCCTTATCACCCTCATAAATTCGGTCTCTCAGGTACTCTTCGATACCAATTCCGCGGGTTGCTAAGTTTTCTGCTGAAACATACAATACAGCGTCATCAGTTTCCTTACAATAATTCAGAAGCATTGTGGTCTTACCCATACCGCCATCGGCCAACATAATGACATGCGGCTTATCGGTCTGCCACGATTCCTCCAGCAACTCACCGAGCGTTGTAAACGTATCATCATCTACAACAGATGGCAGAAGTGCTTTCTCTATCACATTAGGCAATCTGTGATAATGTTCCGCATTTGCCTCCTGGGCTGCGATGTATTCTTTTGAACGACCGTTAAAGGCTTTTGGCCTCAGTTCAAAATCATAACGGTCAACGTGACTCTTGTTATCCAAGTCGAGCAGTGGATACTTTGCCCATCCTTCTGGAAACCAAGAATAAGCGGTCACATACCCTCTATTTGTCTGTGGGTTATATTCCCCTACAAGGATTGTTGCATTTGCCTTATCCTCATGTCTTAGCTCTCCGGCCTGAAATTGATCAAGGTAGCGAATACGTTGAAGCACCTGGTCATGCTCATGGCCTGCAAGCCATAGTCTTACCTCATTTTTCTGAAGCACAGCCGATAGATATTTCTTCTCGTCCTGCAGTAATGAGGTAAAAGGATAGTGAGTTAGCAGGATTGTTGGTTTATGCTCGTTCAGCTGCTTTAATTCCCTATAAAGTGCATGAGTGCCTACAATCAAATCTGTAGCCTCCTGCCCTTCAGTATAGGAAATGTTAGTATCAACATGGAGAATATTGAAGTCCTCCGTTTCAACCGTAAAGTGAGGTCTTTCCGGATCACCATAGAGCGCAGCTCGGTCGGTTGGCAACACCTTGGCAACGAAATCGACAAAGTCCTTTTCTCCCTCCATGATAGCAACCATGTCCTCATGGTTGATGATTCCCTTTGCAGGGTCATAATAGCCCCACCGTTGGAACATCACTTTCTTGATGGCATCTTTCCTTGTATTGATTTCTCTGTTGATGTCATGATTACCTGGCACAATAAAAAGCCTTTCTACTGGTACTCCAACAGTTATACATATATCTTTCAGATACGCTGCCATGTCGTCATTAAATCCTTTGTCACCTGGGCCAGCAGTCTTGATGTCACCGGTACAGAACACATAGTCACACTTGAGTCCCTCTTTTATGAGGAAACTTACCAGTTCGTCTCTCAACTCGTCAGTAGAGAAGTCCGTACTACCTAAATGAAGGTCTGATATGTGTAACCAGCGAATCATATCCGTTCTTCAGTAATTCAATAACAGAACTCTTTTAAATTATCAATCCTCAAACATCTTCTTCGTATCACTCAGTCCTTTTTCATCAAGCTCATGGTCTATCTCGCCCAATAGAGTCTGTAATTTCCCAATTATAGGATTGCTCGTTCTACCCGTATACTTCCATATAAGCCTTTTCAACATTATTCTCAATTCAATACAGTTGAAGGCCGCTTTAAAGATATCATCTCCGTTGGGAACTGCCATCTTCATCATGTCATTTTTGAATTTCTCAACAGTTCCTAGTGCCTTGTCAAACAGCATCTGGATATCTCCATCTATCACATATAAGCAGTCTACCAGTGAGTCTCTCATAATCGACACACTATTTTCACTGATGCATTTTTCGTAGATACTTTCAATTACAATGGTCGATAGCTCATCCTTCTTCACAAGCCCGGCATCAACTAAAGGCAAAGCAACATTTTCTATATATTCTACTTTATCTTCAGCAAAGTGCACACCTTGCATCAGTTTCTTGTACTGACATAGAAAAGAGCCACCATCCCCAATCCGTTTAAACACCTCTAACAACCACTCATAGAACACCTGTTTGTTATGAGGTTCCGGCTTTACCGCCCATGCTGTATGACAAAGGGTAATTAATTCGTCATCACATCCAAAATAACCACGATAATCTTCCACCTTGAATGTTTCTGATACTACTGCTCTATGTATCAACCCCAATGCTCCAAAGGCCCTGCACCATTCCTCACCATCGCTTAGAAAAGCCTTCATAACCTCATCATCAGTAGAGCTATTAAACAACTCGGAAAGCAACATCAATGTCACTTTGTATACTGGTGTGATAGTTTTATCGGTCTTGATACTAATTAATGTAGGTCTCAGTTTCTTAAGCACGTCAATAGCATCGCTTGCCGAAAGCCTTATTAACATTTTGGCGGCATAATACTGACCATATACAAAGAAGCAATGACTGTCACTGCGAACGCCGTCAATGATGTGAACGTTATAGGGATCCACAATTTTATCATACTCCAACGACAACAGTCTAGTACAATCAGCATGAATATACCCCCATCGAGAACATTTGATATAGCCAACAGGGAATAGATTATAATGGCCCGTCAATATAAAATTCTTTAGGACTTCAATCCATCCGCTATCCTTACTCATCTCCGATACGACATGTTCGAATATCTTGTATTCGACACTCGGATTTGTGTTCGCAAGGAAATGCCCTAACGATGCAAGCCTGTCCCATGTACGCCATGTCTTTATTTCCTGTAAGATCTGTCCTACATTACCAGTTGCCAACTCATCACGCTGAGTTATAAGCCATTTTTCAAATCCTTCATCCGCAACTTCACGTCTTTTGGTCAACTCTTCCGCTTGGATTCCTCTCTCCTGTGAGTAGTCATAAATCACCTCGTTGCCTTTTCGATATACAGCCTCTTCTATGTGTTCCTTCACTTTTTCGAAAGCCGTATCTCCAATCTGTGTTATCAGAAGTGGCTGTTTCGAAGTAGCTCCTTGCAAGGAGTTTGACAGCATATACCCTTCTATCTCACCGCCATAGTCAAATACCATATATCTATCGTGAAGCGCATTATGTGCTGATGCTGGTACATCTACGACGACAAGTTTCATCGGTGCAAACATCTGGGGATTGGCCTTTATGCCATTAACTATCTTCGATTTTCTGTCACCGGGCTCCACATCACTGCCTTCATCAAAAAAAGAAGTACCATCGGTATTGGTCTTAAGCTGTGTCTGTGTCAGTACTGTATATTCACAATCCGTCTCAGCTGATGCGATAAAGAATAAGGCGACTTCCTCAAAATAGGGATCTTGTAGGAAAACACCCGTCGCTCCATTGGCCTTATTCTTAAACCAAGTGAGAAACGATAACATTCCCTGTATTTCCGTCGTTTCGTCCCACCCTTTTGGAAAAAAGACGTCGTTGATCTTAACTTTAGGGCGCTGCCGTATATTCTTTGCTGATTTTCCAGATTTACTGCCTATAGTAAACTCTTCCTTCGATTTATGCTCGATGATTTCTGCTTTGTCAGCAGCTCCTTGATTATTGGACGATAGGGTCTTCCTGATTTTATCCATCCAGTCCGAAGTCACTTTCAGTTTATCGCCTGCAAAAGCAATGGAAACATGTATCTTGCTAACTAAATAATACAACGACTGGTGAACGAGTTTATTCTCATTCTCTTTTCGCAGCCAAACCTTAATTTCCACCGATGAAGGACAAGTATCAATACTGAAATGGAAGTCCATATCGACGTCTGATGGCTTATCATGTAAAATACTGTCTGAAAGTATTTTGCCATCACCTGTAAACCTGACGTTCACAATCACCTCATCGTTACCGTCTGTCAGTTCTTTCTTGACTTTTACTGACTGGACGAAGGGATTCCCTTTCTTCCATCTACATTCAACAAGAGGTTTCCCGTTGGGATCTCTGTCCGTCGGTATGATAACATCTAGATTGCCCAAATGATCAAAGTTTCCTCCAAATGGCAACTGTGTGTCATTCTTTAGATAATCCTCCAGCGTTCTGATAGCTTGATCAATATCATTAGGCACTTTATCATCCTTTGCAAACAGCAATTCTGGTTCAAGCAAATAGTATGATTTCGTATTGGCAAGCTGCCTTTCCACAATCTGCTCACCACCCCATGATGTAGCATCAGTATTCAAACTGTATTTCACATCGAAATCCAAATCCTTTGTACTAATGCCCCATCTCATAAACGATGTTTTCAGGGAGATTCCTTTTGCGAGGTCATCAAAGACACCCATGATAACGTCTTTGTCCGTCGCAAAGATTACCTTTCTAAGATACAGTTTTCCGTGTTCACACCCGCCTTTATGCGATGCCTGGCTTATCACCGGTTCGCTCATCACCTTCAGACATGGTGTAAACACGCCATATGCTATACGGTAATCAGCCTTGCCTATCCGAAGGACAAACAGGCGCATAATCATCTTATCAATCACCATTTCTTATAGTATCTATGCCTTATAGAAATCCTTTCAATGACACAACAAGCAACAGCTGTTATTTCTGGTATTTGTCAATAAAATCTTTAACCTTCGGGGGAATACGTTTCTCATTCTCCCCTTCCAAATGAAAGGAATGGTAGCAGTCGTTTAGTTCGTTCTTATACTCCATATAGTGCCCATATTGGGCATCCCAACAAAAAAGGGTGCCTCGATAGATTTCTCCTATAGCATTTTTAAGAAGCTCCCTTGCCTCATCTCTACTACCTAATAAACGCGATTCACCAGGCCAATTTCCTCTACCATGCTCACCATGCTTTGAGTTCCAGTTATATTCTCGTGAAGGTTTCCTGTGGTTGGAAAACCAAGTATAGAACTCGCTCTCATTAAGGTTTAGTACATCCACAGACACATGATGCCCATCGACTGATACAATACAAGGTGTACAACCTTTCACCAATGCCATACAATCAACCAATGAGAAACTGTCATCCGAACGGTTGTACTTACGAACAGCAACCTCACTTATTGCATTCAATCCCAGATTTGAGCCGTGGAGCATACAAGATTCACCATTCTGCTCGCTATGAACTCTCCAATTTCGCATCCCCTTCAACAATGTTAGCATCACGTATTTTTTATTAAACAGAGAATGACGATGATTTAAATGCGGATAACAGAAAGCTTGAATATTGTTCAAATCATAGAGAATCTGGAATCTTTCATATTGGAACGTCAACTTTAGTTCCATTATAACTCCAAAGAAATCTGTATAATCCTTTTCCTCAAAGTCCTCAGCATTTTCAGTAAATGCACAAGTCTGAAGCGGAGCGGTCTTATTTTCCGGAAATAATAGCAACAACTCAGTCTCCATAATCCCTTATATACCAATTATCTGCCCTAAATCAAGTTCTATCTGGTCAAAGAAGTCTTTAGGAGGATTTATGATGTTGCCGTCATCAGTAACCTCCAACTTGACTGGATCATAAGCAAGAGATTCCTCTCTTTTTTGCATAAAATATATGTTAGGCAGAGAACCGCTAAAAATTTTCTTTTTAACTTGAACCATTATACCATTGATAATATGGTCACTGTGAGTCTCAACAATAACCTGGACTCCAGAGACTGCAGCTAGTGAGATGAGCTCTGCCATCTTTGCAATAGCCTTGGGGTGCAAATGAGCTTCAGGATTCTCAATTACCACCAAACCACCTTTGGGCGTTGAAAGCAAAGCGATAATGATGGGCAAGGCATAGCTTAGTCCATAACCTACATTATCGGCTCGAGTCTCTTCTGCAAAGAGAGGGTCTTCATACCTGTAATAAAGCCCATAAGTAGTACTACCGAGATTTTTAGGCACAATCTCAAGTTTCATACCCATATCACTCTCCCACTTAGATACTTCTGATAGAAGAGTTCCATCACTTTGCGGGTGAATCATTAAACTGTGTTCAACCTTTTCTTTTTTATAATAGTCTAGATAATGAACTGCCAATTCACACTGCCCATATTGAAGGGATAACCTCCGTAGCCCTTCAACTGCATGTGAATCCATCGGATAAGACTCCCTGGGTGACCACCTAGCAGCACTTATGTAATGGAAGTTCTTCCCGAAAAGACTAAAAGACTCTTCGCTTGATTCTCCGTTCTCAAAGATTGGTATGAAGTCGCGATTAAAATCATTACCTTTATTTATCCTGAACCGCCATTCTTTTCTACTGTCATCTTCTATAGTAAAACAAAAGCCTAAATCCCCATCTTCCGAGTAACGACATATTGCATCCTTTACTAAGCCCACACGACAGTAATCGCCGTTCAATTGCAATCCGTCCTTTAACACATTGCGGTCATTGGATTGTCTCAAAAGGAGCATTGCTTGAATAATAGACGATTTGCCAGAACTATTCACGCCAGTTAAAACCGTCAAATTGCCTAAATCCAACTGTAATTGGTCATGAACTTTAAAGTTTCTTATTCTAATCTCTTTAATCATGTTAGTCTATATTCAATGTCTCGTTGATAATATCATTAATACTCTCAAATCTTCTTTTCACGCTCTCACGCTGACTTGTTCCCGACGAGATGGCATAAATAAAAGATCTTTCTCTGTTTAGATGCATGAATTTTTCTTTAAATAAATCCTTGTTCTTAACCAAAGAACTCCGTTCTCCATCAGTCAACTTACTGAATAAGACACTGAGTACTTCAAACAAAGGTTTATTGATAGGTCTGCGTCTGTCTTCTACATACTCTCTCTTACGGAAAGCATCATCGCCAAATATTCTAATGGCTACTTTCATCGCCTTGTCAAAGGCATCCAAGATTTTACATCGCTCTTCTTTACTGGTCTTGCCGATGGTCTTCATCCCTTTATGCATAAAACTGTCCATATCGGGTGTATAAGAAGTATATGGCAACAAGTAAAATGACACAAAGCGCGTCACGAAGTCGCAATCCTCCATTCGCTCTGATTTGATCCGATTACAAGTAGCTTCTTTGAAAGAATTTGTTGCAGCCAACTCTTCAACAAAATCCGCAGGTATCCCCTGATTCATCGCATGTCTTATCTCTTGAGGAGCAAGAACGAGTCCACCTGTATTAATACGCTTAAAAATATTCAATTTCACCTCTTCGGGCGTCCCACTCTCCACGATATATATAGTCAGAGGGGTCTGCATAATTCTCCTTTGCAATGCCGGTGGTAAGGTGTTAAACGTCATTTTTTCGAATTGTTTTAAAAATTCAAGGTTGATAAGAGGCATATCCTTTTTCACAATGAATTTTTCAAAGACACTACAACGTTGCAAACCATCTATCACATTCCAGAATTCTGCCTCAATAATATTACCTTCCGATTTTTGCTCATCAAAATAAAAAGCCGGCAGTGGAAGTCGTAATAGCACCGACTCTATCAAACGACTTTGCTTGGTTGGATCCCATAAACCACTCTTTCTTTGAAATGGTGTCTTGAAATTCACCTCGTCATTTTCAATTTTATCAATCAACTGACCAAGAGTAAAAGGACTAGTACGGATACGAATCAGTCTAGGATCAAAAGGTATTTCAATCTCGGGACCAAAATCCTCCTTCTCTATTTCTATATCATTAATGTAATCTTCAGCCATATCACATCTCTTTATCAAATTCTACCCATTCTATATACTCTCTTGCAAAATTAACGAATTTCTTTCGTTCAAATTGCTTTCTTTTCCTATTTTTCTATTTCATTAACGAAATTGAGAATCATTCACCCGTAACCGTGAATCAGTAGTAACCATTAACCCTTAACCCTGAACAATAATTGCCATGAACCATTCACCATGAACCATCTATATTTCTCTCCACAAAGATAACAAAAATAACCAACCCCGCAAAGGATTGGTCAATAATTTTGTTGAGAATTTGGAGAATTTAGATCATCAGCATCTAATTTTCTCGCTTCTATTCTATCAAATATGTGCAAATTTGAAAAGTGCAAACATTAACCATTGCCGTTAATCATAAACCATACGCCATAAGTAGCCAGTCCCTTGTCACCCTAATCATTATTCATTTTCCTACCCTATCAACGATTTTTGAGAAATTCGCTATTCTGCCATCAGCATCAATATGAAACATATAGTAGTCACCGCTAAAGTAATAAGAGTTTTTTCCAAACCTTCTATATTTGAAATCTGGCCTCTCCGCTTTTTTTGACTGGTAATCATCATTGATTTCTTCTACTATATGACGCAGGGTTGGAATCACATCTTCTTCATTCAATTGAAACTTATCTCTATCCTTGTAGTAATCGCCAAATTGCCATTCCTTGATATGCCGCAACCCAATATGGATGTATCCTTCGTATGTGAGATATATAGGATAATGACCTGTAGGATTGAGCCTTTTTTCATTGAAACGCAACGCCTTCAGCACAATGTTTACACAAATAGCAAGATTCTCATTTTTCAACTTTTCAAGGCTTGTTCCCATTTCTTTGAGTTTATCATCAAGAAATGTCAATCTCTCCATTGTTCTCATTGACTCTAATAGAGCCTGCTGTCGTTTCTTTTCTTCGGAAAGAACACCTAAACGGCTTTTGTAATAAAGATATCGTCTTGACACATCATTATTGTGTATCTTACCATCCTTATCAAAAACTATTTCACACTCTTTCTCGTCAAGTTTAGCACCAAGAACTAATTTTAATGCCAGATAATTAACGTGCTCAGAAGGAGATAAGAGCATTCCATGTTCCATGAATTTGCATAAAACACCTAATTCAAACCTCATCTCTTCTAATGGTGGTTCGGGATCTATCGGTATCTTTATTTGATTTAGTTTCCTGAGCTTCTCTCCTTTATACACATTATCATCCTGCAACAAGGGAGCAACAAGGATTTCTACCACATCTTGAGAATTAAAACCCTCTTCTTTCAACTTCTCAATCTGTTCTTTATTTAAATCAAACAGAAGGTACTTAGCTTTGACTTTTCCATAATTACCACCACCACTCTCTATACTTTCCATCAGTATAATGCGCTCACGTTCTGTGTACAAAAGTACACAAGTAACAGAGTTGCCCCACATTTGTTCAGAGGGAGAACCTTCACGGAAGCTGAGATCAACAACGCGATCTTCCTTACCTGCAATTTCATATAATTTCTCTACGGTATAGCCGTGCTCATTCTTTTCCCAGTCCATACCGAATCTTTTTGAAATTGCCTCATTAAACTGTTTTTGAAGACCTATGATAGCGTTATACCAATCTTCCATTTATTTGTTCCTCTTGAAACACAATCCTCCTACACAGAAACTAAGCCTTTCGAAAGTCACTCCCACTGATTAACCCTTTTATACTCCTCCATCAAAGCCAGAAGCTCCTTAAACTTCTCTACCCTATCTTCCTTCAACAGTCCAGCACCATAGAGTTTCCTGTTATGCTTAATCCAGTTAAGATACTGTCCACGCTCTTCAGGTATGAACTTCGATGGATTCCGTTTATTGGTTTCAATAAACTTAACCACCTCATTGAACTTCTGCTGCCACCGCTCGTCTTGGGTCATCTTACATTTTACCTCTCACATTAAACATCGTTTACTCCTTCGCCTGTACCGAAACCTCGTTTAATAATTGTTCGTCAATGAGTTTCATCATAACATCTACGTCTCGTCCACTCCTAGCAGCGCAGCAATTAGATCAATACATGTTTTGCCTCGCCTCCTTCTCTATATTTGTGACAGCATCAAAGGCCTCTTTATAAACACCATACCTCCCCTCAAACATTCCAGATTTCAAGAACTGACCGTTTTCTTTCTCACGTTCGATAGTTTCGAAGAAATTTTTGTATGTAGAATTATGATTTCTCTCCAAGTAGAAAGGTTGCCAACAGAAAGCACCCATAGGTGGCCACATGTCAAACGTTTTTTCTTTACAGATAAATAAAAAGTAATACATTGACAACAGCTTCTCAAAAACACAGATAGTCGAGAAATATTCCTTATCGTCCTTAATCATATAAAAAAAATGTCTCAGTCTATTGAAAAGGTTCGTGCTAAACGGTGTCTTTAATCTGGTATAGCCAGTACTGCTATTCCACGTATTATTATCCACCAACCAGCAGTTGTCCTCATCAATAACATACGAACTAAATCTCCCTCCCAGCTCATAGAACTTCACTTTTAATAATTGGTCAAGAAGAGAAAACTTCTTGTAAAACACACAAGCGGTACCAAGCCCATAAAGATATGTTGTATCAAGAACATGATTAAGTTTTACTGTACTTTCATAACCTTGAGTTGGTGTAACTATTTTACGATTCGCTACGGCTGTTAAGCTGTCGACAATTGCATCATAATGTGCAACGTCTGCCCACCTTATAGCAACAACACTCATCGTCATAATAACATCTAATGCCTTAGAATTTTCTGCCAAGACATTTTCAAAAAGAGATGCTGTTGGGTATTCTGACCCATATACTAAATCCTTTGCTTCTCCCAGCAATTGTTCTGTTACATTTTCATACAAGTCTGTATATTTTATCAGATTCTTAAGATCAGATATATACATCTTAACTCTTGCTACGGCAATTTCCTTATCAAGCTCCTGATTCTTGGAATTAATTATCTCTAAAGCTTTTAGCCTTTCATTCATTTCAGTAAAGAATGTATCTGCGTTTTCAATCTGCAAACTTTCTCCGTTACTTCCATTCATGATAGTTTCTATTTCCTTACTCCTTTTACCAACATATGTATAGAAATAGCTATAACGATGGCTCTTATTACTCAATATTTGCTTGATAAGCGCCTTATCCCATGTCGCAGACCAACCACAAGTTATCAAGCCAAAGTTCTTCAAGATTGAATCCAGATAAGCTAGGAGATGATCTGGATAATAACTCAATTCTGCTTCTGTATTCTTGAATCTATAGTCTTTATAATCCCCATTTATTTTTAAAAGAGTTAGTGGATGATGATACAACGGCACTCGGCTCTCTATCTCTGAGACATCACTTATCACTTGATATCTCACACCTATTTCATTTAACGCAGATTCTAAGAGTCGGTCGAAATTTGTTGTTATAATAACCTTAAAATAGCCTTTCTTTGCCATCTCAGCAATAGCCTTGTGTGCTACAGTAGGCTTCTTATAACCCATCTCAAGATCTTCTTCTGATGGTTCAAAATAAGGCCGTAATAGGCTCTCCATTTCAGAAGGTTTCTTCCCTAACTGTTCTAGCAATTTTGAGTATTCTGCATCACAATTATATTTTTCCTTGAACCATAAGAAAGGGTCTGTAGGGATACCCTCACCTTGTACCACAGCCAACTTCTTAATTAAGTCTTCTGTTACTTTCCAACCAGACATAATCTTGGCAGGCAAAGAAATGCCCGAACCTAGCAACAAAGCATAGACACCTTTGTTGTTAAATACATCTATTACAAGTGAAGAAAGAATATCAACCGGTTGTTCCATCTTATTGTTTAGTCTTTGTTAAAGTGCAATGCTCCTTCTGTCTACTCCTTCATTCCCTTTCTAACAGCATCTAATTCTCCCCACAAAGATAACAAAAATAACCAATCCCGCAAAGGATTGGCCGTTATTTTGCCTAGAATTTGGTCAAATTAGTTCTTCAACGGCAGGATTTAACTATGTGGGGCCGTAGATCCCTGCCAAGTAGGCCTCCGTAGCTCCGTAAATCTGTAGATTCGCTGCAATGCAGCCTTATTCCGTAGTTCCGTAATTCCGTATTTCCGTAATTCCGCTGCAATGCAGCCTTGTTCCGTGATTCCGTATTTCCGTAATTCCGCTGCAATGCAGCCTTGTTCCGTAATTCCGTTGTTCCGTGGTTCCGTAACTCCGTGATTCCGCCCTTCGGGCTTTCCCTATTTCCGTGACTCCGGAAGTTGAAGTATCTCATCCTCATCCAATGGCCTATACGCACCATCCTTCGCCTCAAATAGTACCGTTCCGCTCTCAAGGCACTTCAAGCTATGCCACTGGCCTTTCTCGATGTTCAGCACGGGGCCGCCGGGGAACATGTCTACCGTCTCAACCAAACGCCCTTCGGAATCGTACAGATACTCCTCAAAATGCCCACGTATACAGATACACGTCTCAGAAGAACCTTTGTGCCTGTGTATAGGCAAGACAGTGCCCGGTTCCAGGGCATTGAGCATACGCTGGCTTTGATCCTCCGCACTGTTGCGAAGGTCCATGTTCATGCGTAGGCGGGGCGAATCCTTCGCCTGCAGAGTGAGACTGTCAAGTATTGCTTTATCTATTACCATATCTTTGAATTATATCGACCTCGGCTTCAGCAGATGAGCACAGATTCCCCTACGGAAGGCGGAGTAACATCTATCCCTATCGCACAACTCGTGCTTCCCTGAGCTATAGAATATGGCACGCCCTGTCACATTTCATGAAGGGCGTGCCACAGCTTTTATTTATACCAAGTTAGGTATCCCGTTCAACTCATTCTGGATGTACTCCAGCGAGGCAATCTTCTCTATCGTCTCCTGGAGGTTCAGGCGCTTAGTGTTGTCGCTGTTGAACTCCTCAATCAGGGCTCTCTTCGTGTCGCCCTCCTTGAAGTACTTATCGTAGTTCAGGTCGCGGTTGTCGGCGGGAACGGCGTAGAAGTTACCCATATCGATGGCCTTGGCAGCCTCCTCCTTGGTGAGCAACGTCTCGTACATCTTCTCACCATGGCGGATGCCGATGACCTTAATCTCCTCTTTCTTACCGCCAAACAAGTCGCAAACGGCTTCAGCCTGTGTTTGTATCGTACAAGCGGGAGCCTTCTGCACGAGGATGTCGCCGTTCTTGCCGTTCTCGAAGGCGAAGAGCACGAGGTCCACAGCCTCCTCCAGCGACATGATGAAGCGCGTCATCTTGGGCTCGGTCAGCGTAATGGGGTTGCCCTTGCGAATCTGGTCAATCCAGAGAGGAATGACGCTGCCGCGCGAACACATCACGTTACCATAACGGGTGCAGCAGATCTTGGTGTCACCGGAGAGACGGCTCTTAGCCACAGCAATCTTCTCCTCGATGGCCTTGGTGATGCCCATGGCGTTGATGGGATAGGCAGCCTTGTCGGTGGAGAGGCAGATGACGCACTTCACATGGGCGTCAATGGCAGCATCGAGCACGTTGTCCGTGCCGATGACGTTAGTCTTCACGGCCTCCATGGGAAAGAACTCACAGCTGGGTACCTGCTTCAGTGCTGCGGCATGGAACACGTAGTCCACGCCCTGCATGGCGTAGTGCAGCGTGGACTTGTTGCGCACGTCACCAATATAGAACTTAATCTTGTTGGCCACCTCCGGCATACGAGCTTGGAAGTCGTGGCGCATGTCGTCCTGCTTCTTCTCGTCGCGGGAGAAGATGCGGATCTCTCCGATGTCGGTGCGGAGGAAGCGGTTCAACACTGCGTTACCAAAACTGCCTGTACCTCCAGTGATAAGGAGGACTTTGTCTTTAAATACTGACATAATATAAAGTTGAAAGTTTAGAGGTTAAAGGTTAAAGACCTTTTCCCTCATCTGTTTGTTTTTGAATTCTATTTCTAAGTCCAGAGAGCATCTTTGCTATCTCTGTGAATTGCGGACGTAAAGCATCCAGTTGTTCTGTCTTGATATAATTGAGGTCACAAGCGGTTTGCAGTTCGCAAAAGACCTCGGTCATAGAACCAAAGGCTATTTCAATAAAACGTATCTTTTCTTTCAGCGACTGTCGTCCGCTACCTTCTGCAAGATTAGCAGTTATAGAGGTAGCAGCTCTACGTATCTGGTCACCTAAAGCGTAACGCTCTTCTTTTGGAAAAGTATTCTGCAAAAGGTAAACATCCTTCACCAGTTGCCTTGCCAATTGGTAAACCTTCAAGTTTTCGAAAGAGAACATCGTCTTTAACCTATAACCGTTAACCTTTAACCGTTAACCTTTACAGCTCTTTCCTCCATACCATCTTATTCACCACACCCACGTAGCTCTGGATGATGCGGACCACCTTGGTGCTTACGTTCTCGTCCACGTAGTCGGGCACGGGGATACCGGGCAGCCCATCCTTAATCAGGCTCACAGCCACGTCAACGCTCTGCAGCAGGCCCTTGGTGTCGATGCCGCTCAACACGAAACAACCCTTGTCCAAGGCCTCGGGACGCTCGGTGGAGGTGCGGATGCACACGGCGGGGAACGGATGACCCACGCTGGTGAAGAAGCTGCTCTCCTCGGGCAGCGTGCCGCTGTCACTCACCACGGCAAAGGCATTCATCTGAAGGCAGTTGTAGTCGTGGAAGCCCAAAGGCTCGTGCTGGATGACGCGCTTGTCCAACTGGAATCCAGAAGCCTCAAGCCTTTTCCTACTCCTGGGATGACAGGAGTACAAGATCGGCATGTCGTACTTCTCGGCCATCTTGTTGATGGCGGTGAAGAGACTCATGAAGTTCTTCTCCGTGTCGATGTTCTCCTCTCTGTGGGCAGAGAGCAAGATGTACTTACCCTTCTCCAGACCCAAGCGCTTGTGGATATCACTGGCCTCAATCTCCTTGAGGTTGTTGTGCAGTACCTCGGCCATAGGAGAACCAGTGACATAAGTGCGCTCCTTAGGCAGGCCGGTGTCGGCCAAGTAGCGGCGGGCGTGCTCGCTGTAGGCCATGTTCACATCGCTGATGATGTCCACGATGCGGCGGTTGGTCTCCTCAGGCAGACATTCGTCCTTGCAGCGGTTGCCGGCCTCCATGTGAAAGATGGGGATATGCAGGCGCTTGGCGCCAATCACGCTGAGACACGAGTTCGTATCGCCCAACGCCAGCACGGCATCGGGCTTCACCTCCACCATCAGCTGGTAGCTCTTGGCGATGATGTTACCCATCGTCTCACCCAGGTCGTTACCCACGGCCTCCATATAGATGTCGGGGTCGGCTAGCTTGAGGTCCTTGAAGAACACGCCGTTGAGGTTGTAGTCGTAATTCTGACCGGTATGCGCCAGCAGACAGTCGAAGTATTCACGACACTTGTTAATTACTGCTGCTAATCTGATTATCTCAGGACGTGTACCCACGATGATTAACAGCTTCAGTTTTCCATTATCTTTAAATTTTGCCATTGCTCTCTTTATTTAACGGGTTCAAAGAATGTGTCTGGTTTACTTGGATTGAATATCTCGTTACAGTACATCACCGTAACCAAATCCTCTGTGTCGGAGAGGTTGATGATGTTGTGCGTGTAGCCGGGGAGCATGTGGACGGCTTGGATGTGGTCGCCGTCTACCTCCCACTCCAGCACTTTGCCGTCGGGATTGTTCAGGTTACGCTGCTGAATCAGTCCGTGGCCTTTGACCACGATGAACTGCTCAAACTTCGTGTTGTGCCAGTGCTGGCCCTTGGTGATGCCGGGCTTGGAGATGTTGATGCTCACCTGCCCAGCATTCAGCGTATGTACCAACTCCGTGAAACTGCCGCGGTCGTCCACGTTCATCTTCAGATCGAAGGCCGTCTTCTCGTACGGCAGATAACTCAGGTAGGTGCTGTAGAGCTTCTTGGCAAACGAGCCAGCAGGAATCTCGGGGATCATCAGGGTCTTGGGCTGTTCAGCGAAGCTCTTCAGAAGCTCCACGATTTCGCCTAACGTCACCTTATGCGTAATGGGGCAATAACAATAGCGCCCGTCTTGAACTTCTTGAACACTTAAACCCTCGAACTCACAGCGGTGTTCACCACCGCTAAGTGTTGCAATCATTTCATCCACGAGGTCGTCGATGTAGAGTAACTCCAGCTCCACGCTGGGGTCATTTACGGTGTAGGGCAGGTCATTCGCGAAAGCGTTGCAGAAGGTGGCCACGGCGCTGTTGTAGTTGGGCCTGCACCACTTGCCGAAGAGATTAGGAAAGCGGTAGATGAGCATACGCGCTCCCGTCTCTTTGCCATACTCCAGGAAGAGATCTTCACCTGCCTTTTTGCTGCGGCCATACTCCGAGTTTCCGAAGCGTCCCGTCAATGATGCTTGCTGTGAAGAACTGAGCATCACCGGGCAGCGGTTGTCGTACTTCTTGAGGGTGTCGAGCAAGGTGGAAGCAAAGCCGAAGTTGCCTTGCATGAACTCCTCCTGGTTCTGCGGACGATTAACGCCGGCCAGGTTGAACACAAAGTCGCACTCCTTGCACCACAGGTCCAATTGCTCGGGCGTGGAGTCCAGGTCATATTCGAACACCTCTTCGATGGTCAAGTCGGGGAAGCGTCGGTCCTTCCCGTCCTTAATGTTCTTCAATGCGGCGCAAAGGTTCTTCCCAACGAAACCTTTGGCACCAGTAACTAAAATTTTCATTTATTTTAATGTCGTTAGTATCTTTTTGTTTTCTCATTGAATCATACTCCCCACAAAGGTAAGGATTTTATCTAAATCTCACACATAAAGACTAAGTAAATTCTTTCCTTATATATAGAAATCGGACAGATTATCCCTTAAACTCTCGAACTATATCCCACCAACTTATCATGCATCCACTGCGGGTACTTGCCGCAAGCGGTGTAGAGGATAGCTAATACTGTCCAGATGATCAGTTTTATGTCTCCGAAAAAGCTCGCGTGCTTCACATAGTACACATCAAGCTTCAGGCGGATGGGAAGCACCTTCTCGTTGTATTCGTCTTCATCCGGGAACTGGTCACCGTATATATAGTCCCACAGACTGGATTGACTCGTCAGACCGCAAGGCACTGTAGCAGCGATGGCGTTCTCGCCGCCGCGTGTGATATTCACCTGATCCACAGCCGCCGGACGCGGGCCGACAACAGACATCGTGCCGTTGAGGATGTTCAGCAACTGAGGCAGCTCGTCTATCTTAAGCCTACGCATTATCTTGCCCCACCAGAAGATACGGTCCTGGTCCGGGCGCAGTGACGCCTCGTTAGCACCCTTTGCTATACGCATGGAGCGAAATTTCCACATCTTGAACTCCTTGTTATCCTTGCCCACACGTTTGGCGAAGTAAAACAACGGCCCCGGGTCACTCAACTCTGTCATAATGATGGAGAACAGCCAAATAGGCGAAGTGCCCACAATTCCGAATAAGGCACAGATAAAATCAAAAAATCTTTTTACAATATTGTATATCATATTTTTGAATTTTGTGCTAAGATCTGTAGAACTGTAGAGCTGTAGTTTATATCTTTAATTCCTCGCGTACAATCTTAGCCCTTAGTTCTTAGCTCTACAGCCCTTTAATTTATTTATTACCATTAAGATTCCGCATCATTCCTTTCAGCATTCGGATTAGTTCTACAGCTCTAAGCTCTACAGTTCTAAGCTCTTCCTCCGTAATATAACCAAGGTCAGCAGAAATATCTAGCTGACACATCGTTTCCATTAAAGAGCCGTAGGCAATGTTTAAAAAGTTATGCTTTTCTTTATCAGAACTACGAGATAATCCCTCTACAATGTTTGAAGGTACTGATATAACAGCTCTTCTGAGTTGATCACAGAGAGCATATCGTTCTTCGGATGGAAATTTCTTCATTAATAGATACACCTCTTTCACCAATATTTTAGCAATCTGATACACCTTCAGATTTTTATAAAACAGCTTCGCTTCCATATCTCACAGCCCTTAGCTCTACAGTTCTTCGTTCTACAGCCCTTAGTTCTACAGCTCTTAGTTCTACAGCCCTTAGTTCTACAGTTCTTCGTTCTACAGCCCTTAGTTCTACAGTTCTTCGTTCTACAGCCCTTAATTCTACAGCCCTTAGTTCTACAGCTCTTAATCACACCTTCGGTTTCCTGTCAAAAACAAAGCCCCATATCGTCCGGCAGAGGACGTAGGGCATCGAGTGATTGGAAAACGCCTTGTATTTCCAGCTCTGGGCAAAGTAGTTCTTCACCAGCTGCATTCGTGTCCGCCAGCCGGCGTTCATACTGATCGAGCGATTGTCCAAGATATCATGCAGCAGACGCAGGTCATCACACTCCAACTCGTCTTCCCTTCTGACGCCGTCCAGGAGGTCTGCCAGCCTGTTCATCGACTCCGAGAAGCGCCAAAATCCACACGCCTTGGCTTCCCTCTCATACAGCTGCCAGTCCACATCGCTGCCACAGGCCTTCCTAAACACGGCCCAATCGCACAGCTGCTTCAGCGTCAGCGCCTCCTCGAAGAAGTGGGCCCATGCATGCTCCATCAGAAACAATGCATTGAAGTCTGCACCAGGGTATTCTTGGCAACCTTCCAACAGCTCCCGAAGCTTTCTTTCTAACCGCTTCATGGCTTTGTTACCCCTGACAGGCGTACAAAACTGATGGTTCTCCACATAGAGCCCCTTCCAAGTAAAAGAACTGTTTTTATAAAAATCCCTGTTTACCTCTACTCCTGCAGCCTCCATGATTTGATTTCCCTTCTCGTAGTCCGAAAGGAAACAGTCAAAGTCACAAGAATATCTCAACTCGGGTTTCCAATAGAGCCGCCCCACGGACATCCCTTTGAGCTCTATGCACTTGATGCCGTTTTCTTCCCACAATTGGCGAAGTTCATCCACCAGTTGTCGCTGACTCCTGTTCTGTTCCTCCTGCCACATCGTCTGCCCCAACCACTGCAGCAACACTATCCTTGGCGGACGCTGCTCTGCCGGTAGATTCTTGATGCCCTCCCCTACCAAGGCTACTACGCCATACTGTTCGGACAAGTCGCACACCTGCTGCCATGTCTCCGGGGCCGATGTGTCGTATTGGCTCAGATTAACAGGAGATCCATGGATGCCGCCGCAAAGCAGTTTAAGGAGTATGTTAATCGGTTCCGACATTTTAAGTTTAACCCAACGCACGTTTTTTCTTGTCCTTCTTTAGCTTTGCGAAACCCTGAAGTGTAAAAGCAAAAAATACCCAAGGGTCGTCCCAACTGAATATTTGGTCACAAGTCTCGGTGAACTTAAACCAAGAAGGCCTGCAAGACCATCGTTGCGAAGACTTTAGAAACCATAGTATATCAGTGTGCATGTAACGCATATACTTATGCTTTACGTCAAACTGAGGTTCGACCTCTTCTCCACAAAAATCCTGAAGTATCATTTTTGAGAAGTTGACACCAGCCTCAAAACAAATCTTCACACTACCGGTTATACGTGGATTAATCTCCATAATCTTGCACTTCCCGTCACGAGTGTCCTCGATTAAGTCAATATCTGCATATCCTCGCCAACCTATCTCTTTGAGAAGTCTGCGACAATCCTCCACGATGTCCGGCCGGTCAACAGTCTCGTTTAGCGTGCTGCTTCCTCCGTCTATTGGATACCACCTAACTTTAGCAAAGACGCATGCTCCCTTAAGTTCGCCCGTGCGGTCAATATACAACTCAGCTTTGTATTGGAGTCCATCCTGAGGTATATACTCCTGGATGAGCATTGGGCCATATTTCTGAGCGGCTTTTTCGTAATAATCCAAAAGCTCATCTTCTTTTTCTGCAACATGGAATCCAACGGCAGCACAACCCGTCCGCGGCTTCACCACCATCGGATATTGAATCTTTTCTTTATTGGCATTAAACTCTTCTATGCTCAAGAATGTCTTCGGGCATGGTACACCAATCTTCATGCAGGCCTCCATCGTTTTCTGTTTATCGCTCGCCTTTTCAAAGATTGGCCAATCATTACAAGCAATCGTCGTCAGACACTTTAATTCCTCCTTATGTTGCGCAAGCACAATGGCCACATCATCGTTCATCGGTATTACCAAATCATAATGGTATTTCTCCAGTTCCGCTTTTATCGCTTTAAAAGAGCCGTCCGGATCATGAGCATCACAATATGCCAAGAGTTTCCGATGGGGGAAACGTGAAGCATATCCAGGATCCAACTTGCTACCATTGTATGTTGTCACTTCACAACCCAGTTCACACAAACTTCTACTCATCGGTAACACTTGCCGAGCACGCCCCTCAATGAGCAGTACAGATATTTTTTTCATCACTTCTCTATCATTACGGTTTCTCCATGACCTGCTAATGCCATCGTGGTGAACACCACCCTGTCACAGGCATCACTTCCCAACGGGAATCGCATCACACCGTATTGCAGAATCAATGGCCACATATCTTTCTTCAACTGCCAATGGTCAACAATTTGACCATCAGTTTTTTCCTCCCCTTTGAGGGGGAGTTGGGAGGGGCTTTTATACTCCTTCAACCTCGCAAATCGGTCTTTCTCGTTCTCTCCACCTTCTACACCTGTTGAGAAGAACGCCCGGCCATCCTTGTACGAGGCGCAGCCATGACAAGGTCCTTCAAAGTCAGCAAGGATCTCCAACTGCTTCGTCTTTCTGTCCATCCTTACAAAATGAACCGTGTCTGGACAGCTGCCTGCGTCTGTGCCCCAAAGTAGCGCCTCCTTGGTGAAGCATACGCCTATGGCGCGCCAGTCCTGACTGCCCTGCCCTATCAGCTCCCAACTGTCGCCATTGTCCACGGAGCGATAGAGCCGATTCTCACATCCGCCTTCACCATAGTCGCCCGTTCCTAACCACAGGCAATGCTCATACTCATCCCACTTTACGAAATGAAGATGACGGATGTCTCCGGCCTTCCACGTCTTAACGATCTGGAACGACATACCATTATCAGTGGAGCGGTAGAGATGAATATCGTGATCGCGCTTGGGGTTCAGCAGGTATTCCGCGAAAAATATGGTCCCGTCAGGTGTGACACACACGCCCTGATGTGCAGGTTTGTTGCCCTGATAACCAGTGAAGGTATTGACTACCTTTCCTTCAGGATTCACGATGTATGTAATTCGTTTAGCCGTCACCAGGATGTTACCATTCTTCAGCGGCAGCAAATGGTGCAGACCCACGCGCAACAATTGTCGTGACAAGCGAAACGAACCTATAAGACAATCTTTCATTCCGCCAACGGTATATTTCCTTGTCACCCGTTTGCCTGTATAATCTATTGCATAGAAGGTCATACCCTTCGCCACCCAAATTTTATCAGGTGTCTGGTACAACGCACGACCGTTAAAAAGTTTTGTAAACACAATCACTACTTTTTATGCATCTTTGGTTCCACGTCCTTTAGGCTATCCTCAAACTTTACCACCTGATAGTTGAAGTCGTAAGTACTCAAAGACTGTTCATAATAAGAATCTGCGAACATCTTACATACCGGTTTTAAGAAGAAACTTCCCAACCACACCAAAGGATTGAAAATTGACGTTATCCACACATTTCTTCCTGAACGCTTTGCAAAATAGCGCACAACTTCTACTGTATCTGCATACTCTGCATTCTGCGGATGGAATGTACCGCTAAGCCCTCGCAGAACCACCTGCTTCACCATTTCCGCCAGGTTATCTACATGTATCATGCTCCGCTTATTGTGCCACGCAGGGAAGATTGGAGTCTTTGTTGCCAACCATGCCAATCGTGGCAAATTTCCTTTGTTTCCAAGACCGTAAATCATACATGGTCGCAACAGCACCACTTTAAATTCTGGAGACTCCAATTCTTTCAGTCCGTTTTCTGCTTGAAGTTTTGAATCTCCGTAAAAATCATTCGGCTGTGGCATCGTGTTCTTAGTTACCACATCACCTTTCAGCGATTTGCTGGCATGATACACTATCTTCGAACTCATGTATATGAACTGGCTCACACCGTGATCTTTTGCCCATATCGCGATTTCAATCGCAAGATCACGATTCACCTTATAATATAGCGGCGCCATCTCCGGCTTAGGATCAACATGTGCAATACCTGCCACATGAAACACTGCGTCATACTTCGTAAAATCCGCCTGTCTCCATGCCCCATTCATTGTGTCCACAGTATCAACCTGAAATTGACCGGGCTCCCTAAGCAACCATCGCTCCACATTTGTGCCCACAAAACTGTTGGCTCCTGTTATCAGAACTCTTTTCATCAGTTTTCTATATTTTCAATTATTTTGCACAAATTATCTATGCATTTCTCCTTTGTGAAGTATTTCTCAAAGTAATGTCTTCCATTAGTTCCCTTTCTCACCATTTCATCCTTGTTGGTCAAAACTTTGGAACGAATAATCGTCGCCAATGCCTTAAAGTCTCCTGCAGGAACAACATAGCCACAGTCTGCGTCATTTATTATTTCCGTTGCCCCACTTCCAATCATAGCAAGCACTGGCTTCCCGCCACTCATATAGCTTTGAAGACGAGCAGGAATGACAATATCCAAATGCTTCATAGGCGTTTCCTTTAAAGTCAACAACATGGCGTCAGCCTGCTGTGTATAGAAAGGCATTTCAGAAAACGGTTTGCGCCCGGTGAATGTTACATTCTTTAAATCCTTATCTTTAACAACCTCCCGCATATGCGCTTCTTCACTTCCCCCACCAACAAATATAAAATGGACAGGATCGTCTTTCATCTCTTCACACAGGGCGAGTACTCCTTGCACACCAATGCCACTATTCAGACTTCCTGCCATCATAATGTTATATGCATCACTACGGACATTAGGGAAGCCTGTGGGAATTTCCTCCAAACAACACTTCATATCCTCGGACCACTGAGGGTAATAGATAATCTTGTCGCTGTAATCTGCATTTCGATTAATCAAGGGAGCCATACCCTTTGAGGTTATCAGCAATTTCGTAGAATGGCGATACACCCAATCTGTGATTTTACCCAATAATGGTGACATAAGCTTACCAATACCACCACCCGCAGAAACCAACGCATCTGGCCATATATCCTGAATCCATGAATATACTGGCACATGCCTCAAATCACCTAATATACATGCTGGCACGATTTGTGTTATAGGGGAAGGCTCGTGGGTAATTATGGCGTCATACCTTTTCTTCCATACAAAATAAAACAACACCCAGAAGGTAGCATTGATCATGAACGTAACGTAATTCAACATTAATCCTATTGAACCCGGCAACAACTTTCTCGGTGTTTGAAGACACCTATAGAAAGTCACTCCGTTCTTATATTCTTTCCTTCTTGAAAACAAACCATAGCCCTTATAGTAATGGCCTTCTGGGTAATTGGGTATCCCGGTAAGCACATCAACCTTATGTCCACGATTAGCCAGTTCAAATGCAAGCTCGGAACTTTTAAAAGGTTCGGGATAAATATATTGTGTAACGATTAGAATCTTCATATAAATAACTAACACCTTATCACATCTTCGTATAAGTCAACGTATGCCTGAAAACAATCATCTTTATTAAAACACTTCACGGCACGCTCCCTACAGGCTGCCGTATAGAACTCCTTTTTCTTTAAACATATTTCCTGAACCGCAGAAACCAACCCGTCTATATCACCCGCCTCAACCATCTTTCCTGTTTCGTCATTTATTAGTTCTGGGGAAGCTGTTCTATTATAAACTATCCCAGGCGTTCCGCAAGCCAAACCCTCTACCGTTGTCATGCCAAATGTTTCTTGATAGGAAAGATTCAGAACAACATCAGCCATTGAATAGTAATTTGCCAATTCTTCTTGATCTTGAGTACGTTCTATACCCACAATCCCATCGGGTAATTTCTCTATCTGTTTATGTGTTAAACCAACCATTACTATCGTATATTCGTCAGAAAGGCGTTCTCTTAAGAGCATATAGTCATCAAATCCCTTCATTTCACTCCAAGGAGAAGCCACTCCCAACAATACATATTTAGATTTTATCCCAAAGGCTTGTTTTGTTGCCATATCACGAGGGTGAAAAAGATCAACATCAACCCCATTATGTATCACCTTAATAGGATACTCCCCAAGGAATGAATCTTCTAGTTTTGATGCGACCCAATTTGAGACTGGCACTAAAGTTACATCATTAATCCCAGTGAAAAGATTTTTCTTTAATTGATAATTCCTTTCTGATTTATCTATTATTGAGAATGGATATTCTGTATGAAACTTACAATGATGGCATCCTGTTTTCCATTTTTCACATCCATTGAAATCAAAATGAACACAATGTCCAGTTATTGGCCAGAAATCATGAAAAGTCCAAACAATTGGTTTGTTCGCTTCTTTTAGATACCGAAACAACACATCGTAATTGATATAATAGCCATGAATATTATGTAGGTGAATAACATCGGGGTTAAACGTCTTTATTTTTTCAACCACACCCACTGTATAATGTCTGCCACCTAGACCTTGGCCATCAAACAAGTAACTCCTTATTGCATGACAGCGTTCTTGTATGAGACTAGTAACCTCCAAAGTAGACAGTTTAGATGTGTTATAATGACGGCATCCATGAACACCTTCTACTTGCCACCCATTAGCTTGTGCAAGCAGGCCTGTTTGCTCAACGATTCTTCCAGGAGCCCCACAATTAAATGCAGCACTCACCACTAATAGTTTCTTAGGCATTTTTCGTAAACTGTCAATTTTGACTTACAGGCTTAAAAACCAATATTTTAGGTAGTTTTTGCCACCTGGTGCATCTTAATTAGATTAAACTTTATTATTATCTTTTAGCGGTGAGCGTTTAAGGGTTAGCGGATTCTTCCAAACAGCGTTGGAAAGAGACGCGCAGACCGGATAACTGCTTCCCTATTAAGTTGATTTTTTGTTATTAACTCTGTGTCACTAATAAATCCCAAATCGTGGGCAATGTCTAACTGACAAAATGTCTCGGTCAGTGAGCCATATGCAATTTCAAGAAAGTGTATCATTGATATCAGCTGGTCTTTTCCATAGAGGCGTAATTCTCATACAATAAGAATACGTTATTTAGCCATGAACCATTAATCGTGACACATAAACCATTTGTTAGGGTATCATTTTCCCACTTCATGCACAAGACGTCAAATTTGACAGTTTACGCATTTTTCTCATTAAGGCCAAGGATATCTCCACGTTCAAACATATCCAGAAGACCGCCAATAGTAAGGTTTATTATCTTAACGCCCTTCCGTTTACATTTGTTTGCAAATAAATTTAACTCGTGCAAGTGACGAGAATGCATATAAAGAGCACGGGCATACTGCTCAGATGTCATTCCACTCCATTCCTCATCGTTTCCATAGAAATGACTGTCTGAGCTTTTAATCATCTCGTATGCAATTCCTGTTGCCTCGAATCCCGTAAAGTAAATTCTTTTATACTTTTGCTCTATACCAAAGGAGAAACATGCTGCCGACACTCCGATATTTAAATATGGAGATTCTTTTGTTAACCATATAATATTCTCATTATCTCTATAATTTTCGAAACAAAGTGCACTCTTCCATGCAAGTGGCAAAAGGATTTTTGTCTTCGGAGATAACTTCCATACTTCATCCAACCACGATACTGGCCAACCTCCATTGATCATTTTAGTATCAACAAAAACATGGTACTTGGGTTGCATTTGTTTGTAAAGAGGATGCATAAAGCCTCTATTTACAAACATCACATCCATATCCTTCATCACTAAAAGATTCTGTACTTTAACCGATGGTCCATTAAATACAACAAATAAATCATCAGAAGTCTTAACATCTTCTTTTTTAAATGCGCACCAACTCTTGATATAAGATGGTTTTAATCGTTGAGACAAGTGTCGGAAATAAAATGCCATCTTCAAAATGACATCCTCTTTAATGAACATTAAACTCCAAAAATCCATATTTTTATCTTTTTACTCGTCCACTACTATCTCCGCCCATCAAGTTTTCAACCTCTTGAACGGAAACCCAGTTATAATCTCCTTTTAATGTATGTTTCAGACAACTTGCAGCCGTGGCAAACTCCAAAGCCTGCTTATCATCATGATAGTGGAGGAGGCCAAAGATGAGACCACCCATGAAAGAATCGCCTCCTCCTACCCTGTCTACGATATCCGTAATATCATAGCGACGTGATTCCATCAATTCTTTGCCATTATACAGGACTCCACCCCAGGTGTTATGGTTCGCGTTGATGGCTCCACGGAGTGTAACCACCATCTTCTTACAACGAGGGAAGCGTTCCATCATCTGCTGACAAACGCTTAGAAAACTGCTCTGGTTAACCTTACCATTGGTCTTGGCTGCATCAAAATCCTTGGGTTTGATGCCAAAGACCTTCTCACAGTCTTCTTCATTACCAAGAATAATATCGGAACCATCCACCATCTCTGGCATCACCTCTGCAGCCATCTTACCATATTTCCAAAGATTACCACGGTAGTTGATGTCACAACTAACGATTACTCCCAATTCATTAGCGACCTTGATGGCTTTCAGACATTCAGCTGCCGCATTGGCAGAAAGAGCAGGTGTGATGCCCGTCCAATGAAACCAGGAGGCATCTTTCAAAATCTCTTTCCAGTCAATTGAGCCAGGAACAACAGTTGCAATGGAGCTATCCTCACGATCATAGTAAACCTTTGATGGGCGGGCATTGCTACCAGTTTCAAGAAAGAGAATACCCATACGTTTACCGGTTCTCTGGATATGGTCAACACCAACTTTATGCCCCCGCAAATCCATAATGCAACGTTCTGCAATAGGATTATCTGGCAAACAGGTAATATAATCGGTTTCCAGGCCATAGTTGGACAATGATACGGCCACATTAGCCTCTGCACCGGCATAGCTAACATCAAACTGATTGGCTTGAATCAGTTTCAAATAGTCTGGTGCACCTAAGCGCACCATTATTTCTCCGAAAGTAACGACTTTTGCCATCTATTTGTTGCCATAAAGATTCTTATACATGATTTCTGCAATCACAAAGTCATCTGGCCAGTCAATGTCAAACGAATGAAGTTCATCCATCACATGAAGCAGAATCTTTTTACCCAATCGATTCTTCTGCTCAACATACACTTCACGTTTAGCCAAGAACATCGTATGATTGATAGGATAAAGCGGTTCCAAGTCCTGGGTACGAGGCCAAGGAATATTCGTAGTGTTATTAACCAACTTTCCGTCTTTATTCAGGAGGAAGTTCTTCAACTCAGTAACGCCCACCAATGAATCATAGCCATTCTTCAAGTTATCTAGATACAACTGAATTCCTGCATCATATTGATCAGGGCCTGCGAGAGGAGTAGTCACGTGTCCCCAGAGAATGTTTTCTGCATCTGTGATAGTAGGTACATAGCAAATCAGGTCCTGAAGGTTTGTACTGCTCAAGCACAACTCTTCAGGTCGTGGAATAATTCTCACTCTGCTGTCTCTGGCAGCATACTTCTCAGCAATAGCCATACAAGTTTCATCATTGGTGGATAGAATAATCTCATCAAGCAATTTGGTTTCTACCAACTGCTTGATCTTATTCTCCATCAAACCACCTTCAATGCCTGCAAAGGGTTTGGTATTCTTATTTTTTACACGCTCACTACCCTTGCGTGTAGGCAGGAAGAATGCTATTCTTTCTTTCATCGATTATATAAACTGATAAATGGATTCAACTTCAAGTTCAGGGTACAAAGAAGGAGTCAATGACGTCATCTTCTTACCCGTATATTTCTCATAGTCCTGCAAGAGTGCCATATTCTCATTGCTCAAAGCGACTTCCTTCTCAGACAACACACTACCAGGATAACCATCGTAACCTACAATGTAGATATTACCATTACAGATATTCAAAGCCGTCTGAATGGCTAAGGTAGTACAAGAGTCCTGATACTCTGTTGTAAATTCTATCTTAGGCAATTCATAGGTTGCATTCTGTGCATATTCAGGCACATCAGTACCCAACTTTCTTGGATAAGGCGGTAAAACACAAGTGGCCTTGAACTGCTCTGCACTCACATTTGCTTTCAATCGCTTTGCCTCACGTCCTAACAGACAATAGTACTGCGGTACATCAACATCAAGGAACTTTCCTGCATGACGAGCTGTTGCAAAGACCAATGCAATGTTCTTTGTGCGTTTGACAAAATCAATAATACCATCCAAATGTTCTAAAGGCGACTGACCACCACCAATGATAATCACGTTCTCGTAGTTCGCCTCTTCCAAAATAGGATACTTGGCATTATCCTCTACTTTATCTTTGCGGTTCTGCAAACCACGAACAATACTATCGAATGAATAAACACGATTAGTCACCAGTTCCATCACCTCCTTCTGGGGAATAGAGTTTGCACCTGAAATCATATAAGGAAGCTGAGTTCCCCAACGATACTTCTCATACAAAGGCGTAAATGCTGTAATGACATCCCCAAGCACATTAAAATCCACTTCAAGTCCTTGTTGTGCGTTCAAGTAGGTAAGCAACAGTTCTGTTTTAAGATTACCAGCACCACGTCCCATACCAAGTACGGTACAATCCACATATTCCAGACCAAGGTCAATGGCTGTCAGTGTATTGATAAGACCTAACTGAAGGTTGTTATGACCATGGAAGCCAACTGGAACAGTTGTATTGGTTCTCACCTCTTTTACAATAGTGGTCAATTCCTTTGGTGTCATACCGCCAAAACTATCCACCATACAGAAAAGGTCTGCAACTCCATTTATCTGGTTCAACTTCTTCAGGAAGTCGGGATAATCCGTCAACCAACGGCTCATGTACATACAATTGAAGCCAACCTCAAATCCCAAAGCCTTCACAGCTTTTGCCAATACAACCGCTCTATCATAGTTTTTTGGATCGATGGCAATGCGAATCATATCCACAATACCCACCAAAGGTTTGACAAGAGTATCAAGGTCTTCTGGCTTAGTGCTTTTTTCATTGAGCATCACATCAAGCTTTTTCGTGCAGGTTGCACGAATATGCTTGAGTACGTTTAATGGACAATAACCATATTTGCCCAGATACTCTTTGGAAGGGTTGTTACGATACCCTAACTCCAGATAATCTATCGGGAGGGCATTCATTGCCTTTATATACGCATCAACAGTCTCATTGTCGAAGTCCCAATCCGTATAGTATCCACCATCACGTAGTGTCGCATCAAAAATTTTAAAACTTCTCATAATGCCTGTTTATAAAATTGCTCTTAAATATGCCGAATTTCTTATACTATTCTCCTGAATATACCGAATAACACTTTCGTTAATAAACTCGGATATGGAATACCGGCATCTTCGCGTTCACGATGTCCTTTTTCTGTATTTCTATCACCCAAGGATTCACCATATTTTAGAAAAACCACAGATGCACCTTTGTGTTTTATAAAGCGAGCCATTTTGTTGTTTGCCATTCTATAAAACAAATCCATATCCCCCGTTATTTTGTACTTGGTATTTAGTCCACCAATCGATTCGTAGAAGGCCTTCGTATACATAGATGCTGGTTGGATAAATGGCAATGTTCCCTTCCTTATAAAATACTTACCCAAAACTGATGCACGACTTATTTCTTTTCTATTCTCCTTTTCATAATGAATATAAGAGTCAGAATAAATCAAATCTGCCCCCGTTTCTGATAATTTGATAGCCATTTTAGCATATTCTTTAGCGACAATGGAGTCATCACAATTTACCCATGTAATGATATTACCCTTTGCCATCTCAAAGCCTTGCTTTATTGCACCATACATACCATTTCTCTCAGCCTGTTGGACAACAACAAGATTTGAATACTCCATCAATACTTCTAAGGTACCATCGGTTGACCCACCATCAACAATGATGTGCTCATAAGGTATTGTAAGCTGGGCTATACTCTCTATATTTTTTCGGATAAAACGTTCACCATTCAATACTGGTGTAATAACAGATAATAACATTTTTTAATATTTAACTTTAAATTTTGATGTAAAATAGAAAAGCATAATGAAGAATTGTACTCCAAATATTGTATAATGTCCACCTCTGCACAAAGCATAGGCAATATAGAACAAGCATGCTATATTTAAAAGATCTTTCTTATTATAACCTCGCATCAAGAAAAACAAGAAAAGCCCTATTCCTACAATACCAAATTCGGAGAATATTCTGGTCGCTAAAGAAAAGGCATCTTCTTTATTTAGGATTGAATACTGCCAATTAGAATGATAAAACTTATCATGACTATAACCATGGCTTCCTATACCAGCTCCAGTAATTCGGTTATCTGCCATAGTTGCTATCTTAATGTTTTTCAGAAGCGCATAAGTACTTAAGTTTGCAGACTCCAGCGTTGCAAAATCTGCCCCCCAATACTCTATGGTTTCGTTACGCTTGGTGTTATCTTGATCATATTCTGAAAATTCAAAATTACTAGAAACCACATAGAAGCCTAATATGGCGCAAGAATATAGTAGAATCCTTTGAGCACTATGCTTCATCACTATCACATAATATAACATAAAAAGTAAAAGCATCATCTGATAAACAGGCGAGAAAGTCAACAGGCCAGCAACTATCAGAATGATGCTTTTATAATTTTCTACGCCTTTCTTCATACTATTATAAACAATTGCAGGTAAAATATACATCGCCAAATATGAAGACTCACCCATCCATGCTCTGGCTCTCATCAAATCTCCTATGACAACTGCTCTTCCAGATACCGAAAACAAGAATGGAATTCCCAAAAATCTACCAAGAACATACTGAATCACACCTGCGATTGCCAACCAAAATGCGACATTAACATAAATACTAAAAACAGCATTGTATCTTCCTTTAAAATGCACCATCATCGAGTAATAAATAGCGAGATAATATCCCAACTGAAGAATTTGCTCCACAAAATGATTTATTGGAAATCCTGTAATAACATACCCTAAAAAGGATACTAGTAATATATATACAAGGACTCCACTGACTTTGGAAAGAGACTTAAATATATTACCGATTTTTCCCATTGCAAACACCCATAGGAGTAGACCAAATGGTTCTACCATTCGGCCAAGCGTTTGACAAATAAAAACCGCATATAAGAGAAACTGTTCTTTACCATTCAACAATTCTCTATCATTACCTTTTATTTTAATTCCTTTAATACTTTGCATGGATTACCTCCGGCTATTACATCTGATGGAATATCTTTTACCACTACACTGCCCGCTGCTATGATACTTCGAGCACCTATGTGTACCCCTTTAAGAATAATGCAACGCGTACCTATCCAAACATCATCTCCTATTTCTATCGGTTCTGTTGGTATCGTTTTTTGATAATTGGTCCACCCAACTTCTTGTAAATAATCACTACGCCTTTGCTGAAAGCCATGTGGATGTGCATCATTATCCAACAACAGGCAATCACCACCAATATTTACATTATTACCTATCGTAATTCTTTCTTTAGCCCAAATACAAGCAGAACTGATAGCAACATTATCACCAATTTCAATACGAGAATCATTTGACATTGTCAAAATGGAACCTCTAAGATTTCTACAAATAGGATTTATATTGTCTCCAGACGAAAACTTAAAGTTATTGCCTATAACAATTTCGCCCCCCCCCACCCCCATATATTCTATTACAAACATTTAAACATTTCCCGTACTTAATTCCCAGAAAACTAAATATCATGCGATTCATGTGTTTCCAAAATCGCATTTTACAAATCGAGAACACACGAAATAATTTGCTACTTACAATATTCATAAATATTATTGGATTATTGTTTATAAGCCTGTTCTGCGGAAAAATCTTTCAGAGCAAAAAACAAGTTATAACCTGCCATTACACCAATATTTTCCCCATTAAGCAAGAATGGCACCGTTGGCGCTTTGCCCTTATTGAAATTAATCGGGTAGCCAGGAAGCTATGGACATGATATAACGTAAACATCAACGCAATTCTCTATTAAGCCGCGAACTATCTCACGCTGATATATATTCGCAGGCAAGGCTAACTCGCCTCTTTTTACATCCTTAAGAAAGATGTCATCATAATTGTCAGAATAACATCCTCCAAGAAAAATTATTTTCATATCGTAATTTTTACCTACATTATATCTTAATCATTACCCGCCCTTGGATCCTCCTCCGTAGATAAAGCAGAAGATGCCCGAATATACTTTCTTTCAACCATTTAACACGACTATGACTGGCCGGATGACTATGAATCATTTCTTTTATACCATAATTGATTGCTAAATATTTTTTTTTATCCATTATCTTCAAAAGGTAAGGACGATATAATCTTTCACACACTGTTTTATCAACAGTATTTGCCAAACCCACATCTACGACATGATCATTAATGTAAACTATAGACTGATAATGATAAAAAAATATTTTAGACTGAAGATTTGCCGGCCTATAAAGAGACTCACTCCTCATCTCCAATACTTTATATGAACAGACATTCCATGGCGCTATGCCTGCTCCTAAATTTTCACAAACATGCACACAATTAAAAATCTCCACCAATTCGTCCAAATACTTTTGATCACCATAGTGAATTCCATCATCTAGACGTGCAACACTTTCCAAGCATCTGTTTCTCCAATACTCCAGTACTTCCAAGCTATCAGCAGTATTTAAAAATGTATTGAATTCTACGCAATACGTTCCTACTGTTTTAGCGAGGTCCTTTTTGTCTTCCGGGAATCTGTGAGGCACAACCATCACACTCTTCTTGGCCTTCAGCATCTCATCTATCAACACTTGAGGGTCATTATAGAAGTACATATCTGCATCTATGTATGTACAAGAATCTTCTCCATAGTGCTTCAATACATACCTAATGAACGAAGAGGAACAGGTCCAACAATACTCACCCATTGAGCGATTACCCTTGGCTGCCAACAATGCCTCATCGCCGGCCTCAAAGTCCGACAAACGTACTGGGATGTGATGCTCTTGCTTTAAATCTGTCAGCACGTCATAACACTTGTCGTCCATACAAAGGACATACAACTTAAAATCCTTCGCACACTCACATAAGGAGTCGTACAATACCAATCCTTTATCAAGGTATAGGCTATTGTATAATGTACATAATACCGTTGTCATATTATCCTTCTCTATCAGTCATTTCGTTATAATTCTTAATCGCCTGCTCATACGATACCTTAAACTCGGGCGTTATTACACTCTTAAGCAATTTTGCTATCTCATCAACACTCTCACAATGAGGGAATCCTAGTTTTGTGAGATCCTCAAAGAAATCGCGATGTCCTGTCATATTACATGAAGCAAAAAGGATTCCCTTGAAACCCGCGTCAATCATTGCGACGGAATGTTCCCCGAGCACAATATCAACTCCTTTCAAATCCTCTTCAAAAGATGAGCGTTTAAATGACAGCACAAATCCCCCTTTTTGATTAGCCATCGGAATGTGGCTCGAAATCTTATAATTAGGAAGATTGAGCCAGTCTATATACTCTGCACACCTGTTGATTGCATTCACACCAGAATGCTGAGGATGTATCCAAACGGGGTGGCAGCGATAAATAAACTCCACGTTAGGGAACAATTTTGCCACCTTACCAATTGCCCACACAAGACGGTCATCATCAGAACGGTTCTTAATAGCAGTCCAATCGCCCGTACCACTAGCAGCACACAAAACCTTTGTCAATTTCTTTGGAAAACGAGCCTCCGGTAAGAACAACTTCTTACGGATAGGCATCACACTGCTATTCAAGTGATGGTATTGGAATGTATGCTGCCCCATTACATCCCACGTATAGAATTCTACCTGTGGACCATAGTAGTAAAGATACTTGCTTGTATAATTGGGCGGCAGATAGCCATCTTGAATTTTTTTTACATTGAAATTTGGATGGTCTGGGAGATGCCAGTGAGTATCCTCATGGAAAGTGGTAAGTCGGATTGTTTTGTTTTTTGGCATAAAGCCTAACAATCTTATGCTTAAATATTGCACAATAAACTTAACATTCTCCCATTTGGAGGCCTTGTCCCACTCTAAATCAATCCTGTAACCAATCCTATTAGTGCTTCCAAAAAACAGATACTTCTGATTGTCTTTATTTGACACCCATATATCTGCCTTAAAATACTTTTTAATTGTACTGAAAAGCCCATAGAACAAGGCCACCACTCGGCTTCTTTGTGCGTGGTTTTCTTGAGTGTGATCATAATAATACTCACATTGTGCCTTTCTGAAACCTGCACTAATCCAAGGGGTTTCATCAATACCAAGATCATCACACACTAAAAGAAGGTTCTTACAAGGGTACTTACTAAGAAGATTCTTCACAATAACCTCATTCTTCTTTTCCCTAATGATGGCATAATAAGTACTAACATTATCGGGAATCGGTTCAAATGCTTCTTCATCACATTTCTGACGCTCCGAATCGCTAATTAAATCAGCGAAGTCAACGTATTCACACTTCACTCCCAGAGCATTGTCAATAATCTCCCGCTCGTTCTCAAATACGAACTGCGTGGAAACAATCAACACACTCTCTGAAACTAATTTATCCTTTATTAAGGAGAGCGAATCTAATTTTAGATTCTGTGTAATAACTATGATATTATCCATATATCCTATTAATGTCGTTTTATGTTATCACAGAGTCGAAATAATTCATTATAATAATTGGGTTTCATTGTCGGTTGGCTAAGGGTATCATTCCCCTTTATAGCTTCATTCAATGTCCTCTTTTTCATAACCACATTGGGTATCAGGCTTAACACATCGTCGCCTTTCTTTGTATTAACCAATAGCAAATTGATAGAATTGAGCCTTTCAGTTCTTACTATTTTGCCCCCATTATTTTCTTAATCACTGGATATAATGGTCCTAATAGAGAAACTATGACACCTTTTATTCTACCTATTCTTTGCTGAGAATAATGCTGCTTGAATAATGTTCTAACGGCTTTATTGAATCCTATTCCAAGTGTTTGGTAAAACTCATCATAATTATAAGGCTTTTCACATTGTTCTTTTAATGTATCGATTCCTTCTATAGCCTCATTGAGCGAACGTTCTTTCTTTACAATATTTGGCTGTTGCTCCACATAATGTTCACCCTTTTTAGTGTTAGTCATCAACATATTGACAACATGAGTTCCATGTCCATTTTCTCGTAAGAAATCCTTATCAATTCCCCAGAAATCTGCAAGCGTTATATCACCAACTCTTTTGGGTCCGGCGAAGTAACAGGTGTAACAAGAGGGGCGATAGATGATTCTTTTCATGAACGCCAAGAAATACTCATCCGTGTACTGCCCTTTATGATATATAACATTATCATCCTTGTCATAGCAAGTAAAAGTGCAATCATATTGTCCTCCTCGGAATGTTACAGAATGAATCTTTTTCTCTATCTTCTTCTCTATTGTTGTTACATGAGCCTTTAATAATTTTCCTGATGCGCCTCCGTGACACACCAGATCACATACCAAAAGGTTTGGATAGTCTTTGCAAAGAAAATGACGTAAAGCATAGCATTGACAACCCACACCAACAAAGAAAACTTCTCGTCCTTCTTCTAATAGCTTTTTTATGTCGTTATATAAATTGGGAGATGCCTTACTCTGTACATACTTGGATTTTTGGAAAGACTTAATATCTTCCTCATTATCACCTATTCGGTGAGTTGCCACAAGGTGTTCATCATAGCCACAACCTACTACAACACCTCCCTTACTTAAATAATATCTGGATATTTCTGTTGCGAGACCGGCCGTTGCACTCTCAAAGTATGTTTCTTTATTCGTACTCCAAGCAGCGTATGTAGCCATGTTATCATGCTTAAGGCTATCATCATAATTGATAATAGGGCAACGCTTTTGACACAATCCACAATCAACGCATTTCTCTTGATCAATAATTGGATGAAGGAAGAAGCCATCACCATAATCAAGTGCAATAGCATTCTTATGGCAAACATCAACACAGACTCCACAGCCTGTGCAGATTTCAAAGTCACATATTTTATCCATTAATTTTTTCCCTTAGCATTGTGGAACTGATGCCATCCGTATGCGAAAGATATTCAATTCTTGCACCATACTGGGCAAATTCTTTCTCATATTTATTATATAGTTCAGTCCCCTTCCATTCATCACCATGAAACATAACATCAAAATGACGATGTTTGAGAAATTCCAACTTGTCCATTGTGGTTTGGGGTACCACTTCATCGACATACTTTATAGCCTCAACAATAGCGGCACGTTGTTCGTAAGGAATAATAGGTGTCTTGTGCTTGTAGCTTTCGACACATTCATCAGTACTTACCCCTACAATAAGGTAATCACATTTCTCTTTAGCCCTACGAAGTATATTGAGATGTCCAATATGAAACATGTCGAACACACCTGTTGTATATCCAATAATCATCTTATTTAATTTTATTTGTGAACTTATTCCTAACAAACTGTATAATCATTTGTCTCTCTGATTGGGATATGCCCACGATTAAGACGGCTAATCCAATAGAACTTGATGAAACAATCAAAATAGCTATTAATCTTAGCAAACCCTTCTCCATTGACAATTGCACAAGAATTGGAAAAACTGAAGCTAATATAGTTACAATTAGGACTGGCAAGATTGCATCCCTCACATATATCCATTTCGGTAATTGAACCTGTCTGTTCATCACAAATATTCTAACAATAACCCCTAACAGTATCATTCCCAAATAACATATAAAAACACTTTCTGGAACACCCGTATCTCTAATCGCAAAATATGTGATAAACATAAAACTAAAAGATACTACCGAAATAGGGATATAATAGAGGTTTAATTTGCCAGATGCTAAATTTGCGGTAAACATTGGGTTTATAAAAGCATCTAAAAGAGATGCAATTAGGGTTAAACGAATAAAATTAACGGTATGTTCTGGGACAACGCCCAACCATAATTTCAAGATGAAATCCGCCTCAAGCATAATCGGAAGAGCTATCAGAAAAAGGAGGTAATAGCAAAATCGAGAACTGGCACATATTAGCATATGCATTCGTTCTAGATTATTCACCGCATAAGTTTTCATAATTTGCGGGTTTATGGCGGTCTGTACATTGTTTGCCATTTGAGCCACAACACCCTGGACCTGCACGGCAATACCCCGTGCCGCATTAACAGCCGGACCACAGAAAGCATTCAACATAAGGTTGATGCCTTGTGTGTAGAACATGTTGGAGAAATTACCTACCATGGCCCATCCCACAAACTTCAACATTTCTTTAAAGATGCGCCAGTTCCAGAAGAAACGGAGTTTTACCTCTTCAAACTTTCGGTGACAATAGATGAAATTGATGCATATATTCATCACCGTTACTCCAAGTATAAGCAACGCATAGAATATCAACTTATCAAAAGGTGCGACAGCCAATAGGAGGACAATGATTAACTTCAAGACAACATCGGCAATCTGAATAAGTGCATATACATTTATCTTTTCATGCGCAATAATTGAAGCATTATATGGCACGTTTATAGTTGAAAGGAATGCAGATATTATTGTAAACTGGTATAGCCATTCTGCAGCAACGTCCCTACCCTCCGGTATGACAAGTTTGTTTTGCAGATACCACAGACCAGCAGTTTCGCCAAACGACACGATTAACAATCCTACAACAAAATGTAGCAGGAGGGCCATATTGAAAATTTTGCGGGTATCCTGAACAATGCCCTTTGCCAATGAAACCGTTATAAAACGCGACGTGGTATTGATAAGGGCAGAATTAAGTACTGTAAATATGGAAATAATTCCACCAATTACATTGTACAACCCATAGTCCTCAACACCAAGGGCCTGTAGCAAGACACGCGACGTATACAATCCCACAAACATGGAGAATGCCATGCGGATGTACATATACGCCGTATTCTTCGCTACTCTCTTATTATCTTGACTTGCGCTCACGCCACTGTGTGCTTAATGACAATTGCTTTTATTTGAAAGCATTCAGAACAGAGACAACCTCTTCTGCCTCCTTCATAGAAATCACCTGATTCATCGGAATGCTTAACTCCTGATCATGTATCTTTTCTGTGATGGGATAACAACGGTCATTCCACTCCTTATAACACTCCTGTTTATGAGGAGGTATCGGATAATGAATCAACGTTTGAATGCCGTTCTCCTTCAGATATTCCTGCAACTCATCTCGCCGTTTGCAGAAAATGGGGAACTGATGGTAGACATTGTTCTCGTCTGCAATACGCCTGGGTAGAGTAATCAAAGGATTATTGATATGCTCATAGTAATATGCGGCCAGTTCCTGACGCTTCTTATTGTCCTCATCCAGATACTTCAGCTTAATATCCAGCACAGCAGCATCCGGCTCCGACATACGACTATTCATGCCTACATACTTGAACACATACTTCTTCTGGCTACCATAATTAGCCAAAGCTCGAATCACTTCTGCTAACTCAGAGTCATTGGTGGTGACTGCTCCTGCATCACCAAAAGCTCCCAGGTTTTTGCCGGGATAGAAGCTGTGCGCAGCAGAATCGCCCAAAGCACCAGTCCTGATACCCTTCCAAGCACAGCCTTGGCTCTGAGCGCAATCCTCCATCAATTTCAAGCCATGCTTCTTGCAAATCTCACCTAGCTTGTCATTGTATGCCACACGGCCGTACAAATGAACAATCATCACACCCTTAGTCTTGGGGGTAATGGCCTCCTCTATCCTGTCAATATCAATCTCCAAATGATCCCATGTCGGCTCTACCAACACCGGAACAAGATTATTGCGCGTGATGGCAATGATGGTGGCTATATAGGTGTTGGCCGGAACAATGATTTCATCACCGTCCTTAATAATGCCCATTTCCTTATAGCCTCTCATCAAAAGATAA